>OJKW01000134.1_pt1 | contig 73127 bp, 110 predicted proteins | sample 1596591 | NCBI WGS metagenome assembly OJKW01 (sample SAMEA4350166, study PRJEB24818) | metagenome | biome: human; feature: gut; material: faeces | place: Denmark | collected 2013-09 | reverse complement strand
CTCCGTCAAAATTTCTCGGTCAAGGACCGCGTCGATTGTTTCCACTGCGTCGAGGAGCGCACCCTCTACGGCGGCTCCTGTTCCAAGCGCAATTCCCTGAATCATGCCGAGCATGCGCTGGATCGTGGAAAAATCCTTTCTTGTCATGGTTCGGCCTCCCAATTATCTTTCATGTTCAGATTTCTACGGCAGCAGGAGCATTTCTGGTGGCGCTCGCCGTCCCATTTGCATCCTTCACAACTCATCGGCGCAGAGCCTCGTTCCAGCAGAGCATTAAGCGTCATCCCGAAGGCAATAAGCTCGTCCTCGAACTTTTTGTATTCCTGCACGTCGGTCGGGGACATTGTAGTATCCTCGTACTCTTTCAGCCGCTCCCACACCTTGCGCTGGCTGCAGGCACCGTCCGGGCAGTATTTGCCCCAGCGCTCTTCGCGGCATTTGGCAATGTCGCAGAAGTTGCCATCGAAAGTAAGCCGATCATAAGGAAGCTTTGATTTAGCCATGGGTTTGTTCGATTCCTCCTCGTTTTTCATTTTTGCGGTAAATCACAACCATGCTCGGAAACGGTGCGCTGTTTGTTGCGTTTCCGAATTTCAACCGCCCACGCACAAAGCGTATCTCGGCTTTTCCGTATATGTATTTATGAAACCATTGGGTGTCCGTCCGCGCCGGAAGAAGCATAACAATCGTGTTGCCGTTCTTTTCGTGCTCCTCCCACGCTTTCTGCACCCACTTTCCGATCTCGCGCCCGTAAGGTGGATTGCAGAACACCGTGTATCCCCCCCACGGACAAGTGAGCCCGTTTTGTTCTTTTGTGAAGAACGTCTCGCATTTGTGGTTTTCTTCGTTCGCCGCCGGGTCGAGCGTGAAATGGAACTCTTCGTTCAACTCATCGAAGAACTCCTGCGGCGTCGCCCATTCGTCAGTGGCGGAAGAAAATATCCCGCCAAACTGTTTATCTGTCATTGACGTTACCTCCAAAATGATGCTTTGTTACGGCGATGGCAAACGGCTCGATCTCCGAAGCCCATACCGCCGTTCCTTTTCCGTGGATGCTTTCCCAGCAGAGGGGGAAGCCGCCGATCCCATCAAACAGGCTACCAAGCGTCGCGCCCGCTGGAAGATACGCCGCCATTCTCCCGAACATCCAGCGCCAGAACGGGAGCGCGATAGAGTTTCCGAGCGCTTTGTACTTCGGCGCGTCCGCTTCCTTGTGTACGCGGCCTTTCTCGTCTGTCCAGTCGCCGATGCCGACCCATCCGTCCGGATACCCTTGAAGCCGTGTACATTCCAATGGGGTAATCCGACGAACGACCATGCGCTCCATAACGTGCTGTTGTGTCCCGCCGCTCGCATGGGCTTTCAACGCGCCGAATTGGTCTATGTAAGCGTTTTTCTCGTCGTCGATGCTGATTACAAGATCCGTTGCTGACTTGTAATCTCGTGCAGAACATGTGCAGCCTACATTGCTTTGACGATAGGCATCTGTTCGTTGAAGCGAATATGTAAGAGGGATTTGATTCCCGCCAGTTCCCATTCTCGCTTGCAATGATGGGGATATGCCGCCGCAATCCCGGATAACGTCACATGCGTGTGACATGTCCAGCACCGTGGCTGCGCAAACCGCCGGTCGGTCAATCGTATTGAGGGTGTAGCTTATATCCTCTTTCCATCCCTTGCCATTGCATCCGGCGGTATCGGCACGGTCTATTCCGTTGCCCTGTAAACAGATGACGGGCTGATTGTTTCCGCTCATTCCGGCAGACGCGGTAAGCGTTGGACAGCGATTATCGGTTCGTATTTCCGCTCCACCCTGCTGGGTAGCCATTACGATTGGATTCCTGCCTGCGCAAGAAGAACCGCTTTCAGCACCTCCGGCAGTTTCTTCCCGCGCCGTTCCGCCCTCCGGAGGATCCCGGCGCACGCTTTCGGCGTCAGGTTGTACTTCGGGTCGGGACGCTCTTCCAGGATCTGCGACAACTTCGTGGGCACCGGGATCTTCGGCTCCTCCGAAACGTTCAAAGAGGATATCCCCTGCGGTGTGTCCGTTAAAATCGACCACCAGGCTGATACGCCGTCTGCGCTGTGGAACTCCCCAGTATTGGGCGTCATGCGTTCTCCATGCGACGCTCCATCCGTCGCCGACGATCCCTCCCGATTTTGTCCACCTCTGCTTGTCCGGCAGTCGAGGAAGAGAAAATCCCGGTTCTGCGATGCGTACAGCTTCTTCCAGCACGGCACCGAAGTCTCCGAATCCATCCTTGAAGTTACTGCTGAATGCTCCGGGCACATTTTCCCAGACCATATACCGAGGTCGAACAAGTTCACCTGCCCGTCCAATGCTTCTGTCATGCTCTCTCATCTCCTTGACGATTCGTATCTGTTCCATGTACAAGCCGGAACGAGCGCCGGCAAGTCCCGCACGTTTCCCGGCGATGCTAAGGTCTTGGCACGGACTCCCGCCGGTGATGCACCAGACGGGCGTGACCTCCGCGCCGTTGATCTTCGTGATATCTCCTAAGTGTTTAATGAAAATCGCCTCTCTTTCAGAATGCCATCAGCATTACCGCGCCTTATCATCAGGTATGCTTTGATCCCAATGCAGCACCCCTTCGGGTTCCTCCCGGAGGTTGCTCCGCTCTACGCCAGTAATCTTTCCAAAAATAACGCCAGAAGCGTCCCTCAGCAGAATTAAGCATCTGTCACCGCTCCGCTGAACCTCGATGCCGCAAGGGGCCAACAGCCCACCAGCTCCGTGCTCACCGCTGATATCGCACGCACCAGTGTAGTTCTCTACCTCAACCTGGGCGGCTAAAATAAACATAGCCGTCATCACCTCCTGCCCTATATGGCAACCACAGCCTTAAATTGCAACCAGTCTACTTGCCATATTAAAGTATCCCGGTAACTTCTTTATCCGTAATTATGTATGAAAAAAGTCCTGGAAACGCTCAACGAGAACGTTAGCCAGGGCTCCTTTTTATTGGTGTGGGCTGAATAGTTGGGGTGGGGGTGGTGCCGCGCGGGGTTGCGCGTCCGGCTTTTGTCGTCCAATTTTGAAAGTAGGGGGGCGTTTGACATGTCTTAATTGATATTAAGAGTAGTTAACGGGCCGCTCCAGCGGCCTTGCTTTTGCCCGTCCAGGCGGGCGACAGATGATTGTTTTTCATGCACACATGAACGGTTTTTCATTTTTCACACCCTTTTTTTGCCCCGGCTGTCGCCTTTATTCTGTTGCTATGCGCCGGGCGTTGCGGTTGTTTGATCGGATCGGCGGGCGCTTGTGTGCGTATATGTATAGGCGCAGCAGCAGCCGCAAGCGGCGACAGGGGGGCTATATATATATATAGATAGATAGATAGAGATATAAATACATGAATACATAAATACATATATAGATATATAATTATATATATAGTGATAAATACTAATAGCTATATAATAACTAATAAAAAGAAGAAACAAGCAAAGAAGAAAAAGGACGACGATCCAGGCGGGACGCGGCGCGCCGTCGCCCCTGTGCCCTAAGCGCTGGACGCTGGAGGCGGCGGCATGCGCGGACATAGACCCGGCATAGCTGCGGCACACAAGCGCAGCAGCGCGCCCCAATAATATAAAAGCAACCCGCGGCATGTGCCCCGGGCTACTGTTGCCTCTGTATGCGCTTGTATTGGCGCTTAGCGCCGTTTTGCCGTCTCACCGGTATGTGGGCATTGCCGCGCCCGTGCCGTCCCTGTACGCCGCTATACGCGCCCGTATGGCGCTAAGCCGCTTGCGGACAGCTTGCCCGCTCATGCCAATAACCGCGCCTATATCGTCGCTTGTGTAACCGGCGGCGGCCCCGCGGATAATTGCGGCGTCTATATCGTCCTCGGCGGCGGCGTTGATCGCGTCGCGGATCTCTCCGGCGTCCTCGATCGGCCGCGCCGCTGCGACTCTCATACGGGCATTGTGTGCCTTTTCGGCCGGCCCTATGTCCGCCGCGCCGTCTGCAGGATCCGCCGCGCTGCCGCCTATGCTGTGCGTGTTTTCGCGGGCCTCATGCCGCAGCGCGTCCAGGGCGGCAAATAACAGTTGATCGCGCAGCGGGCGCGGATCTCCTGACTGGAGACGGGTCTCGAGCCGGATCCAGGCGTCCCCTACCAATTCAACCGGCTTGCAGCCGCCGGCGGCGCGGACGTTCGCCGGCTTGAGCGCGCAGGCGGCACTGCAGGCGGCCTTGAGGGCGTCGAACTTTTCCGCGTCGCTCAATTCAATCCAGCGGCCGCAGGGCTCAAGGACATAAGCGGCGGTAAACTCCTCCGGCGTCTTGCGGAAGATAGTTGTTAAAATCCAATCAAGTTCTTCAGGCGTGTTCGCAACAGCGCTGGAGCCATAGTTGCTATAATTGATATAACGGCCGTCGTCGCTGACAGATAGGGCGGCATAATAGACGTTACCGGCGCAGCCGCGGACGTTTTGCCCGTATGTCGCGCCGCTGTTGATGTTCTTGTAAATGGTCTCGAGGGTAGGCATGATTTTAATCCTTTCCGGCGCGTTGCGCCTGTCAAATGTTCGTGTTGCGGATCCGCTGTGCGTCACGGCGGCGGGCCCGGCTATATTCGATCTCCCCGGCGATTTTATCCAGGGCGACGGCGGCGGCAGCCGCTAAAATTAAAACGATCATACGCGCGCCCCCTGCAGAAGATCCGCGTTGATTTTTTCCGCCTGTGCGGGCGTCGCCTGTACCGTGATGTAACACCCGTCGCCGCAGCCGGCGACATCCAGCAGGACAGCGCCGGCGGCGCGGATGATCCGCAAATAGCGCGCCTTTTCGGCGCTGTCGATCAAACAAGAAAAGTTTTTCATGTTTCCGCCCTCCCTTAAATAAAATAGAGTGATCCGTCAATCTCAAAACTAACGGCCTCCTGCTGCAGATCGGCGCGCATATCGGCGCAAAAGTTTATAACAGTATCCAGCTTGCGCTCGAGATCCTCTCCGGCGGCATAGGCATAAACAATGGTTGTTTTTTCCTCCACAAGGCCGGCGGCGTCGCTCATCCAATAACCGATCGCCGGCGTTGCCGTCGCGCCGCCGAAAAGATCCGACAGCGTCGCGGCCGCCATTTTGACATAGTGGGCATTATCGGCGGCGGTGTTGACGCCGTTCGTGCCGGGAACATAAATTGCGACGCGGTGACGCAGCGGCTGCAGTTTTTCAAGTTTTTTGTTAATCATTTTTTTCGTCCTCCTCATGATCGGGGCTTTTGTCCCTTGCAAGTATGATTATATGCCGTTAAACGGCATAAGACAAGAGACAATTTTGCCCAAAGTTCAAAGGCTTATTTTAGATATTTTGTATATTGTTTAACGGTATAATTATTGTTATCATAGCCTCGAGGAGGTGTTTTTATTGCCATTACCCAAAACGGGCAAGCGAACAGACGCGCAGCGCCGCGCCCGAAATAAATATGATGCGGCGAATATGACGACATTAGGCTGCAGGATGCGCAAAGAATACGCCGAAAAATTCAAGGGCGCGTGTTATTCGGCGGGGACGACGCCGAACGCCGTTTTTACCGCGGCGGCGGCGGATTTTATGAAAAAAAACACAAACAATAATCAAACGTCTGGAGGTGCTGAAGATGAGTAACCGCGACATTGCGAAAACCTTAATTGACCAGATCCCGGAAACGCGGCTTTTTAACGTGATCCTCTTTTTACAGGGGGCCGCGCTGCCGGACGCGGAAACGCCGAACGCGGAAACAGCCGCCGCAATTGCCGAGCTTGTGAACGGCGGCGGGACACGCTTTAGCGGCGACACGTCGGCGCTTTTCGCGTCGATTCTGGAGGGCTGACAGGGTGCTTGAGGTTGTCTATTCCTCCCGCTTTAAGCGCGACTTGCGGCAATGCGCCAAACGTCAATTAGATCTAACAAAGCTGCAAACCGTCATTGACACGCTACGCGCACCCGCGACGCTCCCGGCACAAAACCGGGATCACGATTTAACGGGGAATTATTCCGGGTTCCGGGAATGCCATGTTTCCCCGGATTGGTTGTTGATCTACCGCGTGGACGGTAACGCGCTGTTATTGGCCCGCACCGGATCGCATTCCGACTTGTTCAGCTGATTCGTTTAATAAGTAAAACAATGTGCAGCCCCCGGCGGGATCGTCCGCCGGGGGATTTTTTGCGCTGCCGGTTGCAATTTGCCGCCGTTGTTGGCATATAGGATATAAGCAAGCGCCGCCGCTCCGGCGGATCGTCCGCAGCAGCCCCCGGCAGCCCTCCGGCGGATCGGTAAACGCCGCCGCCCCCCGGGCCCAGCGCCCAGGGCCGCCGGAGGCCGCCGGCCACAGCCCAGCCGCGCCGCCCCCAGCGCTCACGCGAAAAGAAAAACAATTTCACGGGGGCCGGGCGTGCGCAGGAGCCGCCCGAATTTCACGGGGGCCGGGCGCGCGAAGGACCGCCGAATTTGCCCGGCGGCGCCATGCCGCAGGGACGCCGGCGTAAGCCGTCCCCCGGAGATTGAAAGGAGAAAGCAAAATGTATCTCGTTCGCTTATTAAACATCTACACGGATCGAACCGAAGCAATTATTATGTATTCACCGCTCCCTGTTGGGTCTGTAATTGGTTGGGGACGCGATGAGCACCGCAGCGACAAAATAGCCCGTTGGACGGTGCAAAGCTGCGAAGAGTATCACGGCTGAAATAAGAGCCCGCCCCGGAGGTCACGAGGGCAGAAAGGAATTGACATGCGAAGCTACGTTTATATCGCCTACACGGCCGAACAGGACAAAAACCGCACGACGTTTTTGGAGCGGAAAAACAAAGAGTATTGCCCCGGCTATTACGCCGACGTTCTGAGGATCAGCTCGGACGACAACATTTTTTCCGCTCTGTCCGCCATCGGCGGGCTCAAGGCGGCAAACGCTTTCCCCAGCAAAAAACAGGCGGAGGAAACCGCCGCGTTTTGGAATGAATGTTATAAGAAAAACGGGACATTTCTTTTTGCATAATTCAGGTAGCCCCGGAGATCTGCACAAAGGCCCCAGAGAACCACAGAAACGCCCGCCGGAACGCTGCAAAAAATCCCCCCGGAAGCCGCCGCCTCCGGGGGGAAATTATTTTTTGCGTTTGGTTGCAAAACGCGCCTCTGCCTGGCATATAGGGCAGAAAAGCAAAACGGAAACGCGAAAGGAGATAACAAAATGAAGATCACCCGCGAGAGCATCGAAAAGAGCAGCGCCCGCATGGGCAACGGCTGGACGCTCAGCCGTTACCATCTGGTGATGTGCGGCGAGAAAGCCGCCGAGCTGCAGATCCCCATGGAGGACGGCGGATACATCCAGGGCCGAATCTACATTGACAAAAAATGGAGAGGCTACCAGGCATATGACGGCGTGCGGATCAGCGTCAACGCCTCCCGCTACTACCCGGCGCAGACCCCCGGCGTTTATGTCTCCCACGGCCTCGGTCACTGGGTGGACATTGACCGCCCGGACATGAGCAAATGCATGTTTTCGGCGGTGGAGAAGATCACGCACAAGATCACCGCAGACGACATCCGCGCCCTGTGCGAAGCAGGCGCGGCCGCCCTGGCCGGAAAAATGGCGGAGCTCTCCGCCGCAGCGTAAGGAGGCGCAGATCATGAATAACGACATTCTCAAGAATTTTGTCGAGCAGGAGCTCAACGACCACAACAAACGCAACAACGCCGGCCTCGCCTCCGTCGAGTTTTTCGACAGAGCAAAAACCGAAGAAGTGACCTTCCACGGCAACCACCGCGCGCAATACAACCGCCTGCTGCGGTTCTGCGCGGAGAACGGCCTGACCGTCGTTTCTACGCATCCCGGCACGCTGGCGGCGGTTGTCCGTGTAGAGACCGGCAAATAAACGCCAACAGAAGAAACGCTCCCGGATCTCTCCGGGAGCGTATTTTTTTATGAAAAACCCCCTTGCCCCCGCGCCGTACAATAAAAAGCAGATCGTGAAGCCGCCCAGCCCCGGGGGAATATTCATTTTATCTATAATATATATTCATAAAAATCTATAGAAAAAAGTGCGGTAATATCGCAAAAAATTTGTTTTTCCGGTTGCAAAACGGCCGACTGGATGGCATATACAGCATAAAGCAAAAGGAGGTCACTACCATGACACAGAATAAAACCGAGTCCATCCGCTTCTACTATAACGGCCTGCGCGTCAACGGCGAGCGCAAGCTCACCCGCTGCTGCTATACCCTGGACAACCGCCACGACGGCGCCGAGTGCGTCACGATCTACGCGAAGGGTTATGATGACCTCCCGCGCGACATTTTCCCCGTAGAGAACGACAGCGACAGCTATACCGACTATTTCGAGCACGACAGAGCCACGCTTTTCCCCGATCATCCCCTCTACAAATTCGCCCGCTATGCGGCGATGAAGGCGAACGCCTGCGGCAACACCAAGAGCATCGAGCGCGCGAGCAAAATGATCTCCGGCATGAGCCGCGAGCCGTGGGCCGGTTATATCGACGCGCGCAAGGCCGACATTGCCCGCTGGCAGCGGGAGATCGCCGACTTCAACGCCGCCGAGGATCCCGGCCAGCCGACCGCCGCCGACGTGGAAGCGTGCCACGCTCTCCGCCTTGCCGAAGAGAACGCCCGCCGCGAAAAAGAGCACGAGGAAGAGCTTCAGCGCCGGGAAAAGGCGCTGAGCGAACAGAACAACGGCCGCCGCTTCATCGAGCAGACCGCCGCCGAGCATCCCATTGAGGAGGGGCAGCCGGTCGTGCGCATCCATTGGAGCGAGCACCCCGCGTTCTACGGCTGGAAGGATGACGAGCTGGTGCTTTCCGTCGCTGCCGCCGAGATCATTCTCAAGACGTTCGACGAGCAGAAGCACGCCGAAAACGGCGGCTATTACAAGACAAAATTCTCCATCGAGGAGGACGGCGAGGTCGTCTATGGCGGCGGCCGCTACGACCTCGGAGACGGGGACGGCGGCCTGTGCGAGCACATCCGCGCCTTTGGCCGTCACCTGATGGAGCGCGGGCAGTTCGGGCATGGGGCAACGGAGGAGAACAAGCAGGAAGGCGCGAAGATCGTCGAATTTGCGAACCGTCTCCAGAGCTACACGCCCGGCGGCTATATTGAGAGCGTCGAGCCGGCGCCTTATATGAATGATGTATTGGAAACTCTGCAGAAAAAGAGAGAGGAAGAAGCCGACAACCTTTCCGCGCTGATCCGTCTCCTGCCGGACGAGGGCATCATCGGCATGGCCTCCGACCTTGCAAAAAACGGCTCGCCGGAGACGGCGCGGTACGTCCTCCTGCAGCTTGCGCAGCGGGACAAGAAGAAGGCCGCCGAAGCCGCGCGAAGTCTCGGATTGTGAATAAATATTCTTTATATTATTCAGTTGCAAAACGTCCGGCTGACCGCCATATAGAGTGTACAGCCCCGCAAAGCACGCGGCAGGAAGGAGAAAAACATGAGAAACGTAGCAATCGAGAAAGCGCAGAAAGACCGGCTTGAACTCGCCGAAGAATACGGAGTGTCCGAGGGTGCGGTAGTTTGGATGGGCGACAACAAATACATTGTCGTTAAGGACGGCAAAGAAATAAGGATTTGAGCCAACACAGAAAGGAGAAAAACATGACCGAGACCGAACTTTTGGAGATGGCCGGAACCGCGATCCGGCACGGAGTGCTCAAAGTTTACGAGGGGCGGAGCGACGCCGACATGCAGCGCCTGGTTGACAAAATGCTCAACGACCCCGCCGCGTATTACACCGTCGCGCCGCTGTATCCGGCGCTGCGCGTCTATGCCGAGCTCCGGGAGCGTGTGGCCGCGAAGTCCTGCGGCTCTGCCATCCAGGCGGTGAAGCGCATCATCCGGACCTGCGCCCGCAACGACATGCGCGGCGTGTGGAAAAGTGCCGACGGCTCCGCCTGGTGCTGCTGCGATGGGCAGCGGGAAGTCCGGCTGAAAAATGTCTCCGGCGTTCCCGTGCTGGAACAGAGCTTTCCGAACCTCGAAGCGCAGATCGACGGCTGCGCCAAAGCGGCCAGCAAGTCGCTCCGGCTCCCTACCGCAGCCGAGCTCAAGACATACATCGCCGCCGAGAAGGCCGCCGGCATCAAGCCGGATTCCATTTTGTATTGGTGGGGCAGTGATACGCCGGCCGTGAACGCCTCGTTCCTGCTGGACATGGTGACGATCTTCCCCGACTGCAAGGAAGCGCGGTATCGGACGGAGCTTTCCCCGCTTTACTTCTGCGGCGACAATGGCGACGGTATTCTCCTGCCTGTTCGCAGAGCCAAATGCCCCGAATTTGAAAGCCGCTGGAACGAGCTGCACAAAAGCGCCGGTTAACCCCGGCGCTCCCCGCAAATATACATCATCAATATATACACAGGAAAATCTACACAGAAAGAGGCCGGAACATGGAACAGGAATTTCTCAGTCTGATCTTTCAGGAGGAAAAGCCGTATAGGGGTGAGCGCCGTATAGGGATCTATAAAGGCAGCAAGAAAATCGGCGGCATCGAGCAGGTATACAACCCCTATCGCGGGACAACATATTATCACGCTTTTGCTAATCGCCCCTATACTTTCACGGTGCCAACCGCAAACTCTGTCGCTCAGGCAAAGCAGAACTTCGTCCGCGCGCTGAAAGAGCACGGCGGGAACGCGCCGACCAGCGCCGACATAAAAGACCTGCCCGCCGATCCCGACGCAGAATTTTATCCCACGCCGTCTTGGCTGGCCGGAAAGATGCTCGCCTGTCTCGACCGCGACGCTCCGATCCGCTCTGTTCTGGAACCGTCCGCTGGGAAAGGCGATCTGCTGTATGCCTTGCAGAAATACAACGCCGCCCAGCGTTACGGCAAAGACGAAGACATTTTCGAGCTGGCAGACGTGATCGAAGCAGACCAAAATCTGCGGGTGCTTTTGAAAGGTGCCGGTTTCCGTGTCATCGGCGACGACTTCCTGCAATTCCACACGCACAAACATTACGATCTGATCCTCATGAACCCGCCGTTCTCCAACGGCGATGCACACCTCCTCCGAGCACTGGACATTCAATCCGGCGGCGGGCAGGTCCTCTGTCTTCTCAACGCGGAAACGCTGAAAAATCCATATACAAACCGCCGCAAAGCCCTGCTCCAGAAGCTGGAAGAGTACCACGCCCATGTGGAATATGTGCAGGGTGCTTTCCAGAAAGCCGCCAGAAAATCCGACGTGGAAGTAGCCATTATCCATGTAAACATCTCCGCTCCGGCCATGCGCTCGAATATCATCAGCTACTTGAAGCGCGCCGAAAGCACCGCAGAAATCGAGTCGGAAGAAGCCTCTTCCATTGCCTCTGCGAACTGGATGGAAAACCTTATTCATGGATACGAATTTGAAGCGAAGGCCGGTATCGCCCTTCTGCGGGAATACGCTGCCATGCGTCCCTATTTGATGGACGGACATACGAACTATGAGAAGCCGCTGATTTCCCTGGCTGTCGGCGAACGCGAATTGGGCGAAGGGGCTCCGTCCGGAAGCATCAACCGCTATCTTGAGAAACTGCGGTATAAATACTGGAACGCTTTTCTCTCCCGTGAAGAGCTGACAAGCCGTATGACCTCTGCAATGCAGAAGCAGTACAGCGAAAAGATCAGCGACCTAAAGCACTACGATTTCAACCTGTACAACCTGCAGCAGGTGTTCTTCGACATTCGCGCCCAGCTCTCCGCCAATATAGAAGATAGCATTCTCGACCTTTTTGAAACGCTCTCCGGAAAGTATGCGTGGATACGGGAAGAAAACAACAAGAACATTCACTACTTTAACGGTTGGGCGACCAACAAGGCGCACAAGGTCGGGATGAAAGCCATTTTGCCGATCAATGGTTTTGGGTCGTCGTATTCATGGACGAAAGATAAACTTGATTCTTACTATATCAGCACACCACTTTCCGACTTGGAGCGTGCCATGAACTATCTGGACCGGGGAGAAACTACCGACCGGAAAAATCTGCGGAATTTCATCGACTACGCCGTCAAGTGTGGTGATACTGTCGTAGAAACCACCTATTTCAAAGCAAAATTCTATAAAAAAGGAACCTGTCACATTCAGTTCCGTCCGGAAGCGCAGCGCATCATTGACCGACTGAATATCTTTGCCGCGCAGAAGAAAAACTGGCTGCCGCCCTGCTACGGCAGGAAGCGCTACAAAGACATGACACCGGAAGAGGCCGCCGTCATTGATGATTTTCAGGGCGAGGATGCCTACGAAAAACTTATGGAGAACCCCGGACTATACCTAACGGATGTAGCGTCCAGCGATTTTCTTTCGCTCCCTGCATAAAATCCTGTCCACCCGGTTAATTCCTATTACACATAACATAGCAAGTGTAAGACAAAGACCGCAAAGGAGGCGGAAAATGAAAACAGAACCCATCGACATCATTATCCCCGCGCACAACTGCGCCGACACCATCGGCGACGCCATCAAAAGCCTTGACCTGCAGCTGTGCAAAGACTTCAAGGCGACCGTCGTGATCGACGGCGCGGACGAAAAGCTGGAAGCCGTCGTAGAGGCCGCCGCAGACTCTCGCCCGTGGCTCCGCTGCATCAAAAGCAACGAAAACAAAGGCGCCGGCGCAGCGCGGAACCTCGGGATCATGGCGTCCGTATCTGAGTGGCTGATGTTCCTCGACGCGGACGACTTTCTGCTCCCCAGCGCTATCGCCACCATGCAGCAGGCGATACCGGAAAGACCGGCCTTCGTTATCGGCAAAACCATGCGCGAGAGCGAGCGCGGCTGCTACGAAGTTGTCGGGCGCGAACAGCTCACCTGGCTGCACGGGCGAATGTACAACTACAGCTTTCTGGCCGCGTACAACATCACCTTCCCCAACGATCTGCGCATGAGCGAAGACCTGGCGTTCAATATGAAATGCGCAGAATTGGCGAAGAACGTTCCGGAAACCTCTTGGCCGGTACATATCCAGCGATGGAACGGAAAGTCTCTCTCCCGGCGTTCTGGGGCGTCCAGAGAGCAGGCGCGGACATATATCAAGGCATGCCTGGACTATGCCGTGAACTGCGTCCGCGCAGAGCGTAAGCCGGAAGACCTGCGTCTCCTGCCGGACGCTCTCGCCGCCTGTTATTACTACTTGGATGTAGTAGAAAGATTGTTTCCGAATGACCATGAACTCTACGCAGAAATGTGCCGGGACTTTATCCGTCTCGCGCAGACGGTAGAGCTTCCGCGTCTCCGCACGCTCCCCGCATGGGAAGCCCGGCTTGCCCGTTCCCTCGCGCTGCCCTCGCGCCCATACGGCACGGCGTATATGCCGGAGCTGACCTTTGAGCAGCGCTTCATCAATGCGACCCTAAAATAAATATACAGGAGGAACCCACCAATGCGAGCACCCTGCATCATCAAAAGAACCACAGATCGGCACGACGGATTGACCGTCGAGTATCTGGAAACGTCGGTCCCCAAAGCGAAGTATACCGGAGACAAAAACCGCGCCCGCGTGTACGTCTACACCGGAGACGCCGAGTACATCGTCCGCACACAGCTGCGCAACGGAGCAAGACCGTCACAGAGCTTCACCGTCGTCACGCTTAAGGAGGACAAAAGAAAATGAGTACAAAAGCAGTAAGACTTCTTCTCATGTTCCTGTTCGGTCAGGTCGTTCAGACGGCCGTGATGCTCATCGGCTTTGCGCTGGATATGAGCTCGATCATCTGGTGGACCGTCGTTTCCGGCCTTGTGATCTTCTGCGCCGCGTGGCTCGGCGGGTGCATCGCCGCTCCCGAGGCCGTTCGTTCCAGGCGCCACACAAAGACCTCCGGGAGCGCTCCTATGGACGCCGCCTCAAAATATCTCGACTGACTCCCCTTGCGCGCTGTGCGCAGCTAATCTATAATATTCACAAACAACATAAAACTCTGCAAACAAATCTACAAACAAATCTACAAACAAATTTGCGAAAAGAAAGGAAATAAAATCATGTCTGAATCCAACACCAATTATTCCATCAACGAGCCCCGCTTCCAGCGCGTCATCAAGTACGCAACGTCCGCCTCCAAGCAGATCCCCGGCGCGCTCGTGCGCGTAGCGGAGAGCGATGAAACCGACATCAACACCGTCCGCCTGACTCTCCCCATTCCGTCCGAGATCAACAAGATCGCCGTCCATTACCTCCACGACGCCGGATTCTCCGCCGACAAGACCGAGCTCACCGCCGAGGGCTTCACCTTCACCGTAGACATGACGCAGCCCTACGAAGACTGACGCGATACCCCCAGAACGCACAGGCGCCCCCTGCGGTCAACCCCGCAGGGAGCGCAAATTAACTTCAGAGGGTTTCGGCGGTTGCGACACACCCCGTAGAAAATACTTTAAAATTTCTTCAGATGCCTATTGACTTTTTGCGGCAGCAATAATATACTAATTGCAGGAGCAATAAAGGAGGGATAAACGGTGTCTCCCAAAATAGGGCGTCCCAAGAAAGACGTTACCAAGAGCGTCGAAATCGGCCTGCGACTTACAAAAGAAACAGCAGACAAGCTGCAACGCTGCGCCGACGAAATGGAAACGACAAGAACCGCCGTAATAGAGCGCGGTATTGATCTTGTGGAAGCCGAGTTAAAAAAATAGTGTAACCGGGCACACGCCGACCAAGCCGACCCGGTTACACCATAGAAGAGGCGCATTACAATGCAAATCTCTTTCTGTATTATAACGCGCCTCCATGAAATTGTCAATTTTTTATTATTTCAAGGAGGACTAAGTATGTCTGATTCCCTGCGCGTATTCAACAACCCCGAATTTGGTAGTGTACGAACCGTAACTATGGACGGCGAACCGTGGTTCGTCGGAAAAGACGTTGCCGAAATTCTCGGGTACTCCAACCCAAGCGAAGCCATTCAGGATCATGTTGACGCCGAAGATAAACTCAATAGCAAAACGCTATTGAGTTGTTCTCTCGACCTCGGCCAGCGAGGTGGCTGGATTATCAACGAGAGTGGCATGTACAGCCTGATTCTGTCGAGCAAACTGCCCACCGCGAAAAAGTTTAAGCGCTGGGTCACTTCCGAAATCCTGCCCACGCTCCGCAAGACCGGAACATACACCGCCCGCACTATGACGCCCAACGAAATCATCGCGGCCATCGCCGCCGATAATGTGGAAAAAGAGCGCCGGCTGAAATCTCTGGAAGACGGATTCCATGAAGCAATGGAGGTTCTTGCCGAGCCGCCGGAGGCGGAAGAGTGGCGCAAAAAGATTTACCAGAAGGTGAGCCGCTATTGCACCCGCCACGATCTCGACTACACGGAGACGTGGGAAAAGCTGTACGGGCAGTTGGAGATCCGCGCCGGATGCAATCTCGCAACGCTTCAGACGCGCCGCAGAAACCGCGCCCGCATTGCCGGGGCTACGGCCTCCGCTGTGAACGCGATCAACCGGCTGGACTGCATCGCCGCCGACAAGCGCCTGCGGGAAATTTTCACGAGCATTGTCAAGGAATTTTCCGCCCGGCGTATCCTCGCTTCCTCTGTCGCGCCCGAAACGCCTGCCGACCCTTATGTGTTCCGCGCGTTGGCCTGATGGAGGACGAGACGATGAACACGACCGCCCTGAACCGCATCGGCGAACTTGCCGACCTTCTCTCGGACTTGCTGATCTACACGCTGGACGAGCGCGAAAAGCCGGTACACCCGGACGACGCGCAGAGAGTATTTGACCGCGCCGAATTTGTCCTCGCAGAGATTTCCCGCACGGCGTCGGAGCTGAAAGCCGCCGCTGGTTGATTCCAAAAATTCCATAACGCAGAAATGCGCAAAGATTCATTTGAGTCTTTGCGCATTTTTTTATTTCCCCGTCGGTTGCGAAATGCCCGCCTGATTGCCATATAGAGTGTAAAGAGAAAAACGTACATAATTACGGACAAAGCACTTTTGCCCGCGCGTTACACTGAAACCAGAGCCGCGGGAGGACGAGCCGCGGCAAAGGAGATAGATACGATGGATAACACTCTGGAACGCGCGCGAGACATTGCCATCCGGTTCGGGCAGCTGACATGGGGCGATCTCATTGACCTTTCCCCAAGAGAGGAGCGCGCGGTAATGGCCGCGCTTCGGATGTCTGCGATCATGCCCGGAGGGAAAGACCGGGTAACTTCGGTTCAGTGCTTTTTGTTTTTGAACGATGACCGGAACGACCGCGGCCCGGAGGATGAGGAATTGCAAAAACACATCCGCCAGTTTCTTCAGCTGGTGGCGGGCTTTATGGGGTGGTACGGGCATGGAGAATAAAGAGCTTTTATTTTTCGGTGACTGCATAGCAAAGCTAAAGGAGCTTCCCGCCGGAAGCGTGGATATGGTCCTTGCGGATCCGCCCTACGGCACGACGCGCTGCAAATGGGACAGCCCCATACCATTCGCCCCGCTCTGGGACGAGCTGCACCGGGTCGTGAAGAAAGACGGCGCCATTCTCCTCTTCGGCGGTGAGCCGTTTGGAAGCGCTCTGCGCCTCTCGAACCCGAAGGAATACCGGTACGACTGGGTGTGGCAGAAGACGTCCCCTACCGGCTTTCTGAACGCCAAACGGCAGCCGCTGCGAGATGTGGAAAACATCGCGGTGTTCTATCGCTCTCCCCCGCTCTATATCCCGCAGAAGACATCCGGTCATACCCGAAAGGTGAGCTCGGCGTACAGCAAGCGGAACTGTCGAAAAGGGGAGGTCTACGGAGCCTACGGCGCTACGTCCTACGACAGCACCGAGCGCTACCCGACACAGGTGCTCCGCTTCAAAAGCGATAAGCAGCTGGCAGCGTTTCACCCGACGCAGAAGCCCGTGGCCCTGCTCGAATATCTTATAAAAACATACACACGCCCAAACGATACGGTGCTGGATTTCTGCATGGGCAGCGGGTCAACCGGCGTAGCCGCCCTCCGAACCGGTCGAAAATTCATCGGGATAGAGCTCTCGGCAGAATACTACGCCGTAGCCACCAGGCGCATCACCGGGGATTTCCCCGAATAAATACATATTTTCGGAAAGAAGGTACATCCAATGGATGAACTAAAAAAGCTGCATAACGTTGTGCTTGCGAAGTACCAGTTAAGCGGAAACGGCCCGTATCTCTTTGCTGTGCCGGATGGGCGAAATCTCAAGAGAGAGCAGACCATTATCGTAGAAATGCGCGAGGGTATCGCCACAGACGGCGTGTGCGTCACGGACAGCTTCAGAACAGACGATACATCGCTTAACGCGATGGTTCTTTTGAGCGGCGCAAAGCTGCCGCCCCGTCGTGTGCTGGGAGAGCGTCAGGCCGTCATCTGGGAGGAGAAACACAGTGAGCCGGAAATCGCAGAAAACAAATCCGAATAAAGTGCTCTGTACGGAGGCGGATGTCCGGCGCGCCTGCAAAAAAACGTTCGACGACACGACCGACTACATCCTCACCATGATGGCGTGGTGTCTGGTGGACGATATGGGTGTCTCGGATGAATTTCTCCACATTCTCTCCCGGCGCTTCGCCTCCATCAACGAGAGCGTCGTTTCCGGCAACCTGCGCCTTGCCGAAGTGAAGCAGGCGCTCAAGGACGAGCACGACTGGGAGGTCGAAACGACCTCCCACATTCGGGAGGGCTCCCCATGCTGAACCAGTATGTTCTGCAGGGGCGGCTCTGTTCCCTGCCGAAAGAAAAGCTCGACATCGACGGTCGGGATTATGTGACATTCGACCTGGCGATTCCGCGCAACCGCCGGTACATGGGCGTTTTGTATACAGACTTCATCCAGTGCCGGGCAAAGGGGCGCGTAGCAGAGCTCGTGCTGTCCTCCGTCCAGCCGGGGCAGGAGATCATTGTGCAGGGAAGTCTCCGCAGCCGCTGCCAGAAGCGCGCGGATGGGTCGCGTCTCCGCTCGGAGCAGTATCTCCATGTCGAGCACGTTTTCTTCTCCCGCCCCAAGACGACCGCCGAAACAGACGCCGAGCGCAGCACAGAAGAAGCCATAGAAGTCCCGGAATCCGTGGACGGCATAGACGAATCGGGATTTTTCCCGGAAAACGAAGTATTGGAGGATACAACAAATGAGTGAGCCCAAAATGCCGCGCACCATTGCGGTAGATTTCGACAACACCCTGTTTGAAACCGACTGGCCGGATATCAAAAAGCCCATCTGGCCGACGATCAACGCCGCCAGAACCGCCAAAGAAGAGGGCGCGGAACTGGTCCTCTGGACGACGCGCGAAGGCGGACACCTGACCGCCGCCCTCGAAGCGTGTGAAAATGTTGGTCTGACCTTTGACGCTGTAAACGACAACACGGAGACCATGAAAAAGCTCTGGGGCAACGACCCGCGCAAGGTCGGAGCCACAGAGTATTGGGACGACAGAGCCGTGAAGCTTATGTGCGACGCCCCGCAGCTTCCGCCCAACGCAAAGACCCAGCAGAAAAACAGTGTTGTCAGCCACCCGGAGCACTACACGCAGGGAGGTATCGAGTGCATCGACGCGATCCGCGCCAGCATGGGTCCCTGCGATTTCGCCAGCTACTGCAAAGGAAACGTTATCAAGTATCTGTGGCGCTACCGGCTCAAGAACGGCGCGGAGGATCTGCGCAAAGCGGCGGTATATCTCGATTGGATGATCGAGGCGGAAGAGAAAGCGGCTGCGGAATGTGCCACCTGACGGACCACGCCGTGCAGCGGACAAAGGAGCGCGTCGGTCTCCCGAAGCGTTCCGCCGAAAAGAACGCACAGAAAGCGCTCGAAAACGGCATCCGCCACTGCGAAACAAAGGGCAGCCTGAACCGCTACATAACTGCCCTGTATTGGAAGCATAAGACCGCCAACAACATCCGCATCTACTGTAACAACATGTACATTTTCAATAACGACGTACTCATAACCGTGTTCCCTCTCCCGCAGAAATACCGGAGCACGGCACAAAAAATCAAAAGAAAGGAAACCCGTGATGATACCTGAACCAAACAACGTCGAAAAGATCATGCGTGAGGACAATGACACAATGCGTCGGCTTCTATTTGGGGAATGGGTGGACAGCGAATTGGTCGAGAGGGCGCTTGGGCTGACGTTCGCAGAATGCATGAAGCATTTTGAGCTTGCCCGTACTGCGTCATGGAACAGCCCGCCGAAAAATGGGCAGCGCATCGAAACGCTGTTTCGTCTGCGAGTACCGCCCATTCCGCCCATGACCGCAAACGCTGGAACAACGCTTCCAATGGGAATGCGCTCCTGCGGCGGAGGATGGGAATATTGCAGCGGTCAATGCACGGTTTGTCCGAAGCTGCAAAACCACCACACCAGCACAACAGGAGGAACGGTAAAAAATGGATGAAAGAAATCTCGTAGCCGTAAGCATCAAGCACACCATACACGGCTGGAAGTTCGGTATGCCGTGCTGGCTGTGGGGTAGCCGCACACAAGACGGGGAAAAGCGCTCGTTCAGCGGTTATACCGAGTACCCCAACGCTGCTGAGGTCTATTCCTTGAAAGAGTGGCAGGAAAGCGGCTATGGCACTGGAAATGTGTGCAAGGTCGATGAGCCGGTACAGATGTGCATCGGCTTCTGCAAGAAGTACAAGCAGTACGATACGGTGCTTGTCCCGATCGATCAGTATCTCATCTACTGCAACGCCGCTTGTCTTCCTATCGACAAGCCGAAAAGGAGCGACGCTTAAATGGGCTGGGACGCATTGATTTACGACGCGATACTCCGCGTAGAGAAATTGTTGCAGGAAATTCTCACGGAAGTAAGGGACCGAAACAATGGATAAATACATGAAAAAGAGCGACGTGATCGCCTACATCCGCAAGGAAGCGAACGAAGCACAAAGCGCGTTTGATGAGCTGGGCGGTGAAAGCGGAATAATTGCCGAAGCCTTTAATGATCTGGCAAACGACTTTTCGCAGGGCGCTGTGCCATACACAACCGCCGAAGAGGCTTTTGCTCAAATTCCTTCTGCCGACGTTGCGCAATGGCACAGAGTAAAAGACAAGCTCCCGGATGTTAATCGAACGCAGAGAGGTTTCGAGTGGGTTTACGTCATCGCAACAGACGGCACAAATGTCCTTCCACTGATCTATGAGCGAGCTCTGATCCGTGGTGAAATGAAATATCGTTGGAAACTCGTGTGGGACAGAGTTTATCCCGGCCAGCCCATTGTCGCGTGGGCAGAACTTCCCAAACCGCCGAAAGGAGAAAATGATGGCTGAATACGTTAATCGAGAAGATGTCAAGAGGTTAGTCAATAATAACTTTAGCGGTTTGCTTGCTGCCATAGATTCCATTCCCGCCGCCGATGTTGCGCCGGTACGGCATGGGAAATGGATACCATTTCACGCAGAGTTTGCAGGAGATGTTCAGTACTGCTCTGTTTGCGAAATCGGTTTTGCTGGCCGAACGTCCTACTGCCCTCATTGCGGTGCGGTTATGGACGGATGGAGAGTGGAGGGTGAAGAAAATGATTGATATCCACCAGAAAATCAAGGCGGGGGCAGAAAGTATTTGCCCCAGCTGCAATCATTATCTCGTTTGTCGAGCGGCTGGTAATCAACCTTGTGCAGAGTGCAACCAATATGCGCCAGTTGCACAGCACGGGAAATGGGTGTCGCTTGTCGTAAAACGGGAAAATTGGAAGGGCGTTTTGCATGATTTCTATCAGCCATATAGTTGTTCCATCTGCCAGAACCCCAACACGTTTATGGGCGAGAGCGCGTTCTGTCCTCATTGCGGCGCAAGAATGACGGAGGATATAGATGAGCAGAAAAAGTAATTTCAAACTCTATCGAGTTTGGGATGGAATCGTTCAGAGATGCAATAACCCAAACGCCAAAAACTACAAGAATTATGGCGGAAGGGGAATAAAAATGAGCGACGCTTGGCGAAAAGATTTCTCAGAATTTGAAAAGTATTGTATGGCAAATGGCTGGGAATATGGGTTGCAAGTTGACAGAATAAACAACGAAAATGGCTATTTCCCCGGAAACATACGATTCGTATCGGTGTCAGAGAATATGCGAAACAAAAGGACAAATCACTTGATAACTTTTATGGGCGAGACGCTTTGCGCGGCGGATTGGTGTGAGCGGTTCAATATGTCAGATTCTACGCTGTGGAGAAGACTTTCCAGCGGGTGGAGCGTTGAGGACGCTCTTACAAAACCAATACAGAAGCATACTGCAAGAATGGACGGTGCGGAATGAAAATCTACAGCATTACGGTAGACGCCATGCCAAAATCCTGCGGCAGCTGTCCGCTGTGTGGGTATACAAACGACGACTTCCCTGTCTGCTACGGCGTTGCAGATAAACAAATCTGGCGCATTGAGGGAAATCCCTGCGATATGCAGTACAGGCGCAGCGATTGCCCGCTTATTGCGGTCGGAGGGCTCGGATGAAGGCAAAAAGCTACAAGCTGAAATACGTCCCGACCGTGCAGCAGCTTCGGGACGCGGGATTCCTGCCCGGCGGAGCATGGATACATGCAGAGGCGTTTATGTTTGCTACGCGGTGCTTTGATCTACCAAAAACAAACTGTGAGCTTTCCGTGTCGATCTGCTTCAAGACGGATCTCGCCGACTGGGACGATTGGAACAACGTTCTGGTACTCGATGAAGACTGGGGGCAACCCTATACGTCGTTCTATCTGGAAAACTATAAAAAGGACATTACCGACTTTCCATTTTTGGAATATTGCATACAGCAGTACAACGACTTTCTCGACAGCTTTGACTTTCTGGAAGAAATAAAGGAGGAAGACAATGGTAGTGACTGACGTTGCCAGCCTTATACAGTGGGAGGAAGCCAAGATCCACCTTGTGCTGCGGCCGGAATATGCGATGATGGGCATTTCCCTCAGCGAGACTGAAGAAGGCGTGTTGCTGAACATTTATTCTTATTTTATTCGTGAACATCTCCGAAAAAGAAGGGAAGGAAAAGAATGAGTGATTTTATCGAAGTACACCGAGTGTACCGCACCGGTGATGAAGCGGAAACCTATTTGCTGAATTGCAACCAGATAAGATGGGTTGAGCGCGAAAAAAACGGATGCCGGATAGCGGTTTTCACCCCAGACACTATGTTTGGACGTATACAGGTAACGGAGAGCTACGAAGAAATTCGCCGTGCCTTGCGGGGAGGTTAACGATGGGACAGCACAAAACGAATCCCACGGCCATAGCCGCCAAGCGCGGGGAAATCCAGCCAAAACCGAAGCCCATGTCCAAGCGCAAGGCAGAGCGGCTTCTTCTGCAGGAAGCCGAGCGGAAAATGATCTCGCTGCAGCTTCGTGCGGCAATAGGCGCAGGAGGTAAACGCTATGAGCTATAAAAAATCTGGAGAAAACCGCCGTTTCGGTCTCGTCCGCTGCCCGTACTGCGGGCAGGAATTTTGGAAAAACTCGCCCAATAAACAGTACTGCTGCGATCAGCATGGCGTGCTGTACCGAAAGAAACAGGCAAAAGAGGCTTTTGCCGAGAGAGCGGCAAAAAAGCCGGCTGAATCCATCGCGGACATATCCCAAAAGGCCCGCGCAGCCGGTCTGACCTACGGGCAGTATATGGCCGCGCGAGCCGTCGGGAGGCTTTGATATGCCCGATGCGCTGTACTTAGCCCTCGCTACGGCGATCGTATCGGTGGATATTGCGCTTTTGTTAGAATCGATCGCCATTCTCCATTACCTCGTCAAGCAGAAAAAGAACAGGAGAAAAGAAAATGATAAAGATTGAGAACGTTGAAACCTTCGGCTGGGAAGCCGCGATCCGGGGGATGCGGAATCCTAAGAACAGCTGGGCAAAGAGCGACAGCCACAAATGCCCGTGCGCAGATTGGGACGGTGATTGCCCTATGGTGATGAACGATAACGAACCGGCCAAGGGCTGCGATCCGGATAAATATCGTTTCTGCGTCGGCGAAAATGATTTCCATCTGATGCAGGTCCTTGCCAACTCTGGCCCGGACGACGGGAAGTTCCTGCGCATGATCCATGTGCAGCTCGACGTGACCGCTCCGCTGTATTGGTGGAAGGAGGCCGATCAGTATAAGGTCGGCACGGTGACGAACTCGTGCAGCACGATGCACAAGATTCACGCGAAGGAATTTGAGCTGGATGATTTCAGCCATGAACATATTATCAATTCCGTTAGCATGGGGGCTCAGGAGATTGAGGTTCGCATAAGCCCAATGCAGGCGCTTTTAACAACAATCGAATGTTTGAACTCCTATCGGGAATTATATCTCGAAACAAGAGACAAAAAGTACTGGTGGCAGCTCATCCAGCTCCTGCCGTCCAGCTACAACCAGCGCCGGACGTGGGACCTGAACTACGCAGTGCTGCGCAACATCTACCACGCCCGCCGGAACCACAAGCTCGACGAGTGGCGCGAGCTGTGCGCATGGATCAAGACCTTGCCTTATTCGGAACTGATTACAGGGAAAGGGGAACCCACCGGTGATTGAGCAGAAAAATCAGGTGCTGTTGAAAACCTACCGCATCACGATCACGGCGGACGACAATTCGGAGCCGCCCGCCTATATCGTCGCCTCCGCCGCTTCCAAGCGGGACGCGCTGCATAAAGCGCTGGAACTGGTTGCCCGCCGCTGCACGGGCCCGTGTCCATTTGCTGATCCCGACGACTGACACAGGAAAAGAGAAAAGACCGCCAATAAGCGGTCTTTCTCGGCTGAAGAAAAATTTGAAAAACTGTTTAGCTACATGTTGACTTTTTGCGTGACATTTAATATAATAAATGCGTGACATAAAGGAGGCGATGAGATCATGTCACCCGCGAAAGGCAGACCAAAAGTGGACAAGCCGAAAGAAGTCCGATATACCATTCGGCTCGATCAGGAAACCGAACGCCTTCTGCAAGCCTATTGTCAGACGCACGGTATCACACGAGGCGAAGCTATCCGGCGAGGCATACATTTGCTTTTGTCTGCAAAATAAAAACCTCCGGCGCTGTTCATCCGGCAAGATCGTACAGCGTAGGAGGTTGGGCAGAGAGGCACGCAAACGTGCAAATCTTTTCTGTATTATAGCGTGCCTCCACGAAATTGTCAATTTTATATTATTATGGAGGATTTTTAATGGAAAACGGCATTCTCAACATTCATGGCGTAGACTGCTATGAGAAGGACGGCACGGCGTATCTAAGCCTTGAGGCTGTGGCGTGGGGTCTCGGATTCACGCAGACGCAAACAAAGAACGGCAAAGAATATGCATCGGTTAGGTGGGAGCGCGTCGAGCAGTATCTTGCTGAGATTGGTTTCCCCCACTTGTGGGGGAAAGGTGATTTTATCCCCGAAAACATCTTCTACCGTCTCGCTATGAAGGCTAAGAATGAAACGGCGGAGAGATTCCAGGCAAAGATCGCGGACGAGGTTATCCCCGCCATCCGCCGAACCGGAAGCTATTCCGCAAAGCCCATGACTCTGGCCGAGCAGGCTCTGGCCCAGGCGCAGATTCTGGTTGACCACGAAAAGCAGCTTGCCGAGCTGTCGGAATCGGTGGACAAGCTCGAAAGGTTCAACGACGGCATCGTTGCCGTGCTCGCTCCGACCGCCGTATCGGATGGCTGGCAGGAGCAGATGAACCGGAAGGTCCGGCAGTATTGCCTTGACTATGATCTGGATTACCGCGTCGCATTCAATCAGCTTTACATGACCGTAGAATCGTCTACGCGCTCGGATCTGATGCGCCGTGTGGAAAACCGACGCAAACGCATTTTGCAGAACGGCGGCACGAGAGCCGAAGCGGATAAGGTTACGAAGCTCTCCGTCATTGCTGGTGACGCCGCTCTCCGCAACGCTTTCGACCTTGCGCTCAAGAATATGTGCGTCGCGTCCTACGCCCGCCACGGCGACGAAGTGGGGGTATAACACCGATGAGCGAATCCGCTTCCCTTTTCCTCCAAGCCCAGCGCGATCAGCGCACCTTCCGCCGCGCCGCAGGGCTTCTTCAGATGCTCTCCGACCTGATCTTCTACACGCTCGACGATCTCGACCATCCTCTCGACCCGGAAGACGCAAAGCGCGTCTGCGAATACTGCGAAACGACCGTCAGTTATCTTTCGGAAGACATGGCCGCGCGGGAAAAGGAGATCGTCGCGCTCTCGTGCGGCAGCTCCGAGGAAAAATTTTCTTCCGGCGGCGGTTGCAAAACGCCTGTCTGCCCGGCATATAAAGCATAAAGCAAAAGGAGGTCACGAAGATGTTTGAAAATTACGATGAGGTTGTCAGAATGTTCACCGCGCAGATGCGCCGCAACGAGTGGACGGAGGCGTCCATCGAAGCCTACACCGGCACGTTCCGCCGCTTCCGCGAGAGCATGGAGAAGAACGGCTTCTCTGAGTTCTGCCCGCAGTCGGTCGTCGCGTTCGTAGAGGACGGCAGCTGGTCCATCGTGACAACGGATCTGTACCTGACGCATCTTCGTGCGCTCTCCAAGTACGGTGTGTCCATCCGCATCTTCAGCGAAAATGCCGTGCCGGATGAGCTCCGTCCTCCCAAGCGCAAGCTCGCCGCAGCGCATAAGAAGGAATATTCCCACATCCTGGACGAGCAGCAGATCACGGCGCTTCTCAACGCCGAAGAGCCGGTGTATACCCGCAAGCCGCATACCTGGCTTCGTGAGAAGGCCGAAGTTACGCTGCTCTTCCAGAGCGGTCTCCGCAACTCTGAGCTGCGCGCGCTTACTCCCGCCGACCTCTTCTGGGATAAGAAGGCCCTGTACGCCCGCGTAACGAAGGGAGATAAGCCCCGTGTAGTCCCGTTCCCCTCCGCTTCGCAGGAGGCTGTCAGAGCGTATCTGAGCTCCGGTATTCGCCCGGCGGACGCGGGGGACACCGAGCCGCTGTTCGGCTGCTGTGACCGTCTCACAGGCGCGTGGAAGGGCTTGGAGCGTCAGCAGCTCTCCACGCTTATCAAGAACTATACTGCGTCCATTCTCGGCGAAGAAGCCTCCTGCCGTACCCACGCCATGCGCCACGCCTCCGCGTCGTTCCTGCTCGAAAAGGGCGCGCCCATCGAGAGCATTTCCGAAATCCTCGGCCATGCTCAGCCGTCTACGACGCGCATTTACGCGCAGCGCCTCACCAAGACAGCCCTTGCGGAAACGTTCAGCGATATCCTTGACGCGCCGGTCGTGCAGAGCGCTCTGCACGCCGTCTGACGCAGTTTTTAACGGAGGTAATGTCCATGTACTACTTCGACCACGCCGCATCCACACCGACGTTGGAATGCGCCTTAGCGGCTTTTCTGCGGGCGCCAAAAGGAAACCCGGACAGCGCGCACGCCGCAGGGCGAGCCGCAAAGAAGTCTTTGGAGGAATCCCGCGAAATCGTCGCCGCTTGTATTGGTGCAGAGCCGGAAGAGATTTATTTCTGTTCCGGCGGCACAGAGGCGAACAATCTTGTGATCCACACTATGCTCAGGCACGGCGCCGTACTTTACGGCAATACATCCCATGCCTCTGTCTGGAACATCCCGCAGTATGCCGTGAACCGCCCGGCGTTGGGGATTTCCGTTCCCTATGTGAACAACGAAACCGGGGAAGTCCTTTCCAGAAAACGCATCGCCGGGTATCACGCAGAGTATCCGCTCCTGCACCTGGACGGTGTAGCCGCTGTCGGTCAGATCAACGTATTTGTAAGAAGATTCGATTGCGACTATCTGACCGCCGCAGGGCATAAATTCGGCGCTCCGCAGGGCATTGGTTTTATCTATGCCAGGAAAAATTCTCCGCCGATCTCCCCGCTTTTCCATGGCGGCGGACAGGAAAACGGCGCTCGTCCCGGAACGCCGTCCGTGGCTCTTGCCGCGGCTATGGCCGCCGCGCTCAAATACCGCCTCGAAAACATGCGCATGGATCTTGAACGGATGTATTCGGTCCGTGACTACATTATTGACAATGCGCCGTCCATAGAAGGATGCCATATAAACGTGGAAGACTTTGGTTGGGATATTGTTCCGCATATTATCTCCATCCGGTTCGACGGTATCCCGTCCGCGCAGCTTCTCCCCCTGCTCGATGCGCAGGGTGTCTGCTGTTCTGCCGGCAGCGCGTGTTCCGCCGGCAGCCGGGAGCCGTCCCGTGTGCTTATAGCCAGCGGATTGTCGGAAAAAGAGGCGCTGGAGACCGTGCGTATCTCTATCTGCCCGGAGACAACGCAGCACGATGCGGAGATCCTGCTTTCCGCACTGAAAAACGCCGTGGAAAAGCTCAGAGGGGTGTAAATAAGCTGGGAAAAATCAAAGACCTTTCTGGGCAGAAATTTGGGCGTCTTAAAGCAGATCATATCGACGCGCAGTTAAGCGGCAGACGGATGGTTTGGGTTTGCGAATGCGATTGCGGAAACACAATTAGCGTCCCCGGCATTTTATTGACCACAGGAGGCACGCAAAGTTGTGGATGCTTGCAAAGAGAGATACTTGTCAAAAGAAATTCCACACACGGAGAATCGAAAACGCGGCTGTACAGAGTGTGGAAAGGAATGCATTCTCGTTGCAACAATCCGCACCACAAAAGTTATAAAAACTATGGCGGTCGCGGAATAAAGGTTTGCAGGGAATGGAGTGATTTTGCGTGCTTTGAGCAATGGGCAAAAGATAGCGGGTACGACGAAGATGCCGCTTATGGCGACTGCACTTTAGATCGCTTAGATGTTGATGCGGACTATTCACCACAAAATTGTCGCTGGGCCGACGCGGAAACGCAGGCGAACAACACGCGACTTGTCAAAAAAATCACATACAACGGTTTGACGAAAACTGCTGGTGAATGGGCGAAGGAGACCGGGATAAACAAGGGCGCCCTCATTGCTCGCATTGACAAGCAGCATTGGAGCGTCGAAAAAGCGTTAACAACACCGGTAAGAAAATGTAGAAAAACGGGGAGCTGACAAGCTCCCCGCTTTTACATTTACATTGAGACAACGATTTCTTTTCGTTTGCCCGCAAGCGCAATGGTTTGAATTGCATGGCTCGTTGGCAGCATCATGGAACGTGCGGCATAAGAACCATACGCGAGCCAGCTCGTCGTGGACACCACCTTGAACGGGCGCATAGACACCGTATTGTTATACGGGTTTATCTTGATCTTGCTCGGCTGCGTAACGAACGGCTTGTGCGTGTGCCCAACAATGAGGCAGTCCATTCCGTCGATGACGTAGCCGAAGCGCTCGTTGCGGTTCACCGCCGCGCCGGTATAAATGCCGCCTCCGGCGCCGTGCGTGGCCACGATGGTATACGTTGGGTTTGTCAGCCCGTCGGCTCTCGCTTTCCCCATCTGGATCTTGATGAACGCGATGTTCTCGCGGTACAGGTGCTCCAGATCGAGCTTGCACATGATATCGTAGCTCGGATCGTCATCCGCGTCCTTCAGACTGCGCCGCTCGTGGTTCCCGCTCACGCTGGCAAGAATACGGTCACGCAGCGGCATAAGCATCTGCGTCATCATCTTTTTCTGCTCGCGGGGGCGCATCGTCTCTTCAAAAACGTTGGATACGCTGTTGCGCGTGGCGTTGTTGATAAGATCGCCAACAAGTATAATACGGACACCGGGATCGGAAAGGACGCTCTCGCAGAAGGACGCCCATTCCTTCTCCATGTGTTCAGCAGCACCCAAATGTACGTCGCTGATGGGAATGATTGTCAGATCCGGCCGGTCTTCAAACCGGTGTACGACCATCTCAAAATCCGGAAGCATAAATCCGTCGCTCCTTATGTCGTTTCGTCTGCGTGTCAGGCGAGCAGCCGGTTTACCTCGTCCTGCACGGCTTTCGTGAACCATGCGGCGAGCGCGTCCTTGCGTGCCTGCCCGTTGCCCCACTTCCCGGCGATAACCTCTCGAGCCGTTTTGGTGATGAACGGGTCAACCGTCGTCTCCTCGGCGGGCTTCTCCGGTTCCGGCTGCGGCGTCGGTGCCGGTTCCGGTGTCGGTTCGGGCTGCGGCTCTGCGCCGTCCGCCTTGATTGCATAGTCGGGAATGCCGAATCCACGGATGAAGCGGTCATTCACAGCAAGCACACGCTTGTTCACGGCGTTGGCGTTGTTGCCCTCAATGATGGTCATGTTCTTGCCGTCACAGTCGAGCACGATGCCCACATGGTCTGGGTGGCCGATGTTGTCGGTAGTGGCGTAGTTCGTTGCGCTGTCCTGCCAGTCGTAAAAAACGACATCGGCAGGAGATGGGACGTAAGCATCATCCTCCACCCAGCGGCCCAGCTCCTGATAGAGCCGCACCATGCCCGGGCAGCCGCACTCGGTCGGCATGATGTCGCGCAGGCCGAGCTGTAGGGAGACCGTGGACACGAACGCCGCGCACCAAAAATCGGTGACTTTCATTTTCCAGCCGCGGGGCAGCGGGCGCTGCGCGTTGTAAATTGCAAGCATTTCGAGATGCTTGGTCGTGTTGGCTTGCGTCCCCAGCCACGCGAGAGCGGTGGACACGACTTTCTGTCGCAGTTCGTTTTCTGTCATTTCCATGTTCCTCCTTATGGATTGGCTTTGACAAGGGCTTCTTGTGCCGTTCCGTTGACATTCAGCAGAACGCGCGTCACTTGTTTTGCCGCGCCGTTCACGTTCAAATACAGCACATCGCCGAACAACGCAGGCGCGGTAAAGGTCGCGGTTTGGACGGCAACCGCGGCGCCCACGCCGCCGACCTTGACGGTGATATTTACACCCTCTCCAGCTTCGCCGACGAAGTAGAATGTTGTCGTTCCTTTTGATACGTCGAAGGACGTGTCCGCCGTGCCGGTAACGCCGCCAATGTCGCACCGGAGCGTCCATTTCTCCGGCGGGTAATAAGTGCCGTATTCGCCGTTGTCGCTCGTAAGAACTGCTTTAATAGCAAACTGCCTGCCGTTCAGTCTGGCAATGTACAGCTTTCCTGTAAGGCTCCAATGGTTCGCCCTTCCAGAAACACTCTTTTCCTGCTCCCAAGCGCTGCCGCTGGGCAACTCCGGCGCTGTGGTGCTCCATGCCATTCAGATCACCTCACACAGAATACTGTAGGTATATGTCGCCCGGCTGCCACTCGGCGGGCGGCGTTTCGCTCGTCCCGGTGTAGATGTGCCGCACCTGATCGGCGGAAAGCCCGAACTTCGTATACGGGATATCGTCTGCAAGCTGCCCCGCGCCGACCGTCTTGTCCGCGATTTTCTCCGCCGTAACGGCCTTTCCGCCGAGATTCGCCGTGCCTACCGCGCCGTTGGCGTTGGACAGCGCTCCAAGATTTGCCCGCGCCGCATCCGCCGTCGTTGCGCCCGTGCCGCCGTTTTCCACGCTGATGGGGTAATCCACCGCCGTTTTCACAATAAAAACGTAAGTGGAGTTGTCCGAAAGCGTGGCGGTGTACTCCATACCGTCGGCAGTCTCGCCGGTTTTGGCAAAGCTCCGGATGCCGACCGTCGCCGCCACCCAGTATGTCTGCCAGGTGGACGAAACGCCCGGTTCGATATTCGAGCAGCCCCGCTTGCACAGATAGGAACCGCCGTTGTGCGTGACAAGATTCAGCGGCGCGTAAGACGCCGCCGCGCTGTACGCGCCCTTGCTGACTATCGCAGCCTGTCCGAGATTAACTGTTGCCATGTTCGTTTCTCCTTGTACATTTAAACACTCGCCGAAACGATACCTGTCTCGGCATCAAGTGACATGACGGCAATGTTGAAATTGCCCGCCGCCGTTTGGATAAGGCCGCCATCGTCGCTGAGCGACAGAACGGAACCTTCCGTATATGGGTCAAAGTGGCTCCAGAGAAGCGCCCCCGTTTCGATATCGATATCCAGCATCGTATATATCACGCGGTCGTCGATGACCGGGGCGATTTTCCGGATGAGCGTCGCCATGCCGTCGAGCATCGTCCCGCTCGGCACCGTGACGCCCTGTTCCTCTATGGCAGCCGCTATGTCTGCCTTGGCGCTGTTTATCCGGTCGATTTGTGAAGGAATACCGGGCATTGGCTTCCCCTCCTTCGCTTAAATGGCCGCCAGCGCCTTTTCGATGTCGTCCGTCAGAGATACCGTTCCGCTGCCGGAATGCTTTCCGGCCGGTATGGTATAACTCGTAACGGTCAGTCCGTCGATGGTCGCCGTGACCGTTCCCTGATCCGGCATCGTGCCTTCGACCTCCACGGCGTTCCCGTTGGCGTCAAGGGAAATGGCCGTTTCCCCTGCAAGGATGTCTCCGGCCTCCGCCGTTGCGTTGGAGGCGTCGCCGAATTTTGCGGGAATAGCTTCCACAGTGAACTTGCTGATTACCTTGCCCGCCGTCGGCGTCATGGTCTGCGCCGTTGTTTTCGGTGTGGCGGTCTTTTCTTCCAGAACAATGCTCACCTTGCCGGAGCCGGAATGGTTGCCTTTTGGGATGGTGTAAGACTGCTTCCCCGTAGTAGCATCCAGCGTGGCCGTCACCGTTCCGTTTTCCGGCAGAGTACCGGCGATGGTCTTGCCCGTCGCGTCAACGATGATCTTGTTGACGAGAACGTCCGCCGCCGTCGCGGTAACGCCGCTCACGTTCTGGTACGCATCCGGTATGGGCTTTACCGTCACGGACGACAGGCCGTATTTACCGGCGTCCGGCGTAACGCTCTGCTGGCTTTTTGTCGGAGTGATCTCCTTCGCCTGAAGCACATAGTTGCCGCCACCTGCCACGCCGAGGACCGTTCCGGAACCGTTGTGGTATCCGGCAGGGATCGTGTAGCTGTCGCCCTCCTTGACTTCGGCGGACACGGCGCCGTTGTTCACAATGCCCGCGATCTCCGTGGCCAGCTTGTCCAGCGTATCGGCCGACAGCGCAAGCCCAAGGTCGATCAGTTTGTCGCGGATCGCGTTGCGTGCGGTCTGTATTCTGGTGATTTCCGTGGATGTGGACACGTTGTTCCCTCCTTATATTTCCGCAAGCAGCGCGTTGATGTTCCCTATGGATTCGCTGACCGCTGCCGATGTGATGGGGTGTTCGTTGCCTTCCTCCGGTGTCTGCGCCTTCACGAGGCTCACAACGCCGTTCTCTGTGGAGAAATCGTCGCTGAACGTGAGATCCGTATCGATGCCGGGGTTCGGCTTGGGATCGTCGGGGTTCTCCGGATTATCGGGGCTCGGCGCCGTGCCGGAAATGACGTCGGCAACAGTCGTTATCTGCGGATAGTCGTTCACGCTTACCGCGTTGATCGTCATCGTTCCCTGCTGTCCGAGCGGGCGGGTGAACCCCTGTACAACGAACCGCTCCGCGGGGTGTCCCTGCTTGTCGTTGCGCACCACCGTCACGATCTCGTTTTCCACAATGTGGAACATCTGTGTTGAGGTAATCGCCACCTCTTTCGTGAGCGCCGTGGTTCGCTTCAGTTTCCACTCTGCATAATCGCGGCATATCTCGTCCGAATAGTAGTTCGGCATTTCGAGCCGCTGCGTCTTTAGCCCGATGCGGCTGATGCAGGTGTCAGAGGCAGGGTCGCGGTTCTGCACCCGTGCCCGCGCCGTCCGTCCTTCGTCAGATGTTGCCCCCGCAACAATGATGTCGTTGTAGACCTCTGTATTCCGGAATGTATACTCCGCGCCGAGAAACTGCTTTTCCGCGTCGGTGAAGTTCCACAGCACCGGCTTCGTAGCATCGGCGATATCGTCCTGCGATGGGTCAACGATGAGCCTTCCGATGTGGTTATATCCCACCCACGCCGCCAGCATCTCGCACAGCCCCAGAACCACGTCTGCAAGCGTTTCATTGTCTGCGGAAAGGTATGTATATGGCGTCGTCGTAAGCGGCCACAGCGTGCCGTCTGAGAGCGTCTGCGTCATGTGGTTGTAATAGCCGGTAAAGATCGGCTTGGCCGCATCGAGAGGGCTCGTCCCGTTGTTGTCCATCGTGAACCGGTCGAGTCGGAGCACAGAGTCGATGGCCTCGAAAATGTTGGTTCCCGCCGCCACCGAGTACGCGCCCTCCAGATTCCCGCGGAGCGTGCCGTCCAGATTCGCCCATTTGTCCGTCAAATGGTAGGTAACAGTCTTCGCGTCCGGCGTGACCGTCTCCTTCGGCGTGACGATCTCGAAGACCCCCTGCGGGATGAGATATTCCGTCCCGTCCGGCAGAAGCAGCCCTTCCAGAATGCGGATCTGCTGCCCGAACCATATCTGCCCCACGGCGTAGTTGTATTCTTCGTCCAGATTGGAAAGCGTGATATCCGCCTGCCGGCGCGCGCCGTTCTGAAGATTGCAGGAGATCGCTCCCTGCTGGAGAAACGCGCCCGACCGCCGGTTTTTATAGTCGTTGTCGAGCGCGTATCCCACACTGCCGCTCGGTGTCAGAAATTCCAGGCGCGTCACCTTTGTGAAGTCGGTCTTCAGCGCGTTCAGATACGCCGCATACCGGTTCTCCGCGCCGATAATCGTTTTGTCGCTCATGCCGCCTCCCTCCTCAGCGGACGGTAGCCGTCAGCGTCCCGGTATCGGCGTCGAGCGCCATGCTGGCCGGAGTGAAGGAGCCGTTCGCCGTCTGAATGAGCTCGCCGTCCTCGTTGAGCGACAGCACAGAGCCGTTTTCGTAAGGCGTTTCCGTCGTCCAGAGCAGCCGTCCCGTTGCCGGGTCGATGGTGATCGTCGTGAACACGATGTTGTCCGTCGGGCAGAACTGGCTGCCGTCTGCGGAAACGATGGAAACGCCGTCCGTGCTCCCGACCTCAGCCCAGGAGATCGTTCCCGTCTGCGGCATCACCCGGTTTTTGTAGTCGATGCTGATCGCCGTAGCGCTCGCCGTGTGGACGCGGAGGAAGTGCCCCTTCGGGTTGAGAAGAAACAGCGTATTATCTGAATTGCTCAGCGCCATGAGAGCGTCGAACTGCTTCACGGTGTCCTTGTACGCCTTGCCGTTGATTATTCCGCCGATGAACCCGGAAAGCGTTCCGGTAAGGTAATTGGAGGCGTCCGGCTGTCTCGTGGGGTACCGGGTGAAATTCCGTTCGAGCGTCGGCGTATTGTTGTTGGAAACGGACCCAGCGCTCACTCCGTCCTTGCCGTACCGGAAAAAGTACGCCGCAACAACGTTGTAGTACTGCGTCTGCGCGTCGTATTCCGTCTCAAGGATAGCCCAGAACCAGAACTGTACCGGCGCCTCGTTCGACACCATCGGGGTCGTGAGATAGACGAGCGCGCCTTCGGGGAAAACGTAATACACATACGATTCCCCGGATTTGGCGCTGTAGTCGCGCAGCTCGTTGACGTTCGCGCCGACATAGGCCAGCTTCTTGAGCTTCGTATCGCCCACCGTCCGGCGCAGCACCGTATATCCCTGTGCCAGAACATCCGGCGTCCACTTGACATAAACGCACGGTTCGTTGGCAAGCTGGCACGCCGTCACGTTTCCGGTCGTCTCGCTCACGGTATAGGAAACATTGAAGTCCACCCACCCCGTCGTAACGCTCACACCGTTGGCCGTCTCCACGGTGCATTGGATGGAGTAGGCGTTCCCGGTGAGAAATCCGTTATAATCGACCCGCAGCTCGCCTGTTCCGGAGATTTTCCCCGTGTCCACAAACGGGTTCGCCGTATCGTCCTTATCGGCGATCCGCCAGCGTACCCAGTTGATGGAATCGCCCTGCGCCTGAGAGTACGTCGCCGTGAAAGAATATTCCTTTACGCTCACCGGAGACGGGATCGCATTGATGGCGAGCGTCGGTGTGCTTCTGGCAAGAAAAAGCGCCGGCGTCGTCTGAAGAACATATTCATCGCCGCCGCTGTAGGCTGTGCCTGGCAGCTCCGTTCCGGCGGCTTCTGCCGCCCTGGTAACGGTCAGCGTGTAGAAAAATCCGCTCGCCGTCACAGCGAGAGTATGGTTTTTCGTGCTGTAGCGGATGGAGTCGCCGGCGGCAAGCGCCTGAGCGAGCGTGAAAACGGCATATTCCGCGTCGCTGATCCGGAAATAATACTGTCCGGCGGCTACCGCTCCGCTCGCCGTGTACAAAACGCCCGCGTCGTTGGAAGCGAACCACTGTACGATGAGCATCTTGTATTCGTTGCCGTTTGCCATGCCGGCGGCGCTCATATTCGCCGCATCGATCTGCGCGGCGAAAAAAGCGGTGTCACCGGCGTAGTTCACACCCCACCACGGCGCGGAAAGCGTGGTTTTTCCCGTGCTGTAAAGCTTTGTGGAGGCGGTGTCGTTTTTATAAAGCGTGATCTGATAGGCGCTCATCGGGGAATCGCCGCTCACCTGCCAGCTCACGTCCATGTCCTGCGAGATGTCTACGCAGCCGCTTCCGTTAATTTCGTCCGGGGAGATATTGGATGGTTGATTGAGCATTGTTTCACCCCTTTATGCCGGCCCGGAGCCGAAGAACCACGCCTTCGCGTTGCTCATCGACCCCCACCAGACCACCAGCACCGTGTCCCCCACGACGGCGGAGGCTACCTCCGCCGCGTAGGGTATCTTTATCTCCTGTGCCCCGAAGGGCTGTCTCACGCCGATGACCTTTCCGTTTGGCGCGGTCGTAACGTCGTACCGCTCTGCGCGAAGAGCGTTTGCCGTCTCCTGCCGGCAAAGCCTCGCCACATGGCTCCGCATCGCGTCCCAAAAGGCTTTGGCATCCTGCATCATACGATTTCCGTCTCCTTTCAGGTGAGATTCAGTATCCGCAGCTGCCGCGCAAGCTCTCCGAGCGTCGTGGTGTTCGCCTGCTGCTCGGTAAGGTTGATGCCGCCCGGGAACGAATATACCGTGTCGTGGCTGTCCGCAGTGGCTCCGTAGGAGTTCGTCGGCGCCGTGGGTATTCCGGCATTGGGCATGCCGTAAACCGCGCCCAGAGCCCGCGCAAAAGCGTCAAACTGCGCGTTCGGCGTCGGCGTGAGGATTTTGGCGGAAAGCGCCGGTCCGAGAACGATCTCGTCCTCGCTCGTGGCCTTCACGCCGCCCATGCCGCGCAGCACGCCGCCGGAGTCGTAGCCCGGAAGCTTCCAGCCGGACGGGTTCGTTGCGATAAAATTGGCGATCAGCTCCGCAAGAGACTTGACATTGGCCGTCTCGCCCTTCTGCCGGTCAGTGCCGGATCTGGCAACATCCGCCAGAATGTCCGCGATCTCGCGCAGCGGCTCTTCCACGGACTCAAGGATCTCTTTCCACTTGTTTTCCAGCTCGTCATACCGGGCGTTAACCGCGTCCTGCTGCGCCTTGATGGCGGCAACCGCCGCGTCGTATTCCTGATCCTTTCTGTATTTGTCGAGCGCATCCTGCGCCTTCTTGAGCTGGTCTTTGGCGCTCTGCACCGCCTTCTGGTCGGCGATCCATTCCCACTGGCCGGTAGCGGCGTTGTACATGCGCACATTGCGCTCCGCCTGCGCGTTGGCGAGTTTGGCCTGCGCCTCCGTAACAGCGAGGATCTTCTCCTCGAGCTCCAGCCGGTCTTCCTCGGTGTCTCGCGCCTTTTTGAGCGCTTCCAGCTGCGCGTCCAGATCGGCAAGTTCGGCTTTGCGGGCTTTTTCCGCCTCGTCGAACTTCTTGTCCATCGCTTCCTGCAGCTCTTTCCAGTATTCGCTGTTGCCACCGCCGCCGCTGCCGCCGCCTCCGCCGCTGTTTCCGCCGGCATTTCCGGAAAAACCGGGGACATAAAACTTGCCTTTGTCGGGGTTTCCGAGCTCTCCCGTCGGGTCGTAGTAGCCCTTCGCCGCCGCCCGAAACAGGCCGTCCGGCCGCTGTCCGTGCAGCATCCGGCGTGTCTGCGGCGCCGTGTACACCATCGCGCCGGGTGCCAGCATCGTGACCGTAGGCTCGCCGCCTCCGGCAATGCGCGCCGTGCTGCCTTCCTGAATGATCTCCGGGCCCTGCTCGTTGACAAGCGTAAGGCCGCCGCCGGAGCTTTTGCCGCCGGAGGCTTTTCGGCCGATACCCGCGCCTGTAAGGACCCCAATAGCGCCAGCAGTAGCCGCGTGCACGGTTACTGTCCATGTTTTGTCTGTAAGCCCATGGAGTTGAGATTCAAGAGCGTTGAGGGTCTGCGTTGCGTTTGCCGTTTCCGTAAAAACGTTAACTGTTTTTTCTTCAGGAATTTCTTTTGCTGTTGTCGCAACATCTTGTAGCGACTCTTGCACCGCGTCAAACGTTATTCCATCAATGCTTTGCAGCGTTGCAACCAGCTCGTCGATTTCCTCCTGACTTTTTCCGGCTTCGCTCAGTCCTTTGCGGAATTTGTTAAGATCAACATTTTGTGTCCCATCTGCTGCCTTCGTCAGAGCGCCTACGTCTTCGGCAAGCTTGAGTGCCTGATCGCCCGCGTTGTAGATCTCCGAGCCGTAGACCCCCATGGCCTCCGCCCAGGAGAGGATAACGTCCTCCGAAACGCCGGTATAGTCAGCGAGATCCTGCAGACTCTCCACGGTGAAGCTGAGCCCGCTGTCCGTTTTCTCAAAAGACGCCAGCAGCTTTCCGTTTTCGTCGCGGAGTTTTCCCTCGGCGTCGGCCGCATTATAGAGCCACTGCGCAAACCCGGCGCCGGCATCCTCTCCGCCGCCGCTGAGCATGGCTTTCAGCCCTTCCAGCCCCTGAATGTATGCCGCCATTTTCTGCGGATCATTTTCGAGAGCTTCGCGCTCCTTATCAGAGAGGAACAGATTATAGCCCGCCTGTGCCGTGTTGCTGCCGATGCGCCCGTTGGCTATCTCCTCCATGGTTTTCGCGTAAGCGTCCGCCATGTCCTGGAATCCGTCGTCCTGATCGGACGCCGCTGTCTGCTTAAAGCTGTCTATCGCGCTGGTTGCGTCCTTTACGCGGTCAGAGAGCGATTCATAGGCTTCCGTTTGCTCGTCAATGGTTTCTGTATTGGTCTCTGTTTCTGATGTTGCGTCTGCGGTTTCTCCTTTGAGTTCGCGGGCAGCGGACGTTAATACTTGCCACGCCGTCAGCACTTCCAGATCCGTTTTAGATAATTTGATTCCCGCTTCGCTCGCATTTTCCAGTGCATCGGCAATGGGCTGATATTTTTTTACCAGCTCGTCGAGGCTTCTGCCATATTCTTCGGCGCTTAATTTCCCGTCTTGCCAATCTTTCCGCCAGTTGAATATTTGTTTTGGATACACCCGAAGGGCCGTGTAATCTTCATCTCGTCGGGTCTGGCGAAGCTCTCTCTTCGCATTCCTGCGATTTTCTTTGTCTGCCGCTTCCTGTAATTCTTTTGTGGCTTCTATTTGATCTTGGAGAATTTCGAGTCTTTTTTGTTCTACCTCAGTAAGCGCCTCTGCTTTGTTCCGCAGCGCGTTATATTCTTCCTGCGCCGCGGTCAGCGCATCTTGATTTTTGTGTTTGTCTGGGAAAAACAGATTGTTGAGTGCCGTTACAAGATCCGTAACCGCACCTATAACGTTTTTTTGCCAATCGGTGGTGGCTATAGACTGCACGAAATCTGTCCAGGTGTTTTGAAGGACATTGATTTGCGACTCCAGGCTTTTCAGCCTTGTCGAAACTTCTTTATCTGCACTCCCAGCCGCGTCCCCCAGAGACTCCAACATCTTTTTGTAGGTGTCAAATTCTGTAACGAGCGCAACGAGCGAGTTCGTGCGGAGCTTTCCGCCAAGCCCGGACAGCATCTCCATGAGCTGCTGCTCCGTCAGCGCGCCTTCTTTCATCGCCTTGGAAAGCGCAGCAATGGCGTCCATCGGATTGATGAGCTCGCCGGTCGCCCTCGCTGCCTCAACCACGTCACTCGCGTAAACTTCCAGAACGTCGCTGAGGCTCTGGATCTCTTCTTTTGTTACGGTGACGCCTTCCTCAACCTCCGTCGTGGTATCACCCATGATGTTGAGGACGATGGCGCGGAACGCGCGCGCCGCTTCGCTGCCGGACACCTGCGTTTTCGCCGTGATCGTTCCGAGCGCGGCCAGAAGCTGTTCCTGCGTAATGTGTGCCTGCGCCGCTACCGAGGCGACGATAGGCATGCCGCTCGCCAGTTTTTCAATGCTTGTCGCATAGTGGTTGTCGATCTCGTTCGCCTGATCTACGATGAGAGACAGCGCCTCAACCGAGCCGCCCAGTTTGTACGCCGCGTCCATGGTGATGAGCATCTTGTTAGCGGTCTCGGAGTTGATGTCGCCGACGAGCTGCGTTTTCGTGGCAACTTCGGCAAGCCCCGCCGCCAGATCGCCGTAACCGGCGCGGCTGAACTCGGCAACGCTCTGCAGAAACTCGTTGGCCGCCACGCCGTATTTGCTCGCGGTTTCGTAAGCGCGGTCGTTAAGCCCGGCGATATAGCTGTTGCTCGCTCCCGTTACCTTCTGAATGGTGTTTAGCTGGCTGTCAACTTCTCTTATCGTGGAAAGAGCTTCACGAAGTGATTGCCTCAAAAGGTTCAGCGCAGCATAAAGTGCTCGGGATGCAAGAGACTGAATGAGCGTCTGCCCAAATGAAGCGGCGGCTTTTCCTCCGCTTTCCAGTTCCCCGCGTAGCCGCGCCTCCGCCGCCGCGTGCTGTTCAGCGGCTGTTCTCGTCCTTTCCTGCTGCACTTGGAGGCCAGCCGCAGCGGTTTTCTGCCGCTCCTGTTCGGTAGTGGTTCGCTGGGTCTCCTGCTGCAGGCGCGTATTTGCCGCCGCCACCTGGTTTGCCGTCTGCTTTGTGCGCTCCTGTGCAATCGCAAGGTTTGTTTCGGCTATACGGCGGCGCTCTTGGGCCAAAGCCAATGCGAGCTGCTGACGTGTCAGGTTCTCGATCCCGGCCGCACCAGTAACTTTTATCTCAATAGTTACTGGCTTGGCGCTCAAGCTTTTCGCCTTCGCGTCGATTTGCGTCAGCTGCGCCAGAACATTGGCGCCGTCGCGCAGTTCTGTACGCAGAACAATGGTATCTGCCATTTTTTCACCGCCTGTACTTGAGCTTTATCGGAAAGAGTGATAAAATTTATTTATTGAAATGGTTGCAATTTGGCCGTCTGCCCGGCATATATGGTAGAAAGGAGATGTATGATTTGAGCTTAAAAGACTTCTTGCTTGGCGTATTAAATCGTTCGGTATCCGCCGCTGGGTATAGATCCATCGGGTGCTCTCCGGACGAGGCTGCATTTTTGGCAGACGTGGAGGCCAATAGCCGCGATATGCGCCGCCCAGCCCGACGACGTAGCGATGAAGAAATCGAGAAAATATTAGAGGAGACCCGTAAGGATTACAATGAAACGATCGCCGCGCTGAACGAGCGCCGCCGTAAGCTTTACGAAGAACACCCATGGCTGTTGGAGCGTGAAAGGCAAAGCGGTAACGACTAACTTACCTCGACCTCAAACCCCGCCGCCAACAGCGCCGATACGACGATGGCCTCCGCCTCGCTGGAATCCACAAAATCCCGCAGCGCTTCTTCCATGAACGGGCGCGGTCCGGCGTCGCCCTGACGATAACCGGATTCTACCCACGGTGTTTCCGGCTCGCTTCCGTTGGTCTGCAGCGTCGTCTCGTTGGTGATCTCCACGCTGTCGTCGCTGATAACGGCAGAGAGATTATTGTCTGCGCCGAGCTGATACCGGCGGCGCTCCATCGCCCACGGCGACGCCTCATAGCTGTATACCCGCTCGTCCGCCGAGCGCCGGATAGCCGCTTTCAGCCCTGCCGCCAGTTCCGACTGTGCGGAGGCTACGGCGCTTTGTATGCGCGAACGGATGGTGTAATACTGATCCAGTACGCTCATGAAAATCACTCCTGATTCCCGGAAAAAGCGTGATATTTCACGCGCTTTCAGCGAAGCAGGGGGAAAGCCCCGACCCGATGCCGGATCGGGGCTTTATCATGCTTAGGTAACGGTCACGGGGATCGTGTCCGTATAGGTCTCGTTGGTGAGCGTATTGGTAACGCTCACGGTAACGGTGGTGTTGCCGGCCGCAACGCCGGACAGCACATTGCTGTGCGCATCGTTGAACTTGGCCGTGGCCGCCGCAGCGGACGCGAACGTGACCTTGCTCATATCGGAGATATTGGCAAGGATGCCGCCGACCGAATACTTCACCGGCAGCGTGATCGTCTCGCCGTGGACAACAGACGCGCCGGAGCCGAGACCGATAAAGTAGATGCCGTCCACGCCGTAGGTGCTCGTATCGCTGCCGATGAACTCGTCCACGATGAAACCGTAGGACTGAGAACCGGAGTTGTCGCACAGACCGGCTCCGACGGCCTCCTCGTAGGTCAGGCAGTTGCCGGAAAGGTCAACGCTGCCGGTAGAGGTCTGCCCAACGCTGTCCTGCATACCGTTGGTGAAGAAGTAGTACGGGATGTAGTAATGGCGGATCTTGTAGAGACTCGACGCCATAACATCCGAGCCGGTCTTCTTCGCGTAGCAGTTGACGGCGAAGTGCGCGCGCACGACCTTCGGCTGGAAGAGTGCCGGAATGCCGAGCTGCAGAGCGCTGGAGTTCTGCACGAAGTACTTCACACAGTAGCTGTTGCCGCTGACTGCCGTGAAGCCGGTGATAACGCCGGCGGAGGACACGGGATACGCCGTGCCGCTGTTCTGCTCGACCGTCGCCTTGTCCGAGCCGGAGCTCGTCAGAACGTAGGCAACCGCGCCGTTGGAGCCGCCGAGCGGAGCCACCGCGTTGTTGACGGTCAGATTGGCGCCCGTTGCGGTAACAACGGTGCTGGTCTCCACAACGCCGTTGGCGGCAAGGTCGCTGCCGATGGTGATCGCCATGTTGTTGAGCGCGCTGTCCGCCGTCTTCGCCGTGATAGCAAGGCGGGCCGTGTCGGGGATACACATGACGAGCATGTTGCCGGGGCCGCCTTCCACGTCACCGCTATTCATGCTGCCGTTCAGGCCGAAATCGGTGACGTACTTGGAAAAGCCAACGAGGTTGTCGGTAGCGGGGTCAAAGAACTCCGCATACACAATGCCCTTGGTGAACATATAGTCGGGCTTAAACGTGTAGTTCATAATCGAAAGTCACTCCTTTGTAGTGTCAGCAAGAAGCCCTTTAGCTCCCGCGTCGAGATCGTCGATGGTCTTCATGGCGCCCGGCAGACTGACCTTGCGGGCGTATTTCCACGTTGGGAAGGGATTGCCCTTGGGAAAGGTCACGAAGCCGGACATGGAAGCCGTGGTATAGACCTGATATCCAAGCGTTCGGTCGATGGCCTCCTGCGTTTTCTGAAAGTCTCGGATCGTCCAGCCCCACACGGAGGCCGGATCGGTGTGCGCGTTGATCGCCACGGAATAGACGAGCGCGTCAAAGTCCAGCACAAGATCGCTTTCCTGCTGCGCGGCAGTATACTGCAGCGCGGCAACGAGCTCCGGGTTATAATTCTCATCCGGTATCTCATAGCAGTTCTGTGCCGCAATAATGCGCCGCACCTCGTCCATCTGCGGCATGCTGAGGCAAAACTCGCCCTGGATGAAAATCGCGTCAAGCACGCCGTTCCGCGTCTGAAACTGGATGGGCAGCATCGCTTCCCCGGTCCTTCGGTCGGAAAACGTCTCGAGCCGCAGCGCTTTTACAAGCACTGCCATAGCCAAATAGAAGAAATTTCCGGCTATGTTCTGCTCCTGCGCGGTTTTATCCAGTTCGTACAGGCACGCGCACCACGAAAGCCGCGCCAGCTTCGGCGGCAGGGAGCTTTGCATCAGCTCAAAGGCGATCCGCGCATTATGGTACAGGGCATAATCGCGCACCGTCAGCGGCCAGAACTCCAGCCCCGCATATTCCACCGGTCGATTCTCTCGTATGGCTTCCGCGTATTTATCTTCGATGCTCATAAAAACTCCTTTGCATCGTCCATAACATTGTCATTCGGCGAACGTCGGGTGTTCGTCCGTTCCGTACCAGTCCACATACTGGTAGAGCTTGTAACCGAGATTGGCGCGTTCATCGTCCACCTTGGTCACGCGGCTCATGAACAGCGGCCCAACGCCGCCGACGTTGACTCCCTCCGTCGCCTCCATAATGGCCTGAAGCATCGCATAGGAGCGGGAGTTCCCCGGCGTTCCGAGATTCGCTTCCTGCGCGTAGTTGGTCATGATGGTGTATATAACCGTCTGTCGGTACACCGCGCGGTTCCGGTCCCGTATCGTCGTGATCTCTCCCAGCGCAATGCGAAGGATGGACTGCGCGTTGTACTGCGACTGGCGCGTAAGATCCTGCGCAAACACGCGGTAGCCGCGCTTTTCATCCGGCGGATTGGCCGGAAGCTCCGGGTCGAACAGTATCGTGCGTATCTGCTCTCCCGTGGGAAGCGGCTGGGAGAGCGGCCTTTCGCCGTCCCAGTAGAGCAGCTTCTTCAGCCGAGCCCGCGGGTAGCGGTTATCGCTCGGCGGCGTGTAACCGGGGCTCTCCATGTCCATGAGGTACCGCGACAGAAGGTATGGCAGCGTTTCCGCTCCTGCCATGGAGTTTGACGCCAAGACTTTCCAAAACGGGTAGTACGGGGAGTCCGTCGTCGGTTGAACGTTCACCCAGTCATTCTGCTTCATGGGCATCCCCGCCGTTCTTCGCGGCTTCGCGGATCTCGCCGACCGCAGTTTTTATCATGTCCGGCGTGATCTCGCAGAGAACCGCCGCCGCACGATGCAGCGCATCGTTCCGCGCTTCCAACTCATCGCGGATAGCGCCGAAGATCATGCCTTCAAAGGCTTTATAGTCATAAAGAAGGTCGTATACCGTGTTGGAAACCTTCTTTGTTTTGTCCTTTTTCAAGCGTTCCAGCTGATTGATGACGTGAGATCCAGCCCAATCGTCATACTCCGAAAGCTGCATGAGCAGTCTCACATCCTGCTCTTCGCCGCTCTCTCCGAGCTTTACCCGCTGAATCCGGTAATCTCGGTGCAGATACATTTCCGCCAGAATGCCCATGAGGAACATCTGCCGGAGTTTACGGTTCTCTCGATATACGGGCGCGCCGTTTTCCCCGTCCGCCGGTTCAACGCAGAACGCGGCAACGATGCGGGCGATGCGGTCCTTTGACTCTATGGGAATATAGGTGCTCGCTTTCGCAAGATCCGCTTCGGTAATCGTGATGACAGCCATGCATAACACTCCTTTTCGGCTGGTCTTTTTTACTTGCGGCTTCCGCTTTTGCGTTTGGCCGCAGTCTTCACCGCCGGAGCGGTGGAATCTTCTTTGCGCTTCATGCACTCTCCCCAGTCGGGAGAAAGCTTGTGGCAGTTCTTTGCCGGGCAGAACTCCTGGCAGGAGCAGAGCGCGTGGAAATAGCTTGCCTTATCGCCGAACACGGGCGGCGTCTCCCTGCGGCATAAGATATGTTCGTTGGGCGGGTCAAGATAGGCATATTTGCAGTCCATAACTGATATCCTCCGTTGGTCATGTGGTAAGCGCTGTCTGAGCCGTCACGCTGTATTCTCCGCAGACCGCTGTAATGACCAGCGGGTCGAACGCCGCGGCATACCCGGTGATCTTCCAGATGTTTTCTCCTGCGCTCTCGATGGAATAAGCGCTTTCCGGCGCACCGGAAACGACGATCTCCACAGCCTCATCCGTTGCCGCTCCGTTCCGGAAGAACGCTGCGGAAAATGTAACGGAATCGAACGCCCGCAATGTCGCCGGCGGCGGCGTGGTAAATGCCGTGAACGCATTCCCGCTCTTTGCCGCGGTAATGGTCACGTCCGCGCTGACTTCCTGGTTCTGCGCCAGACGCACCGTAATAACAGCGCTTCCGGCTCTTACCGCCGTCACAAGGCCGCTATCGTCCACGGTCAGCACGTTTTCATTGCTGCTGTAGAAGAGATACCGGATAGGATGTTCGTCCGTAGAAGCGACTACAGCGCCGTTCCGGATGCTCTGCACCGCAACCGTCTGTGTCGTCCCGACAGGCATTTCCTCTGCTGCCGTCAGCACGGGCTCCCACGAGAACGAGCCGTAGTCCGCGCACTGCTTTTCAATGCTGTCCTGCGGCAGCGGCTCGTTTCGCTCCACGGTGAACGTCAAAAGGTGAACGCTGTCCGCATCATCCGTAAACTCTCTCGTAAAATCGTTCAGACCACGGATGGCATAGGCGCTCTTCCCCATCACAAACCGGGTATTTTCGGTGAACTCGCTGCTGACCTTGTTTCTCTGGCAGATACAGGCGATATAGTTCTTGGCAATAATGCTGTCTTCCGTCACCTGATTCGCGTTGCCGAGCGTGCTGATCTTGGCAAAACTCATCGGCACGCTGACGATATTGCCGTAGTAATCCAGCCGGTTGATAACGGCGTTGCAGCGGCGAACAATGGCGTGCGCGTAGGTGTTGCCAATGTTTTTTGGCTTGAACACGATCCATGTATTCCCGCCGTATTTCATGTAAGCCCCCTGCGGGATGTGCGCAATTCCCGCAGGAGCAATGATGTATACCCTGTGCCAGTCGTCCGGCATCGTCTCGCCCATGCTGCTCTGCGACGTGGCAGAGGAGCGGATGCGGACAGGGGTGTAGTCGTACCAGTCCGGTGCGGAAAGACCCTGACACACCGCGTCAAAGCAGTCGGAGGCAAGCGCGCCGTAAGCGGCGGCATAAGCCGTCGTGTCTGTTCCGAAATACTGCTGGTTGAGCCCCTTGTTGAACTTGGATGCGGCACCGGCGGCAGGGCTTGGGGCGTTTCCCAGCATGGCGGCGTTTTTTGCCATGCGCTCAAGATTTGCCATGCTGTAAAGCCCTCCTCACAGGTTGTAGTTTTTAACGGTGTTGAGATACGCCACGTTGGTTTCGTACTCGCGCATTTTCCCGTAGAGCTGTTCGGCAACGAGCCGCTGACGGCCGGAGTTGGCGTTCGTCTGGCTCGCCTCGCTGATCGTCGTGAAAGACCCGTCGCGGATCTTGCTTTTTCGCTCGATCGCGTCGTTGTCGAATCTCTGTTCCCAGACGAAATAAACAGCGAACGCAAGAATAGATATTTCCGTTGCGTTCAGTTCGTCTCGGAAAATTCCGGATTTATAAAAATCCATCGTGATTTCCGTCCCCGCCGCAATGCCCTGCCCGATCGTTACAATGCCCGTCGCACTGTCGTAGGTGACAGGAAGCGGGTTATACTGCGGATCTCCGTAAGCATCTTGGGAGACGACCCCGGCAGATACGATGTCATACCCTGTCAGTCCGGTATTGATTGCGGTGGTTCCGGTGGTGGTTTCCTCTGCGGTGTAAACGCCGTCCGTAAACTCCGGCGGCGTATTTTGTGCAAGCCGCACGACCATTTCCGCCGGTCGGTTGAACAGCGGGATAGCCTCGCGCATATACGAAAGCATACGATTGTAGAAGACCGGGAGGCGGTTGCGCATATCCCAAACCAGCGAGATATCGTTTTGTATGTAGGTCATGGCCTGCGTTTCGATTGTTTCCCATGCGGTTCCCATGGCACTGCCTCCCGTAATGATTCATTCCTCGCCCTTGATCTTGCGAAGCCACGCTTCGCCGGCGTCCTGTATGATCGCGTTCAGGTCCTTATTGGCGCCGAGAATCAGTTTAATGGCGGCGTCGCTCATCTTGGACTTGGTAATTTCCAGAAGTTTCTGGTTCAAAAGTGCGATCTGCTCGTCGGTGAGTTTTCCATCCGGTGCAGCGGCCTTCCAGCCGTCAACCAGCGTCTGCTGCAGGGCGGAAACCGTCTGCTGCGCCATTGCGGTAGCTTCGGTCACGGCAGCGGACAGGGCCTGGAACTTCTGCGTTTTGGCAAGCCTCATAGCCGCCCAGGTTCCGAAGAGGCTGAGCAGAATAAGCACGGCCTGCGTCACGATCTGCAGAACGGATTCAACAAGAATTTCCTGCATGTCAAAATCACTCCTTTGTCGTTGAATGTGGAATTTTCAAAGGAAGTTTTCGGACCTTATACATAAGGTCGTCGAAAAAGCCGTTGCCGTTCAGCGCGTCGTGATACACCTTGTGCATCCGCTTGAGATCTTCGTAGTCGCTGCTCAGAATGCTGCCCTCTTCGACGTAGAGGAGACACAGCTCCTTGATCTTGGCTCCGAGAACTTCCCGGAGAGCCGCCATCATGTTCGCCTGAGAGGCTTTCTGTGCGTCCATATCCTTCTGCAGCTTGCGTATATCCTCGCTCTGCGCGGCATTTAAGTCGTGCTTTTCCTCTTCCCGATCTTCTTTCTGTGCTTTACGGTTTCTTCGCTGTTCTGCCAGACGGAAGAGCCCGTTTATGAAAGCAGCGCCGGCCGCGCCGCCGAGAACTCCCACAATGAGAGCGTCTGTCGTCATAGCAATTCCTCCAACTTGTGCGGAGAGCGGCGCGCCGTCTCCGGGGATCACACGGCCCGGCTGTTGAGCTCCTGAATGATGGGAGCAAAGAGCTTCTTGCCGTCAAGCTCTTTGGCGGCTTCGTTCAGCTTTTCCACGCGGCTTCTGTCCACACGGTTATCCCCGCTCTCAAATGCGGAAAGGAAGCGGCGGGCAACAAGCTCGCGGTGCTGCGGGCAAAGCTGACGGAATTTGTTGACCGCCTCAGCCTCACTCAGGCTGAAGAACCAGTCAAACATGCCCTCGTTGCGCACGACCTCGCCTTCGGCGTAATCGCAGTGGTACTGCGCTCTCTGCTCGTCGGTCAGACCGTCCAGAACAATGAACTTGCGCTTTTCCAGCAGGTCCATGTGGAACGGCGTCATAAACTCGCCCTCGAACTCTTCAAGCGTCACGCTGAACACACGACCGGAACCGTTGATAAATCTGCCTTTGAAAATGGGGATCTGGTTGCCGGGGATGCAGGTATCCACATACAGGATCTTCACCCTCTGTGCCTGCGGCGTAACGAACTGAACGATAGGCTGCGCGGCAGCCGCCTCTTTGCGCATTTCCTCTTCGGATGCTGCGATGGCGTCCGGAATGGCCGTTTCAGCCGCTTTGCGCGCTTCAGCGCGTGCTTTCTTTTCTGCCTCTGTCAAAGGGGTACGTCCCATCATAAATTCCTCCTTCTGGACGTTTTAAAGAACGCGAGGGGCGGGCTTCCGCCCCTCGCTGCCGAAATCAGACAACAGAGCTGATGATGCCGATGCGGGAGGCAAAGGCCGGCGCGATATCGAGGGAAGCGAACTGCTCGACCTCGATGTTGCCGGTGGCGATCACGTCGTCGCCCGGGGTCAGATTGAGCATGCCCTGACCGCCTTCCTCGAAGCAGCAGATCATCGGGGCGTAGCGCTCCGTAGCGCGGGCCGCAAGAACGATCATGTCGCTGGGGAATACGTCGTCCATCGTGGTGTTGATGGTATTCGGCGTGGAGGTCGGGGTGATCTCGTAGAGCATCGTGCCGTCATGGCTCGTGATGTAGCCGTTGCGGAAGTACTCGTTGCCGAGCTGCATCATGATCGCGCTGGCAAGACCGGCGTTGTCGGGCAGCACCTTGCGCAGAGCAAGGAAGTTGCCGTAGCCGATGATGTCGGTGCGGCGGACACGGTTGGCCTTCGCCACGTTCTGCACGATCTTTGCCCAGTTCTGATCGGTGTAGCCGGTCGCGGTCAGAGCCGCGGGAACATAGGTGGTGTCGGCGGCGGCCTTGGTAAAGGCATCGGTGAAGATGCGCATAATCATGGCGCCGTAGCCGCCGGCGAGAGCCGCCAGCGTGTCCACCATATTCAGGCCGTTGCCGACCATCTGGTAGTAGTTGATGCGGCCGCGGCAAGCGCGCGGCGCCGGGTTCAGCGCGATGGTCTTGTGGTAGAGCTGGTCTTCCGGCACGGAGCGCAGGGAGGTCCAGGTGGTGTCATGCCACTGGAACACCGCGTTGGAGGTGATCCCCGCCGTGTAGGTCTGGCCCTTGGGCGTGGTGACGGTGCTCACCATATCGCCGACGAGCTCGTTGACAACGTAGGGCGTGGTGGTGTACAGCACGTCGTTCATGACGGAGCTCATGAGCTGCAGATACATGGGGTTGGCCGCAAGGCGCGGATCGGTAAAGGTCGCCTTCTCGTCACGGTTGGTGCGCGTGCCGTTGAAGTCGTTGACCTTCTTGGCGCAGAAGTGGAGAACATCGTCCGTCCACTTGCGGGCGTACTTCTCGTAATCCGACGCGCTCTTGAAAGAGCTGCCGAAATCGACGGTCGGGCGCTGCGCCTTGGACAGGGCCTTGTTCTTCGCCATACCAACGGATTCAAGAACCAGCGCCTGTCCTTCCATGACAAGCTGTTCTCTTGCGTCAGAACTCACCTTGCTGCTGTTCAGCAGGGCGAGACCGGAATTAAGTTTCAGAGACTCCATTTCTCGTTATCCCCCTCTCTCAAATGTTGCGGCAAAGGACGTTGTAACGGTTGAAAGGAACCGTGTTGCCCTCGGTGAACTTGTCAATGCCGAGAGCCGCGTCCAGCTCGAAATAGATGCCGCTGCCGGCCGCGGGGGCGGCGTTGGTGCCGACCAGCAGGCCGTTGGTAATGGTCGCGTACTTGTTGGTCTCGGACATCACCGTCGAGAAGTTGCCGTCGCCGAAGGCATAGGTCTCGCCGGGGATAGCCTTGGTGTAGGTCGCCAGGCGGCCGGCCGGAGCGCCAAGCCCGAGGGTGTTGATGCCCTCAGCATAAAGCTGCGTGCCGATCACGCCGCGCTGCACGTCGCCGGGATTGCAGATATAGATGTCGCCAGTGCCGTTGGCGGCGACGGTCATTTTGTAGCCGCCATGAGGCAGGTGGTCGCCCTTCACGCAGAACATACCGGCGCTGCAGTCGGCAGGCGTCCAGGTCTCGCTGACCATGGCACCGAACTCACCGGCAACGTTCTGAAGATCGTTGTGGCGGTTGTTCCACATACGGGGCTGAAAAGCGGTTTTAGCCGTGAAACTCATTTTCATTCACTCCTTTTCTCGTGTCAGATACCGGCCCGCATCTTCTCGCCGATAGTGTGCGGTTCCTCGGTCTTGCTGTTCGGCTTCATGCCCCACTGGAAGTAGGTCTTGTCAGCCTTGCGGTCTTCCGCGTCCATGCGCATCTGCTCGTCCATGCAGAGGCCCTTGACGGCGGCGCGGATCGCCTTGTCACCCGTCCAGTTGCCGTCGGCATCTTCGGTCTCGGTGAACTCGTTGTTGTTGATCTTCTCCATGAGATCCTTGCAGAGTTCATCGCTGAAGCGGCGGTCCTCGGGGCGGTTCTGGTTGATGCGGGCAAGCTCGTCGCTGCAAGCGCTTTTAGCCGCTTCCAGACGGCGGGACTTCTCGCGGTTAACGGCGGTAGAAAGAGACTTCTCCACGGCTTCCAGCCGCTCTTTCGTTTCTTTCAGCTCTTTCTCCGCCGCATTGCAGCGACTCATGGCAACGGTCAGAGCAGACTCAAAATCCGTCTGCACATTGTCGTCGCCGGCAGAGAAAGTAACGGTGGCAGACGCCTGACGGATCCGTTCGGGGATCACACTGCCCATGTCGCTGTCCTCGGAAACATAAAGGTGCGGGTCGCCGCTCTCATTGAGCAGTGCGAGCACCTTGGCATCCTCAGAAGCGCCGATGCAGGTGAAGCCGTTGAACTTCGCCGTCAGATCATCCAGACGCTTTTTGGAAAGCATATTTACTCTCACTCCTTGTTTCTCAGGTTTATTGGTTCCGTGCGGGGCGTCATCCAGCGACGCAGCTTTCAGAATTTCCCGTCTTTCGCTGCTCGCTCTCATTGCGGCAAGCGCTTGGATGTTCGCGCCCGGCACGGCGGGGCGTACTCCATTGCCGAGAATGGTGATACCGAGAATCAGATATTCTTCCTCGACATCCACACCGTTTTCGCGGTGTTCCTTCGTCACAAGGGTCTCCACAGACACGTCAAGGCCGCCGCCCTGTCCGGCGATCTTGTCAACAAGCTCCTTGCTGTACCATGCCCACAGATAACCCGTAACAACTACCCAGTCGGTGCCGCCGTCCCGCTCAATGCGGCGTGGCGCGTTCTTCGGCACCCATCCAACGATCCGTTCCGCGTCCGGCGCGGTGAACGAAACGTATTCTTTTCCGGTGGCGGGGTCTACTTTTGTGTCGTAATTATGCCCGTCCCCGATCGTCCCGTCCTGCAGATATGCAGTCAGGAGCGGGATATCCTCAAATTCGCTCAGATGCGAATCCAGATTGATATATTTCCAACCGTTCCGGTTGACCTCGTTGTTCAGCGCCCAAACTTCCACGCGGAACAGTTTCCGGTTTACTGCCTCAAGGATTTTCAGTTTGCCGGAAAAGCTCAGGTTCTTCCCGTCGTCGCCGTTCGGTTTGTATCGATTTTTTGCCATGCGGTTTTCCCTCCCGCTTACTGCTTCTGCGGCGCTTTCAGGATGTTCACGAACCAGCTGTCGTAAGAGGTCGTGCTGCCGTCGCCGTTTTCTGCCATGGTGTTTGCTTCTACGAGCCACTGCCGGTCCTGAAAGTTTTCCATCTGTACGTTTTCGGCATAGCGTGCCAGCGGCTCATAATTGGCCGTATCGCAGACTTCCACGATGCCGGACAGCGCATCATTTACTTCATCGAGAAGACCGATGCACATGTCGAACGTACCGGAGAGCCCCGGATACTCCATATCGAGCTCCGGAATGGGCGGGTAGCTCAGCGGCAGTCCCAGCTTTGCCATAATGTCCTTCAGCTCGTCGATGTACTCCGGCTGTTTGTGCTCCAAAGCGTGGATGGCCGCCGTAACGCCGGCGTAGCCCTGATACCACGTCTGCTCTTTGAGCGCAGCAAACCACCACATCGCCTTGCCCATTGCCGCCATAGCGCGGCGCATCGGCTCATAGAGCCCCGCATACCGTTCGTTCCGGTATGCCCCTCTGAACTCTCGCATCTCGCTCACCTCACTCCAAAGCGCGCCTCAGCTCATCAAGGAGCCGTGCGTCGATTTTTACTTTCTCCGTGACTTCCCCGTTGATGGATCCGTCTTCCGCCGGTCGCCCGCCCGGGTTCAGGTCTTTTTTTGCCTGCGGCGGCAGCCCTGACGTGTCCTGCTTGGCGCTGTAGGACGTGACAAGCGGTTTGCGCTTATCAAGGATCCCGCTCTCCGAAACGAAATCGGAGATCGCCATGTCATCCAGCAGCGAATGCCCCATCAGCGCGTCATATTTCAGCGTTTCCGGAAGAATGCCGAGCGTCGCCCCCTGTCGGGCGCTCTCGATCTCTTCTTTCCGCGAGAAGATGTCGCCGAACATGCGGAACTTGAACGGGCATTTGAACCGCTGCTGCTCAAAGACCCAGTTCATCATGCGCTCGATCGCCCAGTAGATGAGCATCGGATACCGCGCCTGGATCTGCGCGGAGAGCTGTGCCACGCCGACCTTCGGGTCGTTCGTCGTAGGAATAAGCGCCGTAAGACCGGCTTTCAGGATCTGGTCGTTGAGCGCCGTGGACGTGATATTCGTGTTGGAAACCGTGTCCGAAAGTGTCTGCAGCTTCAAATCATCCGCCGGCGCGAGATACAATCCGATGCCGGACGTATTGGTCGCCTGAAGCATCTGGTACCAATACGCCTCGAAGAGCCGTCTCGTCTTTTCCGATACGCGAACCGGGTCGGCGTTGGAAGATCCTTTCGGGTCGTAAGTCTCCAAACTGCCGGTCAGAACGCTCGTCAGCGGGTTCAGGATGACTTCCATCTGCGCCGCTTCGTAGTTCGGTATCTGCGTCAAGGACACCATCATGCCGGTCGTCGGCGGTGCCATGAGCGCGTTTCGGTCTACGATCTCAAACGAGAAGACCTTATCGGCGGGGAGAATGACCCAGTAGAACCACTTATTCCCGGCATACTGCCATTCCGGCGCGCCGGGCAGTTCGTTCATTTTCGCGGTCTCAAATTTGTCTGTGTCGATTCGGTAATTCTGAGACCGGTGTTCCTGCGAAGAGTACACATATTTGCCTTCCGGCTGCACCACGGAGTAGAACGACTGCATATAAGGCCGGAACAGATCGCCGAACTGCCGCCAGTCGTTTCCCGGCTGCACGAAGTACATCAGGTTGAATGCGATCGTGTACTTTCCCGGTCCGTTGTTCCAACCGACGATTTTGATGTAATCTTCCGGGAGCTGCTGGAGAAAGGCGTAATTCACCTTCCCGTGGCTCTTGTCCATGGAAATGCGCGGCGTGTAAAACACCTTGCCGTACTGCGCGCACAGGCCAACGATCTCATGGGCTTTCGCCTTGATATTCATGGTTTCCGCGAGCTTTATCGCCATGGCATACTCGCGCAGCTGCGTCGCCTTGTCCGGCTTTTCCGGTGTATATCCCGGATATACATACCAGTCGTAGGTCAATACGTCCTGATATGTCTGGAGAATCAGGTCATAGGTCTTGGTGCTGGACGCAAGCGCGGCGGACACCTGGCGGAGCGCCTGTTCGTTTCCCTCCGGAGCCGCCACCATCTGCTCGATGTCGTCTTTGCTGAAATTGGCGGGCAGCGAATTGACGCTTTTGACGCGCTTGTTCTGGATATATGGCCAGTTGAGCATATACCCCATGCCGCCCGCGCCCATAAATGCCTGATACACGCTGTCCATCGGCAGAGCCTGGTATTCCTGCCCGAGAGACGCCATATATCGCGCGAAATAGTCCTGCGGCATTTCCCGTGCAGTTTTGTTATTCGTCTCTTGCGGCATTGGCTATCTCCTTCGCCTGCTCTTTCAGCAGCTCCTCAAAGCGTGAAAAGAACGCCTTCTGCTGCTCAATGAGCTGCGCGTGATATTTCTTTTCCTGCTCCTGCCGGATTCGGTTGGACATTTCAAATATCCACTCCCAATCATCCGTGCCGAGCAGGCGCAGGTCGTCTTCTCCCACTTCCATAGCGCCCTCCGGCGCCTCCTCCGCGATCACAAGGCAGTGATCCCGATTGGCAAACGCCATATCGTACTGCGCGAGCCGGTCAATATTCTCATTGGTCGGGAGCATACAGTAGAGGGCGTAATGCTCAATCGTCATGGGCGCATGCACATCCTTCCGAGCCGGTGTATGGCTCGCGGCTTAACCTGTATCGTGGTGGAAAGCCGGTCGGCCTGCATCGCGTCGTAAGCGTCTGCATAGTCGTTTTTCCGGCGGTTCAGAAAATAGAGCTCTTCTTTTTCCATGCGCTGCGCAAACCGCGCCGCGTACAGTGTTGCGGACCACATATCTTTGGGGATTCGTTCCACAATGGGGGCTTCGATGTAGCCTGTGGAAACATATTTTTTCCGAAGGTTTGCCACCTGCCGGCAAAGCTCGCGGGTCTTGAGATACGGGAACTGGATCTTGGCGTTTTCCAAATCGTCTTTTATCCCGTGCTTCAGCTTGTAGGCCGTCATGCCCTCGTCGAGATTGGCGGTAAGCAGTTGGAAGTTCCCGTTTTCAAACTCGCGCTCTATGTAATCCAGCATTTCGCTGTTCGGGTCTCGTCCGGAGTTTCCGGTAGCCTGTATCGGGTAGATACACGGAACCGCTCCTTCGCGCTCCAGCGCGTTGTACGGTTCCTCATGCGTTGTGGTGCAAAGCGGCGGCAGACCGTCGCCCAGATCCTCGTGGAGGGCTTCTACGACGCTCTGGCCATACTGCCGTGCGTCGATAACAACGTAGGTCGCAAGTCCGCCGTCCATGCTGTAATCCGCCCAGCGGCGCTTGATGATGGCTGCGTGGGCTTTCGCCGTTTTCGGCGGCGCCATGTCCATAACGTAAACAAGCTGCTTTCGGTAGTGGTCCCATTTGCCCGTGTCGAAATGCCTGGTGCATTTGATGACCGACATAGCCGTCAGAGCATTGCCGGAGGCGTCGCGGGAAGAAACGTCGTAGCCGATGATATACATTGCATCCGGTTCGCCCGAGTGCTTGTCCTCCATGACCTTGACCTTCCGGGACGCCGCAAGAACGCTGTCTTTGATAATGGGGTTCTCCGAAGCGCCCGTGCAGTGCGTTTCGCACTCTCGCATGAACTGCTCGGAGCTGAGCTTCTTCCGCAGCATGTTGTAGTAGTTGAACGACTTCATTCGGCAGAGCACGGGGACTTGCCACGGAATGAACAGCGCGTAAGCGCTTTTCCCGTCCATCATGCTTCGGCGCATATCCTCGCACGCCATAAAGGCTTCGTTCTCTTTGCGGCTTGCAGAGGTTATGTAGTGGATCTGGTTATCTATGTGCGTCGGGTCCGGAGTGCCGTTCACCATGTACTGCAGTCGGTTCGTGCCAAGTACAATCTGGTTGAAGTCGGTGAAGTTGAATGGGTTCTTGTCTTCCTGTCCGGCCTCTTCGGCGACAACGCCGGAGGTATCAATGCCTCGCGGGATGTCCATAATGAACTTGGATCCGGCGGGCGTTGTAAGGCGGAATGTGGTCTTCGCGTCGTTGCTCCGTATCCAGTGCGCCGCCAGAAGCGGGTAATTCCGTTCATAGCTGGCAAACGCCTTGGACGCCAGCGGCGCCGCCTGTACGCTTACCGGAGCGTAGTATCCGGTGATCTCTCCCGGCCACAGAATGCCCTTGTTGCATTTGTCAGAGATAATGCAGGAGGTTTTGCCGTAGCCTCGGCTCGCATAAGTGAAAGTCTCGGTATAGCGCGCCATATAGCGCTTGGTAACTCGCCCCATAAGCGAATTTGTGTAATCCGGTCTGTCGGAAACGCAAATATCCTCCATGATGTCGGGATACCAGCGAAAAAACGAAATCAGAAGCGCCCACTCTTTGGTTGCGAACTGTGAGTAATCAACGCCAGCACGCGTAGGCTTCCGAACAAATCCTCCGGCGCGTCGGCTTTGTGTGTAATCCTGTCTGGACATCAGATGTTATCCTTTTGCGGCATATCCAGAGGCACGATGCCGAGCTCTCGGTATATTTGCTGCCCCTTTTCGTCGTTTTCCGCGGCGAACTCGCCCAGCGGATCCTCGATAGCATAGGCATCCGGCAGACGGTCAACCTCTTCCTGCCCCTCATTCCATGCGGTGCAGTTTCGGATGGCAAGAAGCATCTGGTCGGCGGCATCGCGCCAATAAGGATACGGCGCGTGAAATGTCTTTGTGGCAAGCTCTTTGCAAAGCTCGTCGTAATCCATGATGTGAAGCCCGGCTCTCTCAACAGCCTGCACAATGTCGTCCAGTCTCACGCGGTCCTGCGGAAGCTCGTCTTTTTTCCGAAGCTGTTCGCCCTCTTTTTCCGCCTTGATGAGATCGCCGATCTTTTTGGCGCTGTCGTAGTCCTGCTTGTCAAAGCAGCGTTCCTGCACCAGCGTCCACTTGCAAATGCGGACGATAGCCGCCTCCGCCTGCTCCGACACATAGGCTCGGTCTGCCGTCAGCGCATCATAGTTTTTGTCCATGGCCTCGTAATCGGCTTGTGTATAGGGCTCTTCGGTCGGCCCGTCCCCCCAGCGGTCTTTCCGCTGGCGTTCCAAGGAGCGGTAATCTTCGGCAGAAAGCATGTCATCGGAAACCTGAAGCGTCATCTTTTCGCCGTCAAAGGCTTTCCGAATGTCCGTTATGCCGTCCGCAGCTGCGGCTTCCGTGTGCCCGGCGCGCTGCCATGCGCGAAGCGCCAGCAAATACCCTCGCCACGTCCCGCATCTTCCCTTGGCAAATTTCCCTGCGTCCGCCGCTACCTCCGGCAAGTAGGGAACGTTGAAAAACAAACAGGCGAGGAAAACAGCCATCTTGTACCCGACGCCCGGCAGGGCGACCAGATACGAGTAGATTTTCTGTTGGCATCGCTCACAGAACGGGAGCGGCGTATCCGGCCGGATTCTTTCCGGCATTGTCTGCGTCGGAGCGAACTCTTCTCCGCATATCGCGCACCTCGCCGTGTTCGCCGTTTGCACACGCTTCTCCCCTTTCGTTTTTCGCACATAAAAGTAATATGCGGCAGCCCCTGTTTTATAAACAAAAAGCTGCCGCGATTTATAAATTTTTTCTTTTTTCGGGCGGTTTATGTCTCACGGATGGCAATCCCGTAAAAATACCGCATGAGCTTGCGTTTCAGCCGGTACACATCGGTGCGAAAGCCCTTAGAGTCCTCGACGATCTCCACGCCGTTTTTCGTGTAAACGAAGTCCGCTATGTAAGCCGCTTCTTTTTCGAGCACCTTACCGGGCGTAATTCCGCCCTTTGGCCCGATCACATCCGGCTCGCGTTGGGTTGGAACAAGGACAAACTTCACCTGCGTCCGCAGATCGGAGATTTCGCCGCGCTGCTCCATGGCGTAGAGTTCCGCCCAGCGGCGTGCTTCTTTCTTGCTGTCAAACTTCATCTCGCCGATCGCGCACTTCTCGGCGTGGTATTTCCCGCCTTTGCTTTTTGGCTTTGCTTCGGGAGAAGCAGCCGCCGTCTGCTTTGCCCGTTCCTTCGCCATTTTCGCTTCGTACAGCGCTTTCATGCCGCGCGGCATATCTTCCGGCGTCTCGAAGGAAAGGCTGCTCATTCTGCTACCTGCTCAAACGGCGTAGGTTCATGCGCCTCCGAAAATCCGCCGCCGTCTGATCTGTCCAGAATCCGTGCGTTCCACCCCACAAAGTCCATGGAAATAGACCCCACCATGCCGTGGCGGTTTTTGGCCACGATAAACTCCATTTCCTGACTCTCCCAAGGCTGCGGTCTTCTGTCGGGTTCCCAGTAAAGCGCCGGCCGGTGCAGAAATATCACGGCATCGCTGTCCTCTTCGATGGCGCCGGAGTTGCGCAAATCGGAAAGGTTCGGTTTTTTGTCCTTCCGATTCTCATTTTGCCGGTTGAGCTGACAAAGCGACAGGATAGGGATCTGCAGGGATTGCGCCAGCCGTTTCAGCCGGTGTGACGTTTCCGTCGTTTGCTCGTACAGAGACCCGGATATGCTTGGGCGGATAAGCCCCATGTGGTCTATGACGAGGAGCCCCACGTCCCCCATGGAGCGGACGTGAGCTTCGATGTCATCCATCGACGCCGGGCGGTCGTTTATGACGAGATTTCTTTGCTGCAGAACAGTCATGGCCCGCGTGATATCCGTCCAGTACTGCTTTTGCGTCGTGGAGATCCCGCGCATGATGTCTCCGTAGTTCAGCCCTGTCATTCGTGCAACACGGCGAGCCCAAAGCTGGTTTCGGCTCATTTCGAGACTTTCGTAGACGACTTTTTTGCCGGTAGCAGCAACGGTATCCGCAATGGCAAACCCTACGACCGTCTTGCCTACACCGGGACGCGCCGCCAGCGTGATAACGCCGGATTCAACCAAGCCGCCGCCGAGGATCGCATCGAGCCTGGCAAGACCGGTGGGTGAAAAGAGAGACTTCTTTCCTTCCGCTACGTCGGAGATCAACTGCAGGAAGCCGGTCGCGTCCTCAGCCGGTGTTGGAAGCGTCCGCCGCTGCCCGGCAACCAGCTGCTGTAGCTCGGCAATGGCATCCGTCGGCGCAAGTGTTCCGCTCATCATCTTGCCGCCGATCACTTCGGACGCGCGCTCCATCGCCCGTGAGTGGATGATCTCCGCAAGCTTGGCAACGTTCGCCGTTGTGACGTACAGCCGCATCGCCGCTCGCATCGTATCCGACGAGATCTCCGTGCCGTCCGCTCTGGCTCGCTCCTGGATCGTCACAGCGTCTACGGCGGCCTTTTCGTCGAGAAGGGCGCAGGCGGCAGAATACGCCGCCCGGATATGCTCCTGCGCTATGTCCCCGGCTTGCAGGATATCCCTCGCCGTCCCGACCGTCTCGGCAGGGCTGACCAGGATACAGCCGAACAGAGATTCCTCAGCGAGAACCGCATCGTTCATTGTCATGTCGTTCACCACCAGTGATTTTCATCGTGCTCTGGGTCGTACCCTGGCAATTCGTAGTAGGGAACGTATTTGCCGCTCCCAGCAGGGTATTCCTGCATGTATCCCGGAATCATCCAGTAAGGGACATACTTTCCGCTGTTTTTCGGGTGCTCCCGAAGCTCGCTGGTAGACAGGCTGCGCAAACCGGCGCTGTAGTCCTGCGGAGCAAACTTGGACTTCCTCCACGCGATCTCCGGGTCAGGGCGTTTAACGGATGCGTGTTCGGCTTCCAGCTTCGGCTGCTGCGCCTTGGCGGGAAGTTTGGCGAGCTTATCCCAGATGATGCCCTGGTAGTTGTTTGCCTTGCATTCGTCGATAAGGTCTATGACCGCATCGTCGCCGTACTTCTCGGCGTTTTTCTTCGCCTGTGTCAGCAAAGACTTGAAGCCGGTGGGGACGTATTTCTCTTTCCGTTCCGCCTTGTATTCGAGCCAGCCGCGCAGAGCCTCTTTCAAAGGCGATGCGAGGGTGGATTCGTCGAGAATGGGGAGCAAAATAGGGAACATATCCGTGCCCTTGGGGGCTCTCTTTTTCCCCTTTTCTTTTATATCCCCGTAGGGGATATTTTCTTTTAGGTCTTTTTCTACGGGGTATGTATCACTAAGTTCTTGAGAAATACTGAGTTGGTTGTTATCGGTAGATCTCAGGACGGAAGTTATCTCTTGAGACTTAACTGGTTGGTTGTTATTGCTCGGTTCAAGGGTTCTAACTGAGTTGGTGCAGATATTATGCGAAGCATCGCCATCGGCACGACCTCGCATATTTTTGCGCGGTTTATCGCTAAACCTCGCAATTTCTTGCAGACCCTCGCAATTTCTTGCAGATCCTCGCAATTTCTTGCGAGCTTCCGGTTCGCTGATTTCGCCCATGGACGCCTGGTGGATGTGCGATTCCAAGATGTAATCATCCGTTTTTACAGGAGGATCAGCAGAAGGCGAACTATATAATGCAAAAAATTCGTCAGTCTCTATGAACGCCGCGGCCATTCCGGCACTTCTTTCGGCTCTGTCAAGCAGACCAAGCTCGCAAAGTTTTGCGAACCTGTAATTCAATGCCCGCCGCTTTAGCCGGAGGAACTTCAAATCGTCCTCCAATCTCGCATAGTCCACCAAAAAATAGTTCTTTCCGCCGATGTCCTTTGTCGTCAGGAGTCTTCGATACTTGATAATCCATTGGACAAAATATAAATCGATGCCGTCCAAAAAGATTTCCTCGAAAGTATCGCCTTTGGGAACCATTGCGTGAACCGCGAGAATTTTTTCGTGGCTAAACCCGTTGATTACATCTTGCAATCAAAACACACCTTTCCTTTTGTTGACCCGTGCCTGGTTTACACCCTATATGGCAAGCAGCGGCGCGTTTTGCAACCGCTGTTAAAACTTTTTTGGCGAAGAAGCGCCCTGAAAGAGGGCGCTCTCTTCATGCCCTGCGCGTCAGTGCATTACGGAAATGAAATCGCAGGTGAGCTGGTAGATATCGGCGTTCTCTTTGCTGCTACGGTACTCGTCTTTGACGAGATAGCCCGCGCAGAGAACCGTGTCTCCGCGCTCCAGATTCTGCGCGAAATCGGCGACTTCGCCCCATGCCGAGCAGTTGATGTAAACACCCTTTCGGCGTCCGCCGTCTTCGCCCGGCAGCGAGTCGTACTGCAGAGAGAAGTTGGCAACGCGGCGATTGTTGCCCAGCTCTTTGTAAGTTGCGTCCTTGCCCGACACACGGCCCCAGAAGACCGCCGTAGTGCCTTTTACGATGGGTGTCATAGATTATCCCTCCTGCGCGAAAAAGCTCGCTTCTACGTCATCCTGAGCGCCGCCGGTGATCTCTCCGGTGTCAGGGTCAACGTCAAGAACCTTGGAAGCGTCGATCGGCGCCGTGGGGACTTCTTCATATCCAAGTTCATCGGGAACGTACATTCCCCCCACATCGCCGGGAAAGGCTTCTCGAAGCGCCGCCACAAGCGCACATTTGCGAATCATAAGACCGGGGCTGGTAGCCCATTTCGCCTGCGGCTGTCCATCTCTTCCGTACTGGCAGCGCTCCTTAAACCCGATACGGACACCGATGGGGTTGATGTACCCGGAAACGTACACATCCGCCCAGCCGCCGACAAGCTCTTCGCCGTCGAGAATGATTTCGCCCAGCCGTTCCTCAATTTCGCCTTTGCTGTTGATTACAACCACGCCGGCTTTCTGTCCCTGGTAGCGGGGGTTAGCTTCTGCGCGCTTTGTAAAAGCGTCTTTGGATGTAAGGTGCTGCGGAGGCGAAGACCCGTATTTAACGAGATAGCACTCCTTTTTCCACGGGTCGAGACCGACGTGGGAGCACCATGCGTTAAACATAAATGCCTCTGCGGGAGTCGCCGTCGGGCAGAAGTATTTCTGCGTCATGGCGATAGAAAGTTCTACGTCAGCCCCGGTTGAGCCTTTGTACTTGACGATCTTGTCCTCAACGGTTTTTGCCGGTGCCAACCCCTGCTGAGTTGGAACCGGGCGAGAAGAAGTGGTGGAAGTTTTCATCTGGTAGCCTCCTGTTGAATATTATTTGACATATTAACTGCGTCCTCTGGTGTAAATCCGCGGTAGAAAACGCGATGGTAGAGCGTTGCATAAGGCATTCCAAAATACGAAGCCCAGTCAGCTACCGTTCGTTTTTCACCGTTGATTTCCAGAAAACGGTTAGTCCTCTTATTGTTTGCTTGGATCCTCGCATCCACAAAGCGGCAGTTGCTTGGTTCATAGTTCCCGTTTACATCAATACGATCAAGCGTACATGCCCCTGACGGTGCCGTGTCATCGTATCCGTTTTCATAGGCCCATTTGTAGAAAGCGGGAAAGCTATGATCCCATTCATCGCAAACCTTGATTCCGCGAGCGCCATAATGCTTATAGCCTGCGCTTTTCTTATCACGGCAACGGACGCGCATATCTCTCCAGACGGCCCACAGCCTGCAAGAGGATAGACCATGCGTTCGGCGGTTTTCTGGATGCTCTTTGTGCCATTTTTTCATTCGTTCCGACTGTATGTGGCGCGCTACGCATCCACAACTGGAAACGCTTCCATGCCGGAGATTTCCGGGGTTTGCCTCGGTATAATTGCCGCAATCGCATTTGCAAACCCAATAATATTCTCCTTTGGCATTGACCCTTTCGGAACGCTTTATTGCAACGAGTTTTCCAAAGCGTTGACCGGTTATGTCGATTCTGTGATTTGGCACAAAAACGCCTCCTTAAATTTTTCGGTATTCGATATGGTTCTGTGTGAAAAACGCCTTGAGCGCGTGCGCCTGTTCCATCGTCACATCGACGGCGAACTCCAAATGATAGAGCTTCGGCTTCGGCGGCTCCTCGTATCCGACGGGAACGACGGGAGGCGGCGCAAAAGCGGCAGGCGGCTCCACAGGCGCGTCTGGCTCATCCTGAACGACTTTTGGCTCGTCGAAGTGTTCCTGTATTGCCGCCGCTTTGCGTGCCTCTTCGGCGGCTTTGCGGGCTTTCAGCGCGTTTTCCTTCTGGATGGCATTACGGACGTTATGCGTAGCGGCATATTCATCAAGAAGCGCCTCTTCCCATTCGCTGTTCAGAGACCGGATCGTATCCAGATCCTCGCGCACCTGCCGGAGAATGGTGACGATCTCTTCGGCTGCCGCCTTTTCGCTTGCGGACGCATTGCCCCATTTGGGGGATACGATGCTATCCCAAGTCACATAATCCGTGATGCCGACGGCGTTCTCGTCGAACACGGTTTTCAGCCGAGCGAGTTTTTCCTCGCGCTTGGCGTTTTCCATGTTCTTTATCTGAACATCCAGATTTGTGACGCTCTTCTGGCAAAGGTCGTAGAGCTCTTTGCTCTCGCCCTCAAAGGTCGTGAATGGCGCAAGCCACGCCTTCTTCACGCTGATCTTCTGCTGGTTTATGCTGTCCGCAACTTTGCGGATGTTTGCCCGGAGCGTTTTGGCTGAGGCGATGCTTTCCTCAGTGACGATCATGCTCTCGTAGGGCGCAAGCTCCTGCGTAAGCCACTCTTTGACCTCTGCGAAGTTGGTGCAGATATGCAGCTCGCTCGCAACAGTCAGCGCGTCGTTTGTGACGCCGTATTCGATCATGTCAGCCATAGCGTGCCTCCGTCAAAACAGCGTGTCCATGTCCGCTTCTGCCATCGGATAAAGCTCCGTGACCTCTGTGAGACAATGGAGATATTCCGGATCGATCTCCACTGCGGGAACGTCCGTTCTCGTTACGAGAAGCGGCGAATTTCCGCGCGGTGTCGGAATTGCAACCACGGAGCCGACGCGCACGGGCAGGTCCGTGCGGTAGTAATACTCCTTGCCTCCGAAACCGTTCTTCTTTTTGAACTGGCCTGCGATGTTAATGGCAAATACCCCCAATCATATTTTCAGCACAGCCGGAGGCATCGTCCCCGCCTGTACCCGTTTCCAGAATGCTTCTTCTTTATCCAGAAGCCACGCCATATCGTCGGCGCAGCTTTCTGCCGTGAAATAATAGGTGCGCAGCGAGGAAGAGCCATCCAGCCCTGTCAAAAGCGCGAAAAGGAACGCGAAAGAATATCCCGTGGCAAGGAACTGGTGGCAAATCTGCGTGTAATAGTGCGTCGGGATCCTGTCGCGCCATTCCGCCCAATCCTCTTTGGAACTGCACTGCGCAGTTTTGATTTCCAAAACGCCGTGTTCGCCGGTTTCGGTAATCAGCTCGCCGTCCAGCGTGGCCGTAAGCCACGGGCGTTCCTCCTGATACAGAATGTCGAACGGGTGATATTCCAGCCGGTATTCCGGGTGTTCCGCTAAAAAAAGCCCGCGCAAATGGGGCTCTGCGCGGACGCCAAAGGAAACTGCTGCGTTGCCGGATAAATCTTTAGCTTTTTTTCGGCCGGTTTTTATCTCCCAAAGGCCGAGCGGTGTCTGCCACTTGCTCAGGCCGCACACAGCGGCGGCGTCCGAAGCGCCAAGCCCAACGCGGCCGGCAAGCCAGGTCTCACGATCTTCAAAATGCAAATACTGAAGCATGCTTCCTCCGATTATTCTGTTACAGTCTCCTCCTTACGGGAGTTGCACCCGCATCTTCCGTTCTGTCTCGCCTTTTGCGTAACGCGACAAAGAACATCCCGCCCGCTCGAACGGCGTTTTACTGTTAAACTATCGGAGGATATTGGTGCCCTGCCGCCATTCCAGACCGGAGCGCCGAAGCGAGCTGCTTCTTACGGGCTGCAGCTTATAGCAAAAAGGGAGAAGGACCCGCACCAAAAGGACGTGAAACCATGCGGCTGGCTGTATAGCGGTTTTAACCTCAGCAGTTCAGGAGGTATACAAAAGAGCCGGCAGGTGAAAGGTAAAAAGCCCTGCCGTAACTCAGAGGCGATCTTGGTTGAAGTATTTCTTATCCACCCACGACCGAATGAATGATTGGCAGTTTCGTACTTTATCGCTGTCTTTCATCGAACCGCGATAGCAGGCGGAGCATGGATCGGATGCACAGGCCGTGCATTTCTGCTGCCGGTGGTTATTGCATGCCCGGCAGCGGCAAAAAGAGCAGTCTTTTCGAGTCATATGTATTCCGTCTTTCTCGGCCGTCCCGGCTTCGCTTTTCCGGCGGTAGCGAGGCAGTTGCAGCATTCGGTGCTCGCATAGGGGCAGTGGTGAAGGCAGAAGTCGATATAATCCGGCTTGTCTTCGTCTGCATATTGGATGGCGAAGCCACCGTTCGGGGCATGTCTGCGAAGCACTGGGACATGAACATACGTTGCTTTCAGAATAGCGAGAGCCGCCGCTTTTGCCGTCAATTCCGCCAATTCGTAAGTGTTCATCTTATCCGCCTATCCGCTGGGCTTCCGCCAGATGCTTAGCCACGTCTTCGACGCTGAACTTCCGGCCGCCGCATATCTGATAAAAGGTCACGTCGGCAAGCCACTTTTTGGCGGTGCCATAGCTGACGCCGAGCTCCGCCTGGATCTGTGGGATCGACAGGTATCTCGTTTTGTAACGTTTCGCAAGATCGTTCGCCAAAACCACCTCCTGCGGTGAGTTGGCATAAACGGTGCGTTTCAGTCGCGGCATAAAAGCACCTCCCAGCGTGCGGCTCAGGCGTTTTCCAGAAGCAAGCGGACCTGCTTTTTCGTATCGTCGCTCGCTTTCGGAAGCAGCCGAAGAATGCATTGAAGATCGTTTTCTTTCTTAACGGCGGCTCGTCGGCTCTCTTCAACGCTGTAATACAGATCCTCTACGGAGCAGCCGTACAGCAGTGCCATAGCAGCAGCCCGCTCCGGTCGAGGACCGTAAAGCCCTTTTTCATACGCTGTTAACGCAGACGGCGGAAAACCGCAAATGCGAGAGACGTTCGATATGCTGATGCCGATTTTCTCCCGGCGCTCTCTCAGATCCATCATGGAGTCCTCCATACATAATTAAGATTTCCCTTGACAAAAAAATCCCTGTGAGATACGATGCAAATAGAAAATCTTCTTTGTTCTCAAGGGTTTTTATCTTTTGTGTACAAGCAGATTATATCTTACAAAAAATAGATAGTCAATATTAAATCTATGTTTTAATAGATTTCAGCGTATTGACCGAAAGGAGATGAATGAATTGTTCGATTTCAACAGATTCGAGGCTTTGCGCGAGGAAAAAGGAATTACCAAAGCCTTTATTGCCAAAAAACTTAACCGCGCTCCCGTTATTTGCCACGATTGGAAACTCGGAAAATCGACTCCCAGCGAGCAGCAGATCAAGGTCGTAGCGAAAATTCTTGGCACTTCACCGGAATACCTGAAGGGGGAAACCGATAAAAAAACCCCCGCCGAAGCCGGCGAGGGCAGTAAGTATGATCGTATTATTATGGAGATACTGGAAAATATCACGGATGAGACGAAAGCGGCTCTGATCCCACTGCTTCAGCAGATGCGGCGCCAAGAGGAGGCAAAGAACGGTTCTCGTTGAAGCGCATCAGCGCCTGATATTTCGGATCTTTCGCAGCGGCCTTTTTAATGGCGGAAATGAAGATCTCTTTCTGTTCTTCGTCAAGCTGATGGAAAAGGCGCAGGATAACCTGATCGTAGTCCAAGGGGAAGCCTCCTTTATGTCTTGATAATATCATCATACAGTATCCGGAGTCCGATATTCCGTACTTAGTATCTTATCAGGCGAATTTTGCCGTGGCAATAGTTTTTTTGAAAAGGTTCCGCCGCCGCGTCACCGGCGGCGACGCCAGCAGAGACAACGTACAAAGCCCTGTTGTCTGCTGCGTATTAAGCGTAGCAGATGCTCGTGCGATTTGTCCAACCCCAAAACACAGCTTTTCCGTCCCAATGTGAAGAAGCTGTTCGGTTAATTCCCAAAACGGGTTCAAATCGCAGAAATAATGCTACGAGGTAGAGGATTCATGGAAGAATTAGAAAATCTCGTTTGCCAGACACAGGAGCAGTTGGAAGTCGCCCAAAAGATTATGGCAGACGAAAAAGACAGGCGAAGTTTATCCTACCAGAAAATTGTCGATCAGACGGGTATTCCGAAATCCACCGCCGAGCGATTCCTCGGATTGAAAAGCAGCAACTCCAGCACAGTTTATTTTATCGTCCTATGTAAGTTGTTCGGTATGTCTGCCGACAGTTTTTTCGACATTGCCAAAGAGTCTCCGACCGGTCCGGATACCGACCAGGCTGCTCACAAGATTGAGTTGTTGCAGCTAAAGAACAAATATCTGGAAAGCAACAACGTATTTCTCCGCAAGGCGGTTGAAAAGAAAAACCTTTATATTGCCGTTATATCCATTCTTTCTCTGATACTGCTTATCCGAAATACCGTAATGGACATGAATAACCATCATATCGGTTTCTTCCGCGGCGAGTGGACACCGATGTCCACAGCAGGCGTTCTGCTGATCGTGATAGCCGCCGTAATATGCATTGTCGCCATCATAGCCAATCTCGGCAGCCGCTCACACTGGAAAAAGGAAGAAAGCAACAATCAAGACCCCTGAAAGGAACCAACCATGCCTAAGAGCGGTTCAAAAGAATACAAGTATATCCGAAAATCGTTTGTTGCCGACGGGAAGCAATACATAGTATGCGGAAAGACGGAAGCCGAGGCGATGGAAAAACTCGCCGCAAAGAAAGAAGCCGTCCGGCGCGCGGAATTAACGAAAGGTGCAAACTGCACGATCGAGGATTGGGCCGATACATGGTTGACCACCTACGTTAAACCCAAAGTCCGCAAACCTGGACAGCCGAAGAAAAAAGGCACCATGACGCAAAAAAGCTATGAGATGTATGAGGACAAGATCAACGGATATATTATCCCGGCGCTTCGAGGTAAAAAACTGCGCAGCGTCACCGACACGATGCTGCAAGGCGTGCTGAATCAGCAGGCGGAAATGTCTGAGTCCCACGCGAAAAAAGTGCGGATGATCCTGCGCGCCATGTTCTCGCAGGCTGCCTTTTCTCGCATAATCCCCTTTGACCCGACCATCAAGCTAACCATTCCAGCGTCTGCTACCGACAAAAAGCGCCGCTCGCTTACCGCCGAGGAGCGCTCCGTTCTTATGCAGGTGGCGAAGACGCACCGGTGTAGCCTATGGATCCGCTTTCTCATGCGCACGGGGCTGCGCCCCGGCGAGTGTGCCGCACTTCGTGTGCGCCATCTGGATATGGAAACGCGGCTTATTCACGTTTGCGAAGCCGTCGAGTCCGGAACCACTGTAATTGCGACGCCGAAAACGTCTGCCGGAGACCGGTATGTTCCTATTCCTTCGGACATTTATGCCGATCTGGAACGCCACATTAGCGGGAAAGACCAGGACGACTTTGTTTTTACGCAGGAAGACGGTAAATCCATGATGACGCAGACGGTGATGACAAACAACTGGCGCAGTTTCTCCCGGCAGATGGACATTGCCATGGGCGCCGAAATGACCGCGCACGGCCATATCTACGACCCGAAGGACCTTGATAAGGACGGGAAACCGTTGTATCCGGACAGCGCCGGGAACCCGAAGAATGGCCACAAAATTGCTCCCGATCTTGTTCTGTATTGTCTGCGGCATACCTACGGTACAGACCTGCAGCGCGCCGGGGTGCCAATCAATATAGCAAAGGCGATCATGGGCCACAGCGATATTTCTGTGACAGCAAACGTATATACTGACGCAACTGTCGAAGATGCCATGTCCGCGCGTGACTTAATGGACTCAGCAATAAAAACTACATGAAAAAATAATTGACAACCAGCAAAAGCACTGATTTTCAACAGTTTTTAGCGTATTCATCATCGTACTCTGACTCCGTATGTGAGGGTTCGAATCCTTCTCCCGCTGCCAGCGAGTAAAAGCTCAAAATCCTTTATTTTCAAGGGGTTTTGAGCTTTTTTCTTTATCTCGCCGCGCCATTTTTCGAGAGCTGCCGATTTCAAATCTTTCAAATATTTCAAATCTTACATTAAAAATCGCATTAAAAATTTTTGCGTTGATCGTAGAAAGAAGAGGGCGAAAATCGCCCCCCCTCTATTTTAAAAATTTCTCGATTGTCTTTCTGGCGCGCCCAAGTTCCTGCGAAACGTACTGTGGCGTACATCCAAGTGCGTCGCCAATATCATAAACAGACAGCTCAGCGCTGCGCATAGTAACCATAAGCCGTTGCGTGGGCGTAAGCCGCTTCATCATGTCTTCAAGCGCGGGATGCTCGTCCTCCTTCCCGACCGTTTCCTCGACAAGTAATCGGCTATTCGGCGAAACGAAATCATCTAACGGCAGTGCCACGATCTGCGGCTTGCAGCAATCTCGAATATATCGGCACACCGCCATGAAAATGCCCTTGACCGCAAATGTTGAAAATTTAGCGCCTTTTTCCGGATAGTATTCCGCGCACGCCTGCCATAGCCCTATCCTGCACACTTGTAGAATATCTTCGTCAACTTTAAGACTCGGGAAATACTTTTTCAAAGCAAACCAAACAAGCGACTGATTTTCTTCATACAGTTCCTCTGGCGTCATGTTTGAAGAACCTCCACAAAACAATAGCTCTGCGGCGGTCTCGTGAGATTACACTGCGTACATTCTGAACACTTCGGCGTTGCCATGCCGAGATTGTCAAAGTAACATTCTCTGCTGTGTTTCTTGAACTCAGTCATTTCTTTCGGCTTGTCGTAGATTTTCAGATCGGAGATATGCCAGCCGAACCCTGAGTTTCCGCCCAAATACGCATAGATCTCCTCCTCCGTTAAGCACGCCTCTTCGAGGAGCCGCCCGATTGGAGATTCCCAATCTCCGTTATTTACAATTCGATATTCCGGTTCTCCGCCACGTTTGGTAAAGCCAACACGCGCCAGCCAGTCAATTCGGTCGCACACAAACTCGCCAATAACTTTCCCGCCGCCATGAAAGCCTTGTTTTCCCACCAGCGCAAAGAAATCCTCGTGTTCAAATCGCGGCTTCACGCAGTAGACATACACCTTAAACGGCGTTTCCAACTTCGGGCGTGTCTTGCGCACTTCCATCGTCTTTTCCCCAGCGGCAATCAGCTCGCACCAGCGCGGCTGGATGCTTAACATTACTGCTTTACTCATCGGTTCTCCTTTCTCCGTCGGCGCAATAGAAATCCGCGCGTGTTGCTCTCAGCCCAACTTCGTGCCCGTCAAGGATTGTTGCGTTTTTTGCGCACATATCGCGCCCATTAAAAAGTCTATGTTCTTTGCACTCGCGGCAATGGATCACCGCCTCATACCCAAGCTGCACCGCCATGCGCTTAAACTGGCTGCGGGTGGGGCGGTCAATATCGATTGTCGGTGCTGCATCGATAAGTTCGTTTACCTGTTCTTTATCAAGGAGCACACAGTTTCTGCAATTCTGGAATGCATCAACGCTTGTTTCCGGGATAGCGAGTTTTAGAGCGTCAGCGTCAATTATCCGCATTGTCTTTACCTTCCTTTCTGTATTCATTCCACCGGCACCGGAGACAATGACAGTACAGCTCTTCATGGCACGTCTCGCAAAGGTGTTTTAACAGATCATCAAACAGGACGCTGGGAACGGCGTCGGCCGTCGGAATCTTTTTCATTTCCTCGATTACCAGATCGGAAACGTACATTCTGTTCTGCGGGCTTTCTGCGTTAATCAGCCTCATTCCTCGATTACCTCCAGCCCATAAGCGACCGCCGCGTCATGCTCAATGCGGCAACCTCTCGCGTTCTGCCATCCGAGGCAGAAGAAAGCGGCATGGCAAAGGCTCATGTTTTCCAAGGACTTTGCAAGGAAGCAAAGCGGAATCTGCACAACGCCGCGCTCCGTCATTTTCTCCGGGCTGTACCATTCATCCGTGAACAGCGTGTTCACGACCTCATATCCGCGCCGTTCCAGTTCGGCAATAGCGCGGTTGCGCACGGCGATGATTTCCTGTTCCGTTCGTCCAGCCATCGGCTGTGACAGCATAGCTTTCTTTTTCATTTTTATTTTCCTCCTTCGTATTTTGCGATCAGCATATTGAGATTGCGCAGTCCTCGCATTGTGACAGCATCGGCTTCGTAGAGAGCGTCGCGCAAGGCGAGGATTTTGGACGCGGGAACAGCGGCAACGGTGGGGGCATCCTCTATCAGTTTTCGGGCTTTCCCCGGCTCTCCTTCGTGCTGCCGGTCGTATTCAGCAAGCAGCGCGTCAGCGTCAATCAATCGCATTTTCGTAGTCCTCCCAAATGTTTGCTTGTCCAGGAAGAACGCCGTCCTCCATCCACCAGTGGAAGACATCTTCGCCGGTCTTTCCCCAGCGCGTGTCATCTGCCTTCCCGCTGGCTTTTCGTGCTTCAAGCATCCGGTCAAACGCTCGGATGTAATTGCGCTGGAAACCCGGCCATCTGGCGAACTCGACGTAACGAAATTTTCCGGCCATTGGGCATCCTATGCAACCAACACGGCAGAAGCCCTCGTTGTAAAGCGGGTTCGTCTCAACCTTTTGATCGGTAAGATAATCCCACACATCCCGATCCGTCCAGTCGATGATGGGATTGCACACTCGCTTGCCTTTCATCTGGCAATTTTCAAAAAGCTGTCGGTCTTCCTCATTGTCGTTGTTTAGGATTAGGCTTTTCTTCCGGTCAGAATTTTGTACTTCCAACGCCCCACGGTTTGTCGCCCTTTGGGTAGATTCTTCCCACCGGACACCTGTAACGACAAATCGGTCTTTGCCTGCCGTTTCTTTTAAGACAGCGCAGCAGTACCGCGCAATTCGCGTCGGCGGCATGAGTTTCTTCGGTATCAAATCCCACATCGAAGTGCGTTTGCCTTGATATGTTGGAAGAATTATCGTGTACTCAACGCCCTTTTCCTCGTACTCTTTGGCACGTTTTCGGACGTGGTACACCGTCTCGGGCGCGTCCGCTGTCGTATGAGAATGGCAAATTTCAAACGGGATTCCGGCGTTCTCCGCCAATCTGCATATCACTGCGCTGTCTTTTCCGCCGCTGTCGGTCAGAAGTAGCGGCTGCTTATACAGTTTCAACGACATTTGCGATGCAAGACGCAGACGCTCCATTGCTGTCTGTTCCAAATCAGTCATTGCCATTCGTTACACCCCCCATTCCACCGCCACACGCAGCGATGGCATTTGCCGTAGCAGGGTTTATGCATCGCTGCCGCCTCCTTTGTCGTCGGTAAATCGGAGTATTTTGCCACTCTGCAACTCCGATGTTCCGAAGCATTTTATGCCGAGATTAAAACAAGTGCCGTCATCGCGCAACACAGAAACCGTCATTGCTACGGCATTGTTTGGCAAATCAAGCGTTCTTTCCATTTTCTTCACCGTCCCACTTTCTTTCTCTTTTCCACCGTCTGCACCAGTGTTCAAAGCACTGCAAATATCCAATGTGACGACCGTCTATTGCACACTTGCACCGGATTCCGTCCTTTGTTGGATATCGGATGCAGTTACCGCAATTGCAGCACACACGTTTCCGCTCTTCGCTCATTCCGCTTCTCCTTTCGGCAGTTCTGGAGGCGGCATCCAATGGGTTACAAGTCCTTCTTTGTATGTCAAAACATCAGCTCCTCTGTCGTACCAACAATTGTCCGGCCAGCTCCACACAACATCGTGTACAGAGTGGTCTATGCAAAACGCTAATACGCGCTCGTTGTTCTCTGGCAATCTATCCTTTACGCTTATCCATTGCGGGACGGATACGGCGGCAGGAATTGAAAGCAATCTCCGGACATCCCTTGACGTGTGACCATCCCACGGCCTTCCCTTGTCCAGTTCCTTGCATTGGAACAGATCCCAATCTTTCAGTTCGTAGTGATATGTGTAACATCCTTCGTCGGTGTCAAAGCCCATGATGAACCATCCCCCGCCGAAAGGAACACTGCCGTCCTCATGCCGCTTGCTTTTCCATGCATGCGGATTGTTTTTGGCAAGAGCAGCAGACAAAATGAGCCTTTGTTCATACAAGTCTGCGAAAGTGTGGTATCCATCTGATATTTTTTCAACATCAACGGCGGGAAGCGCCATGATGGTCTGTACGTTTTTTGCGCTGCACCCGTCCTGCATCAATCGCATAACCGCCGTTTCGCGTTCTAAGTATTCAGCCATTGTCAATCCTCCTATTCCATGCTTCGATAACGTCACATTCTTTTGTTTCTCGCGTTCTAATGCCGCACTGCGTGCATCGAATCATTCCATTATCGCCAAAGATTTCTTTCCCGTTTTCGTCGAGAGACATCCAACCGTAGAATGATTTAATAAATTCCGGTCTGCCTCCGCAGAACGGGCAAGGTTTAAGCTCCTCCATTGTCAGCCCTCCTGTTCCACGCTCTTATGGCTCTAAACTCGAACATTTTTGTCTTGCCGCGCCGATGACATCGGAGGCACTCAATGTAAAACTTTCTGTTTCCATCGGCGCGATACAGTGCCAGCGTTGTCCCACCACAGGTTGGGCACGGGATAAGTTTCATCATTTCCGTTCCTCCCAATCAATCGCCTGTCCGCAATCGGGGCAGAAGCGGGTTTTTCTCCCAGCGCAGAGCTCCCCGTTAATTTCGGACACAATTCTCATTCCACAAGCCACACAGCAAAAGTGCTTAGAGTTAGAGTCTTTTTGGTTTAACACAACCGGTGGCTCCGGCATCTGCTTGTCCAGCGCCGCACACGCCTTAAGGCAAGCCTCGTCTACCGCATCCTGCAATTTCTCCTTGCCTTTGAACCCGATCTCGGCAAGGGCTTCCCGCGTAGTGTCCGGGTGAAGGATTCGTTTTGCTGCTTCGTAGGTCATGCCGCGTCCTCCCATACTGGCCGGCTTTTCTTCCACTTGCGCCAGCGGATAAAGCACCACCGGGGCGGCTCGCTGTCCAGCCACTTGTTGAAATGCGCGATGTACTCAAGGCGCAGATTGTACCGGCGCTTCTTTTCCTGCTTTTCGTTCATTTTTCATCCTCCGTCAAAATTTCTCGGTCAAGGACCGCGTCGATTGTTTCCACTGCGTCGAGGAGCGCACCCTCTACGGCGGCTCCTGTTCCAAGCGCAATTCCCTGAATCATGCCGAGCATGCGCTGGATCGTG
>OJKW01000123.1_pt1 | contig 76098 bp, 70 predicted proteins | sample 1596591 | NCBI WGS metagenome assembly OJKW01 (sample SAMEA4350166, study PRJEB24818) | metagenome | biome: human; feature: gut; material: faeces | place: Denmark | collected 2013-09 | reverse complement strand
AGTAATCTAATATCTGAGCCGGCAACACGAGGCTGGCTAGCATATTCAAATAATCGTTTTTCATAATGCGAAGTAAGCAATACTTTACGAGTATAAAAAATAATCCCCACGAAATTTCTACTGACCCCCTATCTTTTTGCGAATATTATCCAGATGGTTATTAACAGTTTTAGGCGAAATAAATAATTTTTCGCCTATTTCTTTTTCCGTCATGCCATGCGACAGATACTCTATTATATCCTGTTCTCGTCGTGTAATTGGGTAATTTACCCTATTGTCCTCTTGTAGCATTATAGATAATTTTGTTGCATCTAAGATAATCAAAAAAATCTTGGTTTGCAACGCCTTAAGCATTAAGAGGGCAAATTAAATACATTAAAAATGGAAATGCAGGATTATGTAGCAATGCGTGAATTAGAACAGAATCACGGTAGTTGCTGGGCAAAGAGTTCCCCATTATGGGTAATTGCTGCTGTATTGGTAATTGGCTTCTTTGTCTATAACTGGACTAAGAGCTGTAATGAAAAGGTTGCTTTCGCGACTGGTCTGGCCAACCTTGACGGACGTATTAACTGTCTTACTCCGCAAGTTGGTAAACTTAACGATCAGATGTATGGTGCAGCACAAGCCTTTGCTGGTTTGACTGTCGGTCTGGACGAAACTCGTAGAGATTTCGGCAATCAGCTCGGACAGCTGAACAATACTGTTTTCTACAATCCGGTAAACAACGGATGGTATGGAACCGGTACTCAACGCAACGGATGTGGATGCGGATGCCCTAGCCGTGTATTTGCACAGACATCTACTTACGCACAGACAGGTACTCCACAGGTTACTGTAACTGAAAGTTGTGCTAACGATCGTTGCTAAAAATTGCGGTTTTGCCGCTTTTACAAACTGAGGGCGGCTATTTGTCGCCCTCTTATCTTTCTTAAGTTATGTCAGTCTTCACCTACAAAAAGAAAACAATAGAAACGAATTTTCGTAGCCGGGCAGAGGCATTCAACTCGATGCTGGCATATCTTATCGACGAAAAGAAAATAGATCCGATGCAGGCTGCTAAAGAAGCAAATCAGTTTGCAGAAATTTTTGCGGTCAACATGGGTTTGCCTACTAATATTGAACCTGAGCGTAAAGGTTACGATAAAGTAATGTATTACGTAAAGGAAACAGTTACCATGGTTAAGGAGAATCCGGAAATTGTAAACTATTTAATTCCGGCAGCAACTTTCATAGCCGGTTTGTTTACAGGCAAAAAAGCCGAACAGGTACAAGAGCCGGTAAATGAACATCAGGAAGTACAGGAACCTATAGACTTTGACAACGTAAAATAATATGCTAAGAAAATTATATATTGTGATAGACTGCGACGATGAAGAACAAGTGCAGACTATACAACAGGAATTGAATAACTTTTCAAACTCCCGCGTTCTCACCGGTAAAAAAATAATGTCTATGTTACCCTACTACAAGAGTCACCGGAACTCGCTTAACGAGCTTTTCAAACTTGTATCTCAAGGTGGCGTTAAGGCAGTATTATCCATGAAGGGAGCACAACTCATGACTAAACTTTCTTCCAAATGATAGATGTAATTAACAAGGAATGTTGCGGAGATTGCACTAAGTGTACTCTCATCAACGAAGTACCAGGATTCGATTTTTACGGATGTGTATTAAACCAGATGTTTCAGAAAATGATTCGTATGGAAAACAGAATCAGTAATCTCGAAAAACAAGAGAAACGTATAACTATTATTGATAACGATAAAAACTTGATAGAAAATGAAACAAGCAGTGAGAAATTGCCTGAACAAAAAGGGGAAAAATGAGTTCTGGAACAACGATTACTACCAGACTTATAAGATGCATCATGGAATGCACTTCAGCAATAGACTTGCTGAATACGCCAGCTCAAAAATGATTAATGCCAACAACACGCACCACATGTGGACCTGCAAGGATGTAGAAGAAGCATTTAGCGCGTTAGGATTTAAACTCCCGGAAAAATATACATGGGGAGATGCTACTTATGCAGCCAACATGATCTACTCCGATTATGCCCAGTTGCTAAAGATTGATACTGATGCCGTAAAGATGGCGTATGCCCTTCTTACTGATCCGGACGGCTACGAAGGCATGATATTCAACCGCTATACAGCAGACATTATGGAAAAAGGAGAATGTATTCCGTGGAAAGACTTGATTTGAATTGTCTTTATCCTTATTTTTATAGATGAAAAAAACAACAGTTTGAATTAAACAACATGCATGTAAAGATATCCTGATAATATATCGTCACTGTGAGATATACAGCCCGTTTTTTTAAGCTGTATTAATATAAATGCTAATTTTAAACTTTAAAAAAATGATACTTAATAATGGAGTAAAACTAACAGACGAAGCTATTGATATGCTGCGTACCATGCAGGAAGACAATAACAGTACAATAGAATCACTTATAGAAGGTGTTGAAAATATTGAAGAAATGGTTGCTAATCCGGAATCAGATCCAAACAGTGACGAACGTATTCTTATGATACAGCAGCTTCATGGAGTTAGAAAATTATTAAGACAACTTAAAGTTATACCTGGTTATGCATACGAATAATTCCGATAAAGAAAACGATTACATCGTATCTCTTATGTCAGTATATGCTCCGGCACTTTCAGAGTGCGAAGCAACTCATTGGTTTACCACGCACGAAGTGTTCGAAGCAATTCGTAATATTGATCCGGCTACATCCGTAACCGAGTCAGACGTATACCAGATACTTCACGATGCCGGTTTCCGTTATCAGCCTCGCCCAGGCAGTGTAGGCTGTGAGTTCCGGTGGATGATGAAACAGAAATAATTTCGTTTTTTTCAATAAATTGGACTTATAAGGAAGACATGCAGTGATGCACGTCTTCTTTTTTTTATGCTGTAAAACATTAAGTTTGCAAACAAAAATATTTGCAATTATTTTGCAAATAAAAGTATTTGCAGTATATTTGCATTGTCAAACAATAAGTAATAAGTCAAACATTAAAAAAGAACAATTATGAAAATAGAAAACTTAAATCAGATTGCTGAATTTTTTGTTAACCTTTATAGTGATGAACTTAATGAAATAACTTCTGACAATATCTATGAATGGTGGTCTATGAACTGGTCTAACTGGGTTGAAGATACCGATCAGGATATATATAACGAAGTTGAAAAAGCTATATGGGATAAGATAAATGAGAGATAAGTATTACTATATATATTGTAAAATTTAAAATATAAAATTATGAACGCATATAATATTTTTGATGAAAATCATTATGAAACTATCCTTTATCACGCAGTTGCTAAAGACGAAGATCAGGTTAAAGAACTTGCAAAAGAAAAAGGTATAGACCTGGAAGGATTGGAAATCGAATTGGAAAGAACAAATGTAAAAGATCAATTAGGAAGGGACTTCAATCCGTATATAGAAGATGCATTAGTTTATTAATAAAGTAAGATTGTAATTCAACATATGGCAACAAAAAATGTAACTCTCCGCTTGCCGGAAGAAATGGTTGAGTATTTGACTCGAAATAACGACAGCATTAATCAGGCTGTTATAAATGAAATAAATGCAATAAAGCGTATCAGAACAGTTGCAATGGGAGAGCTAAAAGGATTGTTTACGCCCCAAGAATGGATATTCTTAGCTGATGCTTTTAACGGCACATTGATCGACGATGTTTTTTGCGCAAACAAAGGAGCATTTATCGCAGCATGTGAAGATGCAGAAAAGTATGAAAGTAAAGCTACGTTACACGGAGTTAACCTTACGGAATTTATTGCAAAAGTTAATACATTGCACGGAGCAAATATCGAAGCAATATATAGCAGGATAAAACATTACTTAGAACATTATACCGATTCGGAAACACAAGGATGGGAGAAATTTTAAATTAAAAGGCAGGGGATAATCCTCTGCCTTTCTTGTGTCAAACAATCTTATAAGCAACAAGCCTAAAAGAACGTTGCAAATATAATATTTATATTCTTATACTGTTTTTTTAGTTTTATAATATAACCTTTGTTTAGTCTAAAAATTATATTCATCTTTGCATAAATTAAAAAAAATAGCTATGAGAAATTTTATTACATGTTTATTTTTAACTATTGCATTATTTTGCAAAGCTCAGGAGCAACCATTTAAAATGGGATGGCATGGTGCTTATGATCAAAATCCAGTTGTTCGTGTAAACAAGCAAACTACAGAAGGATTAAGATTTGTTTCAGGCAGTAGATTTATGGCTACTGCAAAAAACTCTTCTATTAAGGATTTACCTTTTACATGTACCATTGGACTTACTGTTTCTTTATCTCCACAAGGTGATAAATTTTACACTTTAGATTTAGCGGTTATTTCTGCCAAATTATCTTATCTGAAAGTTTTAAAAGATTCTCCCCTGCTTATTAAACTGAACAATGATCAAGTTATTAAGCTATATGCTAATAATGATTATGAAGATAACTTGGGAGAAAGTTCTGTTTACATGAGCACTGTAGTAACAACCTATACTATTGTTCCATCTTACGGAATAGATGCTGAAGATATAGATCTATTTAAAGATGGAATTAAAAAGATTAGATTTGAATTAAACGCTGAAATTTGTGATGTTGAATTTAACAAATACAAAAAAGATGAACTTGGCAACTTCCTTTATCTTGAAAAAGATGTTATTACAAAAGCCTTAAATGAACAAAAAGATTTTGAAGAAGGATTTTGATAGAATTTAAAATACTTTTTCTTTGTCAATTCAAAATAAATGCTCATATTTGCAGTGCTTACCATTTGAAACAGGCGAGAAGGCTCGCCAAATACTTTGCTGCGGGCATTTTTTATGTCTAAAGCACTGCATATATCTTATAGTTCCGTCCCGTGTGGAGTGTTAATGCACCCACAGCCTGTTTCAGGTGGTAAGCAACGGGGAGCGGAACTTTTCTTGTTTTCTCCCCGTAATTAACTAACATATTGTTTCATTTTAAATGCTTACCAAAAATGAAAAATCAAATTGCATTGCCTGTAAGTCAGGCAAGAGAAAGCCGTATTACTTTATGGCTGGAAAGCGAGAACAGTATTATTACCTCTATTATGGAGGAATCCGTATCAAACCGCCAGACACTTCTTCTGTCAAACTCGATGCTGGCTTTTTCCGTTATGGCATGTTCTGTATTCCTTCACTGGGCAGCTGCCTTAATCTGCCTTATATGGTTTATTCTTTCACTTATCATGTGCCGGAAAGGAGGTTTGCGATGAAAATACAGGGAGTCAGACTAACAGACCGTGCGCTGGGACTGATACGCACATTGCAGGAAAGCGACAACAGTACGATAGAAGCTCTTCAGGAATCTATCTACGATATCGAGGAACTTGTTCTAAATCCGGAAGCAGATGCTTCTTTTGGCGACAGGCTGGTCATGATGCAGACATTACGGGAGTTCCGTCGCCTTCTCGACGAATTAAGAGTCAGACCGAATTATAAATACTGATTGTAAGAGAGCAAACTTCAGGCTGAAACCTGTCCTTTGCTCTCTTTTTTTATCTCTATATCTTAGCTTAAAAAAGAAAAGCTATGATTACAGACCAGATGATTAAGACACAGTTTATCAGCAGTGTTGTATCGGCAGGAATCAAGAAAATACAGACCATACAGCAAGATATTATCCGTAAAAATCTGAATGTGATATCAGGCGATTTGCTTGCTTCTGTAAAAAAAATTCCGCTGGAAATGCAAGATGCAAACAAGCAGACATTCTATATGACTGTCTTGCCTTATATGCGTTTTCTTGATATCTATTTCCGGCAGGATATGGGGCTTCGCCGAAACCTGGCATTATATAACCGCACCGTTTGGGGAGTTCTGTACGGCGAAACACAGCATATATTACGATATGGTCTGTCTGAAGATATCAGAAAATACATTACCGCCCAGCTACAGCAGGGAAAAGATGTTGACTTAAGCAATCAGTATTCATCAATAGAAGGTTACGATTTATGGCAAAACGATTAAACGAGGACGAGATAAAGTGGATTCTTTCTGTTGAATCCGGTCAGGCACAGCAGGAAATATACAAGCTAACCAGGGCAAACAGAGAGCTGAACCGTACCAACCAGGAACGGCGTAATGTAATGCGCTCGCTCGAAGCACAAGGCAAAAAGGATACGGAATATTACCGTAACCTGGAAAAGGAAATTAAGTCTACCAACGATGTCATTAAAAAGAACTCTACTTTAGTTGGCGAACTGGAAAAGAAACTCGATGTAACAGGTCTTACCATGGCACAGCTTCGGAAAAAGGCTAAAGACTTGCGTGCGCAGCTAGACAATACTGCTCAGGCTGCCAATCCGGAAGAATATGCAAAGCTGGAAGCCGAACTGACCAAAGTAAACAACCGTATGCGTGATCTGAAGGACACAGGTGCGTATGCAAAAACTGAGATAACAGGTTTTGAAAAAACCATGAGCATGGCTAAGACTGCGGCAAAAGGTTTTGTTGCGGTTCAACTTGTGTCTTACCTTAAAAATATAGGAACAAATGCCTACAACACCCGCAAGGAGTTTGCCCGCTATGAAGCGACTCTAAAGAATGTTACAGGCTCCGGCAAAGAAGCCAGCCAGATAATGCGCACATTACAGAATCTTGCCGCCGACACTCCTGCCAGTGTAGCAGAATGGACGGAAGCATACATTAAGCTGGTAAATCGTGGAATAAAGCCTACTACATCCGAACTGACGGCTTTAGGCGACATCGCTACCAGTCAGGGAAAAAGCCTTGATCAGTTCGTCGAAGCGTTTCTTGATGCCTTGACGGGAGAAAACGAACGTCTGAAAGAATTTGGTATCACGGCTCAGAAAAACGGAGAAACTACCGCTTTCACGTTTAAGGGAATCACTACTGAGGTTGAAAACAACGATCAGGCCATTAAAAACTACATCATTTCACTGGGACAGCTACAGGGCGTGCAAGGAAGCATGGCTACACAGATGAACGAGCTTGCCGGACTTGAATCCAATCTGGGCGATCAGATGGATAGCATCTACAATAAGATCGGTAAAAAGCTGGAGCCTATGATTAAGTCTTTCATGGGAACGCTGGGTAATTTGATGGGTACTCTTTCTTCTGCTCTCGATAGTGCTAATGACAGATACGAACAGCAGAAAGAAAAGGTTGTTACGCTTTATTCGGAATACTCTCCCCTGCTCGACCGTTACGACCAGCTGAAGGCTAAAACCAATCTGTCTAATGCTGAACAACAGGAATTAAATTCTATCATAAACAAAATTACTAATGCTATACCTGGAGTAGTTACAGAAGTCGGAAAGTATGGAGAAGCATTAGGTATATCTTCCGAAAAAGCCAGAGAGTTTATCGAAAATCAGAAAACCTTATTAAAGTACATGAACCGTGATGCTATCTCCGAGGAAGAAAAGAGGCTGGAAGAATATAAAAAGAAATATGAAAATGCCAGACAAGCGCAACAAGCCGGAGGTGTATATGTTACTTCATCGGCAAGCATTACCGGATATTCTACTTCTTTTTTTGATAATTCTCCTCAAACTTTAAAAAGAATAGACGAAGATGTAAAAAAATATGGTGATCTGATAAAAGGTTCAGAAGCTCTTCTTGAAGAACTCCGTGGTGACAGCCTGCAAAAAGCATTAGATAACAACAACGCAAGAATTAAAATGCAGGATGAATTTAACAAGATGAACAAGCAGCAGCTTGATGCCTGGATTAATGATGAAAAAAATGCTCAATCTGAATACTTGGAAATCGCTCAGCAGATATATAACAGCCGTTTCTCCGGTACTACATCCGGCGGATCCGAAAGCGACACGCAAAAAAAAGTAAAGGAGCAGCTCGAACTTCAGACACAGCAATATCAGCAACAGCAGTTGGAACTGAAGAAAATTTATCTGGCAGGTAACGATGAAAAGCTTCAGACAGAATCTCAGTTTAATCGTGCCATGGAAGAACTTACTTTGCAGGATTTGAATAAACGTTTGCAAATTATAGGTCTTGAAGCCGATCAGCGGCAGCAGATAGAAGATAAGATTCTCGATATCCGTATAAAAGCCATGGAAGACTTTTATGTCAAGAAGTCTGAAATAGAACAGCAGCAAGAAGAAGAACGCCAGCAAAAGAATCAGCAGGCCATGGAAGATAACGACAAGTGGATGAAGCAGCAAATGACCAACCTGCAAGCTACACACGAGGAAAGAACCAAAATTATACAGGAAAGCCTGCAAAAACAAGTTGATTCATATAAAGATTATGGTACACAAATCGGTACATCTTTAGGGCAAGTCTTGTCAGGGCAGGAAAACATGCTTGCAGCTTTCGGAAACACCATGGTAGATATATTGTTTAACGTTCTTGAACAGATTATTAATCAAAAAATTGCAGAAGCTACCGCTGTAGCTGTAGCCGAAGAAGCTAAAGCTGCTGCAATATCAGCCGCACAGCCTGATTCTGTTGTTACTTTTGGTGCAACAGCCGGTGCTCGTACAGCTATTATCAGTGGTCTTATCATGGCTGCTCTTGCTACCGCTAAAACAGCTTTAAAAGGTCTGCTTACCAAAGACAGTAAACAGGCTGTCACCACATCTTCCGAAGGAACAACATATTACACTCGTGTTCCTGGTAAAGAGTCTGGAGGATATATTAATGTTACACGTTCTCAGGACGGAAAACAGTTTAATGCCGAATATTCTCCTTCACGGCGCGGATTTATCGACCGTCCTACCGTTATTGTCGGTGAAGGACCTGCCGGTATGTCGCGCGAATGGGTAGCCAGCAATGCAGCAGTAATGAATCCTACAGTATCTCCTATTCTGAATGTTATAGATAAGGCTCAGCAGGCAGGAACCATACGTTCTCTTAATCTTAACCGTTACATTCAGGCTCGTATGCTAGGACGTGAATCCGGTGGTTCTGTCGGCACTACTGCATCTTCTGTTCCTGCTGTTGTGCCTGATTACGGACTTACTAAGACAGTAGGAGAACTTAATTATATTTTGCGAGGCATAAAAGAAAAAGGCATACCGGCATATACTCTCTTGTCGGATCTGAATCGTGCTCAGGAATTGCAGAATAAATCTCGAAAAATCGGCTCAAAATGAAAATAACACATATCCCTTCGGGTAAGCCTTACCAGCTGGCTCCCGATACACAGCTTACGGTAGAACGTACCAATCCTTTTTTTAACGATTACGGCGAACAGACTATACCGGTCAGTTTGCCGGACAGCGAGTATAACCGTTCTCTTCTGGATTATCCAGGAAGTATACAGCGTAAAGAAAAGGTAGCGATGATAGATGCTTCTATACAGGATGGAGAATACTATAATGTCTGCCGGCAAGCTATATTAAGTATTTCTCCCAAAGAAGGAATAGAAACTTCTTTTTACATCAATGACGGAAGTTTTTATTCTCGTCTGGACGAAACTTATCTTACCGATATTTTTTCAGGTGAAACTGTAGAAAATGTTTCTACGCTAGAAGAAGGTATTTCTTTCATGAAAAAGCTGTTTGAAACAGGTGGCAATAACATGTTTTCTGCCTTTCAGGTAAAAATAGTTTCCGACTCGGCAAAAGAATCGCGATACTTAAATGGAAACGATTTCAGGACTGGAGAATTTTACAACGAAAAAGATACTTATGAAGTTGTTTCCGGAAAAAACATTCATGTTCCAAAAGGTTTTTACCTGACTCCGTTCCTGAAAGTAAACTATGTTCTTGACAGAGTCTTTTCTCATTTTGGATATAAGCTTAAAGAGAATTTTTTTACACGAACCGCGCCTTTTCCTGACATGGTGCTTATTAATAATATTGCAGATGCTTTAGTCACTGGAGTTATACATATAGACCAGCTTGTACCTAAGATTACTTGCAGCAGCTTTCTTGATGTTATCCGTAAAAAGTTTCATGCTGAATTTGTTGTAGATGAAATCAATAAAACCGCAGACATTATCCTTTTTAACGATTTGGCTAACAGCAAACCTACTGTCTTTCTTTCCGATTCATTGGTAGATAGTATTTCTGTTAAGATACCGGAATCTTATAAATGCCTGACACTTGAATCAGAAACAGTATTAGATTCGGAAAATTCAATAGATTCAATACCTTTGATGGTATCTAAATATCCTACCGCACAATTTGATCCTAAAACAGGAAAGTTCTACCGAACCGGCTTTGCGCTGTCAAACAATCATATTCTTATGGAATACGAAGAAATACTGGCCGGACACGGGCAAAAGTATTATGAAAACGGTACACTGGAAACTGAAGAAGTAAAAATACCGGAATGTATTCCAGGACTGGATATGTATATTGGAGATGTTCAGTTTTTGAACTCTTCGCTAATGGTTGAAGGTGCTTCGGCAGAAAATACCGATACTACTTCAGAAACAACAGATGATGTAACAATGTATACAATGCTGGCATTTGCTTATAAAGCTCCAGATTGGAAAGTCATAGAAGGAAGTGTAACCGGATATATTTCAAATTATATTCCATTTGAAGGGCTTTTACAAGTTGATTTTTCTGAATATGCCTTAATTTACAACGGCGAAAAAGGAATATTTGAAAAGTTTTATCGTTCATACGATAACTTGCTACGTAATTCATTGCATGAAGTATCTGCTAATTTTTTGCTGACAGCCAAACAAAAACAGGATATATCAGCAAATTCAGTGGTTGAAATTAATGGAGCCAAAATGATCTTTAATAAGCTATCCTATACTTTAGGAGATAAAAACAAGATATCCGAGTCGGAACTTTATACGTTAAATATATATGAGCCGGCTTCGTATGCTAAGCACTTGAATGAAATGCTTAACGACATATCTTCTAATTACAGGTGGGTTCCTAAAACGCAGACTACAGAAATATCAGAAGAAGAATATAATAATTCTCCATATAAAGATGTTGTTATAGCTCCTTTCTTTCCTGACGTGCCTAAACAAGAATATTTAGGAAAAAAATACTTTGACCGATATGAAGCTTACAGCGGTTCCAGTCCTCAGGGAGTGCCTAAATGGTTCTTTAATCATGTATGGCTGGAAGTAGAAGCCGTGTAACGTGTCCTTTCTGCACCGGTTTCTGTTATCTAACTTAGCGTAGAATAAAAAAATACGTTATGACTTTTATACAGAAACCGGACAATCTTTGTCTTTCCCGCAATATCCCAAAAGTTATTGTTTCGTCGGAAGACGTTTTTTCTTTTGAGCTGAAAAAAGGAGAAGATGTCCTATTCTCTGCATCGTATACCCCCGACAAAAACAATCGGGCTGAAATTGATATCAGAGAAATTGTGCATACTTCTCTGTCTTTTACGCTGAAAGAACAGACTACATCTTATGTACAGAGTAACCTGGTTGCCGATTTTACCATATCGCTTAATTCTGGCGAACTGACTACATCCTTCCGGGCTATACGCGCTGGCGTAGACCGAAGCTCTGTAGATGCTGCAATCTTTTTAAAAGCCAATTTTCTGACCTGGCAGCCTCAGGTTAAAAAGGTTACATATTCCACTCCAGAATATCTTACTTTTTATGCAGTTTCCGATTGCGTAGTACGTTTGAAAGCTTATTTCAACGAAGGTGAAGAAACCCAAGAAGAAATAGAACTCTATAATGCCAGTGCAGGAAGTGCTTATACGCTTCCAATGGAATATGCAGTTATAGCCGCAAAATTTGATTCCAGATTCCCTTCATTCTACGATGTATGGGTAGAAGATACAGTAGGTGCACGTCTTACTTATGTGCAGCGTTACGTGGCAAGTGATATCTTGTCAGAACGCGAGCACTGGATCCTGTTCGAAAACTCCTTGGGAGGTATAGATACTATCCGCGCATACGGACAGTGTGATTTTACCGCCGATCATACGCATAACATCGCTGTTATTGATGAAGTATCTACAGAATATTCAGTAGACACGGAACGGATCTTTGAAAAGTCAACCGGATATTTAACTCCTCAGGAAAGAACCTGGCTGCTCGATTTTTTGCCGTCGGCACAGAAGTATATTTTTGCCGGAAATGCTTTGCGCCCTATTGTCGTGACAGAAGACAATACTACATATACCGAAGAAGATCTTCCTTCAGAATATACATTCTCGTATAAGTACGCAGATGCAACTCCCCTGCTGAATATTACTCGTGCTGAAGAATTACCGGAAGTTTTAGACATTAAAGTTCCCGATCTTGGTTCTTTTTCTATACCCCCTCGGCTGATTGAATTTCCTTCTCTTAATCTTTCCGAGGGGGCACTATTCCCGGTTCAGCATCCTTTTTCTGAAAACTGGGCTGTCACTACTGCCGGTGAGTTGTATAATTACATTCTCTCTCGCATATCCGCCAACCCAGGAGGAGGAACAGGCGGCACAGGACATACGCATGATAACTATGGCCTTCTGTCTGCTTTGTCACTTTTTCAGAAGTATCTGTTGGTAAACGGCGAAAAAATAAATGCCGGAACGGCAGATCTGGCTAATGAGCTTTCGGAAGAATTACATGCTAGATTACTTCACAAAGACAAAGAAGACGGCACTAACTTTTTACTCAAATTCGGTGAGTTTATTGACAGCATGATTGCCGGTAAGGGCGCTGGCATATATCCTAATGGGCGTGGACAATTCTCAAGGCTGGAGGTACGTGATGCACTTGTTGTAATGCGGCTTATCATAAATGAGATTCAGGCGATGGCAGGTGATTTCTCTTTCAGCGATGCAGGATGTATCGAAAAGGTGGAAGACCTGGGAGACGACACTTACAAATTGTGGATGGAGAAGCGTACAGAATATGATGTGACAAATTTTACTGAAAACGACATAATGTATTCCATCATTAATAATCTGCTGACTGGAGGCACGGATTATTACACAAGCTGGTTCCGCTGTCTGACAAAGAACGTCAACGACAACACGCTAACGGTAGTGCTCTATCCTGATTCAGAAGTGCCTGGAGGGAAAAACTATCCTCCGGTGGCCGGATACAACGTCACTCGACGTGGTAACTCTGTATTGCCAGACGAAGGAGAAGTGAACGAGCGTGCGCAGAGCTGGCTGCTCTCCAGCCGAGAAGGGCGCATCATGTTCCTCGCCAATGTCTACAAGCCTATATTGGAAGATTACAACTACGCCATCAGTATCGGTAAATTCCCTAATATTAAAGCTTTGGATAATCTTCCGGTCACTACAGAAGACGTGGGTGTGATGGCCAAGACTATCGTCTGCGAACGGCTATATCAATATGATTATAACGGTGATGTCATATCTAACAAGGTGGACCGCGGCGAATGGTCGCTCACAGTGGCGCAGTCAGAGCAGCCTTATCGCTTTATTCAACACGATAGACTTTATCCGGACGGACAGCACACGTTTACGGAACTTGAGCAGCACACCGTCTATCATTACGGATGCAAGTGGGGTTGCTTAATAGACAAGACGGAAGATGAACCTGTATGGAACTCCCCCTCGTGGTCTTTACTTGAAGGCGACAAGAATTATCATCTTGACTTCGAAAGTTCGAATGGATGGCAGTTCTTCATTCAGCAGGTCAATACAGACATTACAGCAGTAGTAAGTTATGGTAACAGAAATATAACTAACGTTCTCATGGCTACAGATGGAGTGGAGGTAGAATGGCTTCGTGACACAGGAAACATACCATCAGATAACAGTTGGAAACCTACATACGTTGACGGTCAGAAGCATGTCATACATCTATCCGTAGCCGATATGGGTAGTGGTTGGGGAAGTGAGTATCGGAAGATAAGTTTCATCTGTAGGGTATTTATACCTGTAGGAGAAAAATTTGAAACAGTGGAAAACAAAATTAACATCAAAATATAGATTATGAAAGAAGTCTTTGTAAGGTATTCGATTCATGAATGTATTGGGAAAGTGGCTAATGGAACTTTATCCAGAGAAATGCATATTTCCGATATAATTGATATAGAAGAAGATAAAGTAGACGATTTGCAATACATTAAAGATAAGCTATCAGAAATGTATGGTTTTTTTACAAATCAGATAGATATTAAATATATAAAATATGGGAATAGTAACTAAGCATAAAGATATATCGGTACATATAGATCCTATATCGTTTACAGCCGATATTGAGGTTTTAAGTGGAAACATTGCTCAGACTTACAACAATGATAGTAAGGAATATGAGCCTGACCGAAGCGTTGTTCCGTGTATATTAATGCCTTATGTAGTCGTGTCTGACCCCGAAGGGCAAATGAACGGGAAGCGTACAATTACAGGAGTAGAGTGGTATGAGGGTGTGCCTAAATCCGATGGTAGCAACCGAATATCAAATGATGACAATTATGTAATTTCTGACACAGATACTCCTACTTACTCTTTAAAGGTTAAAAAAAACGTAGAACCAAATTCTCCGTTACAAATTACAGCAGTATTTACAATAACTGACACTCGCAAGAATACAGAGATAAGATTTGAACGAAGCGTAAACCTTTATACAGCTTTATATGACATATCTAATTATGCTCTGTCTATTGACGCACCTAAATCCTGGACGATTGATCCGTTGCGTGAAGTTGCTGACAGCAATGGCAAATGGTTGCATACTATTACTGCACAACTGACTAGCGGACTTCAAAAAATAGCGGATGAAAATGCTGCATATTGGTGGCAGATAAATGAAAATAATAGTGGTTGGAGAGATATTACACAAGATGAACTTGATATATATATATCAGGTAAAGATTCAGAAGGTAATTGGACTAAAGCCTTAACTTTTGATGCGAGATTTATAAGAAATACAGCTTTTCGATGCTTGTCTAGATTCTATAATGGCGAAAGACCTACATCTTCCGATTCGACTTTATCAGCTGTGTCAGTAATTAATGTACAGATGCCAAAATCTCTTAATGTTCAGATACGTCAGTTAAGCGGCAGCAAGATTAATGCAACAATGACTACTTCTGTAAAGTTTGAGTGCGTGATAACGGATAATAAACAGATTATTGGTACGGATAAGGATAAATTTTTTACTATTATTTGGAAAGCCCATTCAGGAAAGGCTGGAGTAACAGACAAAGAGATAGGAAGGGGTAGAACAATAACTTTTATTCCTTCATCTTTGGGCTTTGATAAGAATTACGGAATAAGCATATACGCAGAAGTTAAATTATATGCAGTCACTGCATTGGTGTTGAGAAACGGTAAATTAATGTTAAAGAATAACAAGGCTGTAACAGCCGCAAAATATGAATAGGTTATGGGATATTTATTAGTTAGTCCAGATGTGTTAGACGCAAAGGGTATAAAGTATTACGAGCGAATACCCGATGGGCGTGGTATTGTGGATTTTACAATGATTAGAGTAATAGGTAGTGTGAAAAATGTGCAGATTGTTGGTTCAAAAAAAGAGCTTGACAAAATCATTTTAGAACAAAAAAGTTCAGGTTTATATGATACTCCAACTATCTTGCCAGAATTGGATAATGATACTCTAATTAATTTAGAAAAGGAGGTATAATATGGCAGGGAATAAAGTAGAAGCAGGGTTTACCATTATCGGTTTAATGGATGGAACTACATTAAATGGTTTTTTACGTGTAGAAAGTAGTCCTTTGGTGCAGAGGTATAATAAAGGCACGAATGTTTTTGTTCCGGACTTTGAATCTGACGGATTCCCTGAAGCAAATCTGCCTGTTGCGGTTGTAATAATACGCGATACAGCAGATGGAGATGTTATGATACCAACGGCAGGAAGTATCGTATGGAAATACAATGGTGTTGAATTGGAATTTGGTGACGATGATTTATGTACAACCGATGGGCTTGAGGGCGTTTTCAAGAAAATTGACAGTCGTAGCACTATAATTAACGGACAGTCATATAATTTGCCGGCTCTACAAGTCCGTAAAAACCTTGTGCCGATATCGGGATATGATAATGATCGTTTATCAGTTAGCGGTGCAGTTGAAGTAAGTGGTAATTCGGTCGCTTTTTCTGAAATAAGCAAAGAAGTAATTATTCAGGAAACTACTGGAAACGCATATAGCATGTCTATCACAGATGATAAAGGCTTTTATCTTGTAACAGAAAATGATTCTCTTACAGCTAAATGTAATATTTATAAAGACGGAAATGAATTGTCTGACTATAATGGAATTACTTTTAAATGGGAGAAACTTCTTGGAAGTGGCAATGTTACTATGGGAACTTCACGTACTCAAGTGGTTGCAAACGCAGACGTTGATAACGTGCTTCTCTTGCGGTGCACTGCTACTATAAGTGGAGAAACAATATCTGAAACTGTTACTATTACTGACGTATCAGACCCTTATGAAGTCTATTTCGATATTACAGGAATTACAGGTAATGCAATTCGTGCAAATGAAACAGCGGTAATTGCACCTAAAGCTAGGAAACGCTCTGACATTAGTCAAGTCGCATCAGTGTCTTCCTGGTCTTGGAATATTAGAGATAATGCTGGAAACGCATTTACCTTGACAGGGAAAGAGTCTGCAACATTTAACGCTGCTACAGCTAGTATATCCTATGCAGACATTAAGCGTGCAGGTATGGGAATCAGTGGTAGTGTAAGCGCAACAATAGGATAAAGAATTATGATTGCATCAGGTAGTTTTTCTTTAATCGGAATGCAAGACACTATAGTATATGAATCTTGCTATAAAAGGACAGAACATAACGTGAAACCATCTACTCCTGTTTCAATAGGAGTAGAAATACCTGAAGGATGGAGTGCTACAATGCTTGATGTATCAGCATCATTTCCTTTTTTGTGGGAAAGTCAAAGGGCAAGAACAGAAATGTATTCGTCGAATGACATTTCTAATGCTGTTTTGGTGTATGCAGGTTATAGAATTAGCAATACGGGAAATAAAATTTCGGATGCGAATTACAAGTATAGCGATAATATAAAACTCTCTAAAGGTCAGGTTATAGAGGTAAATACAGCGGGAAGCTCTGTATCGGTTATTTCATTGTCTAATGGAAGCACGGCGAGTTTTACCCCTGTTAAAACTTTAAATAGCACCGTTCCACAAGTGTCTACCTACACAGCGGATGAAGATTGCAATGTCGTAGTTTGTGTTAAGACTACTTCTGCATACAGTGTTAAGATATACACTGCAAGTTACGGTGCATGGTCTACTCCAACCTTAAAAAACAGCTGGGGTAAACAAGGTGCAAAACTGCGAATGAGAACATGGGCAAAGGGTGTGGAGTATTTGCAAGGAGCAGATGGAGAAGAGTTTTATGATGTTGTTGTATATAATAATAAATTATATCTATGCACCAAAACTCATACCTCTGACTCTAACAACAACCCTTCAGCTTCTATATCAGGATATTTGGGTTTTTGGGAATCTGCTCAAGAATGGACTTTTATCGCAACAAAGTTACTATTAGCTGAGAAGATTAACGCAGAACAGATTAATGCAGATGGAATTAAAGCTAAAAATGTAGATATCGAAGGAAATATTAATGCAACATCCGGAATTTTTAAAGGAGAGATAAATGTAGGAAACGGAGCTAACGTTATCTTATCGGATGGTAGCGCATCATTAGCTAGAGGTAATATATCATGGACAGCACAAGGAGAAGCAACATTTGGAAAAAGTGTTAGGTTTGAGGGATTTATCAAACATGCATATATTCCTCCTGTAATTGTCGAACTAAATGGCTTGTATAAATTCTATTTAAAATTATCTGATATTGGTAACTTAGTAACAATACCGACAGCACATGAAGGCGATTCTTTTATTTTACCGCGAGGTGAACAGTGGAATGGTACTTTACTTTATGTATGGAATTTCTCTAACAAATATAGACTGATTGTTGCGGATTCTTATATTCCAGCTAACGGGGTTGGAGTGTTTTTTGGAGCCGCTTTAGCACAATCAAATCCACAAACAACAATATGGTCGAAAGTGGCAATTGCCGATGCACCATCTATGTTGGGAGTGGCTTATGAAGATTTAGGTTAAATGTTTAATTTTTTATAATATGGAAACAATAGATTTTAATGAAGTAATAAGAGATCCGGAAACTATATCAGTTGTGGGAGAACTATTACCTGTAACAGGATATAATAAAAATGGAATAGTATCAAGTAAATTATCCGTTTATTTGCCCAATTATACTGTTAATAATAATGCAAAAAAAGAGAAGTACATAAAAATATTGAGTTTGACATCAGGTACAGTTTGTTTATACTTATCCATTTATTCAACACGAGTCGATTCAAATTTTTCTCATGTGGAAGTTGAAATATATAGACATAGCACATCTGATTCTATAATAAAGGGGGCATACCAAGTTTTGTCTAAGTATTCAGAAACATATACGCCAAAATTTTATATAGACAAACAAAATAATGACTTGTATATGTCTTTAAAAGAATATATGTCGTCAACAATTTTTATTAGGGCTATGGAAGGAGCTGTATCTGGTATATTATTTGATTGCGCGACTGAAACAGAAACGATAGATGGTTTTACTTTATTGACGAGTAAATTCCAATGATTTAATAAATTACGTAAAGGCATTGAGTATGTTATGCCTTTACGTAAAGGATTTTTTGGAGAAATAACTTATTCTATTGAATCTATAATTGTATATCCAATATCTGTTTTAGAATCTCCGTAAAGTTTTATCTTAAATTCTCTGAGAGCAACACCTTCGCACTTAAAAAAAAGAGAAGTATCACCACTTTTTACAACTGGAATGATTTTAGCAAGAGGATTAGTAATATTAGTTACATTTATCGAAGCTGGATCACCATCTACTTTTATTGCTATAACACCAATCCCCCCAACATCACCTGTACTAGTATAATATACAATACCATTGAGGAACCCTGTAATTTTAAGATAAAACACGCCATCAGAGATTGCTCTATGGCTTATATTTGTTGGATAACCTGGAAGCAGTCCTCCCACAACTTCAAATCTGATTTTGTTCATATATTAAGTTATTAAATGCAGTCTTAATATACGAAAAAAAAGATATATATGCAATATTTTTATATTAAAAATGTATCTTTGTAACGATAGTTCATATGAATTATTAAATGCAACAAAGGGGGATTTTATCAAGTGTGATAATTCCCCCTTTACTTTATACTGCAAACGAGTTAAAGAATTTAACCCCTTCCTGCTTTGACTCTTCCAGGACATGCGCATATATTAGCGTTTCCCGGTAATCAGAATGTCCCATGATTTCCTTTAATGTGGCCAGATCTTTTGTTTTTTGCAAAAATAGGGTAGCAAAAGTATGCCGGCCTGCTTTGCTGGATAATGGTTTGTTTATACCAACTTTTCTAGCAATGCGCTTAAGGTATTCGTTTATCTTCTGGTCTGATATCACTGTTGTAAACAACAATCCGTTTTTTCTCTTGCCTGAAGCTTTCTTGATTATTTTCTTCAACGGATCTGACAAAGGTATTACAATAGGATCCGGTTTGCTGTTTCGTAGCTTTATTCGGTAATAAGTGAATGAACTTTTTCCAATACCTTCTATTCTTATGTTCTTTGCATCCCCAATATGAAGACTGCTAAAGCACATAAACAAAAATATTTGTAAAACAGACTGGTAATTTTCTGTGAGAGAATTAGACTTGTATAAGTCAACAAGTATTGTTAGTTCTTCTTCCGTGAGATAAGTAAAATCACTTTTAGATCGTGTTTTTACCTTTATGTTTTCAAAAGGATTTTTAGTCATGTATCCTTCTTTGATAGCGGCACGACAGTATTTTTTTATGCAACTCATATTCTTATTTATGGTACTGTCTTTGTTTTTGAGCTTTTTCTTAAGATACACTTTGTATTTTAAGATAAAATCTTCGTCCAGGCATTCCAGTCTTAAATCAGGTTCATAAACTCTCATCTTATTGATTGCATCCAGATGCACATCAATCGTAGAACTCTCCAGTTCCCCGCGATGGCGGTGCATATAATCCTTGACATAATCATAGAAGGTCCTGAAATCATCCGGACGATTGTATTCTTTCATAAAGGTTTCCTTGGTAAGAGTCTTTTTCAGCAGACGATATCTTACCATGATGTCGTTAACTCGTGCTCTGATCTTCTCGATACACAGATTATAATCCTTGTGATTCTTTTCTCGTGTGAGAACTTTTCCGGTCACATTATCGAAGTTTTCTACCGGGATTGAAAGATTTGTAGGGATTGCAATTTTTTTTCTTTCTACGTAGAAAGAAACATAAACAGGGGCACACCCGTCCTTGTTTACATAGCTCGTCGCTTGATAAGTTTTAATAACAGCCATAATTTCGTTTTTTCTAAATTTTTACTACAATCTTTGTAAAATGCTGATATAAAACGCTTTGTTTTAATAGGCAATTTACTAAGACCTGATTTCGCAAAGAACTGTTTTTCAGTGAAATACAAAAAAGAGCAAACAGTGTGTAACCATTCGCTCTTCATTTGAATTTCTACTTTGAGGTTCCTGGCGGATTCGAACCGCCGTACACGGTTTTGCAGACCGCTGACTAAGCCACTCATCCAAGGAACCATTTCCTAAAAGTAACCGTTTTTCCCCGATTGCACTGCAAAGGTATAACTAATTTTCGAATCTGCAATACTTAAGGGCTATTTTTTTGCTTTTCCCATGTCTTTACAACTTTGCTTATTCGACATAGCACAGCCCGAACAGCCACAACCGCAGCCACTTACCCCAGTTCTTCTTTTTCTGAAAAATTTAAAGAAGTGTTTCCCTGTGTACATCACACAGAGAAGCACTATGATATAAACTATAATATCCTGTACACTCATATTTCTTATTTTATAAAAATATACCTCCTACCTGATGAACCAGGAAAGCAACAATCCATGCCAGCAAAGTAGTATAACAGATTGTAAACGCAGCCCATTTCCAGCTGCCTGATTCATTTTTAATTGCTGCCACTGTTGCGATACATGGGAAATAAATCAAAACAAACAGCATATAACCATAGGCAACCAGCGGAGTAATCGGAATACGATCAGCAAGGTCGACCGATTCGATACCATCATCATTCGTATAAAGCACTCCCAAAGTACTTACAACAAGCTCTTTCGCACCTATTCCCGACAGAATACCAACACCCATCTTCCAGTCGAATCCCAATGGCTCTATTACAGGTTCAATAGCTTTTCCTATTTGTCCGATATACGAATTTTCCTGCTGTTCTGCCGTCGTAGAATAAGCATCATGATTAGGATAATACCCCAGGAACCAGATAATGACAGAAGCAATCATAATAATACCTCCCATTTTCTTCAAATATTGTGCTCCTTTTTCCCATGTATGTCGAAGTACAGATTTAGCAGTCGGCATGCGATAAGGAGGAAGTTCCATAACAAAAGGAGCATCATCTCCCCTCACAATAAAGCGGCTGAAGATACGTGCCATCAACACCGCCAGCAAAATACCTGTTACATAAATCGACAAAAGTACCAGACTAGCCTTTGAAGGGAAGAATGCTCCGATCATCACCAGATAAATAGGCAGACGTGCGCTACACGAAATAAGCGGATTTATCAGAATTGTAACCAGACGAGATTTACGACTTTCGATAATACGCGAAGCCATAATAGCAGGAACATTACATCCAAAACCCATAATCAGCGGAATGAACGATTTTCCATGCAGCCCCATTTTGTGCATAATCTTATCCATGATAAAAGCTGCACGCGCCATGTATCCGGAGTCTTCCATGAACGAAATAAAAATATAGAGAAACAAAATATTAGGCAAGAACACGATAACCCCTCCTACTCCTCCTATTATACCATCTACAATCAGATCTTTCAGCGGACCTGCCGGCATAAATGTTTCAGCCAACGATGCTATCTGCTCAACCAGCCACTCTATCCATCCTTTCGGATATTCTCCAAATACAAAAGTACATTCAAACATCAGATAAAGAAAGACAAAGAAAATAGGGAATCCCCATATTTTATGTGTCACAATACTGTCTACGATACGCGTAAACATTTCCGTATTCTGATTCTTCTCTGTATATGTTTCCTTTAAAGCCCCGGTTATAAATCCATATTTAGCATCAGTAATAGCCTGTTCGCTGTCTTCGTTCATCGATAAACGTATTCTCTCAGCTTCCTTATCGCGAACTCTTATCACCTCCTCACCATTGGGCAAAGTAGAAATGACACGCTGCTCAATATCTTTATCGTTTTCCAACAACTTAATGGCTAGAAAACGTGTAGAGTACTTGTAACGGATATTTTCGTTCTTACATATCACCTCCTTTACCACATCGATACTCCGCTCCAGTTCAGGCCCGTGATTAATGTGAATATGACGAATATAACTCTTTCCATCAAAATCATGAGTTTCCTCATCATGACTGCCATATTTATGATCGGGAACATACTTATCATGCCATTCACGATACTCGCGCATAGCCTCATCTTGTATTTCTTCCTTCTGGCCAATAAAATCAGCGCCTTCATAAAGACCGATAATTACATGAAACAAGTTATCAATACCCTTTCCTGTACGGCTTACTGTTGGAACAATAGGCACTCCAAACAACTGTCCCAGTTTTTTATGGTCAAGCGTATTTCCGCTATGAAGAAGCGCATCATACATATTCAGCGCCACAACCATACGGACGTTCATATCAATAAGCTGAGCAGTCAAGTATAAATTACGTTCCAGGTTTCCTGCGTCCACCACATTGATTATCACATCAGGAGTTTCGTCAATGATATGCTTGCGCACATAGAGTTCTTCAGGGCTGTAAGCCGAAAGTGAGTAGGTACCCGGTAAATCAACCAGACGGAAATGATAACCTTGAAAATCGAAGTGTCCTTCCTTGGCATCAACTGTCACTCCACTGTAATTACCTACATGTTCATGCGAACCGGAAGCGACATTAAAAAGTGATGTCTTTCCACAGTTCGGATTTCCCACCAAGGCCACATTGATAGTACGCCGTTTCCCGCTGGCAATTTCCTTCAGTTTTGCTTCAGACACAGGAATATCTTCCGCTATCGGATCATGGAAGTGGGTTTCCTGCATGGATTCACGTGCTTCTTCTTCACTCATCACTTCTATCATGGCAGCCTCCTGCCGGCGAAGTGATATTTCATATCCCATAATTTTGTATTTGATAGGGTCTTTCAATGGAGCGTTTAAAAGGACCTCAACTGTCTTACCCTTTATAAAGCCCATTTCAATAATGCGCCGGCGAAATCCTCCATGACCCATTACCTTTATTATCACACCCTTCTCTCCTGTTTGTAGTTCCGATAATCTCATGTTTGTTTTTATTTTGCGGCAAAGATAAATCATTGAATCATGTTGTGCAAGTTATTTAGATTGTTTTTAAATAAAAGATAAAAAAGAGTTTTTCATGGTCATATAAATGCCCAAATATGAGATATGAAAAGAGCTCATAACTTTTCGTCTGCACACTCATCAAATAATACGAATGCTTTTCAAAAGTTATCGATTCTGCTTCAAGCAGTAACAATCCTTCACTTTTCCCTGGGAATGATATTCAACAATACAAGTTTTTTCATACTTTTGCTTTCAAACAGTTTTGACAAGTAAACTTAAAAATTCAAAATCATGCTACGGAAAATCAGAACGATACTGGCAACGATATGTATCCTGCTTATTACACTACTGTTCGTCGATTTCACGGGAATGTTGCACACCTGGCTGGGCTGGCTCGCCAAAATACAGTTTCTTCCCGCAGTGCTGGCACTTAACGCCGGAGTTATCTTATTTTTAGTTGTGCTTACTCTTGTAAGCGGCCGTATCTATTGCTCGGTCATATGCCCTTTAGGTATATTTCAGGACATCGTGGCACGAATAGGCAGAAGAAAGAAAAAAAATGCCTTACTCCTATTCCAAACCTAAAAGCTGGTTACGGTATACCATGCTGATTTTGCTCGTCGTAGCTTTCGTCGCCGGCATACATGCATTTGTAGCACTGCTCGACCCTTATGGAATCTATGGACGCATGGCAAACAATCTATTCCAACCCGTATGGATGTGGGGGAATAATCTGCTGGCTAGTATTGCAGAACGGACAGACAGTTATGCATTCTACCAGACTGAAGTATGGCTCAAAAGCCTGCCAACCTTTATAGTTGCAATAGCAATGGCTGTATTGGTCGTCGTATTATCGTGGAGAAACGGCAGAACTTACTGTAATACAATATGTCCTGTAGGTACGATATTGGGCTTCTTATCACGTTACTCACTGTTCCGTATCTGCATTGACAAAGAAAAATGTAACCAGTGTACACTCTGTGCACGCAACTGTAAGGCTTCATGTATTGATACCACAAACTATCAGGTAGACAGCAGCCGCTGTGTTGTCTGCATGAATTGCATCGAGAAATGCAAGAAGAACGCTATTCATTATCGGTTTGCCTATGCCAAACAAGACAAAAAACAACCAGTCAGCCAGCCGAAGGGCGAAAACAGAAGAGAGTTTCTCGCTAGTTCTCTGCTTCTGGTAACCTCCTCCCTTCAGGCACAAGTAATAGAAAAAGCGGAAAAAATCAAGATGGATGGAGGTTTGGCAGATATCATCGAAAAAAAAGCTCCTAAACGCCAAACACCGATAACTCCTCCGGGATCACAGAGCGCACGCAATATGCAGCAACACTGTACAGCTTGCCAGCTATGTGTTTCTGCATGTCCGAATGACGTTTTACGTCCTTCTCAGTCACTTGACACATTCATGCAGCCTACGCTATCATACGAACGTGGTTACTGCCGTCCGGAATGTACAAAATGCTCGGAAGTTTGTCCTGCCGGTGCAATCCTGAAGATAGACAAAGCAGAAAAATCATCCATACAAATCGGTCATGCTGTATGGGTTAAGGAAAACTGTATTCCACTTACAGACAAACAAGAATGCGGCAACTGCGCCCGTCACTGTCCGGCAGAAGCCATATCCATGATACCCTCTGAAGCCGGAAATCCTGAATCACTCAAGATTCCTGCTATCAATACAGAGAAATGTATCGGATGTGGAGCATGTGAAAATCTCTGTCCGGCACGTCCGTTCAGTGCCATTTATGTAGAAGGGCACGAACATCATCGTATGATTTAATCTTTCTTCAAACAACTCTTTTCAAAAATTACAGAAAATGGACAAGCAACATAATATAAACCGTAGAGATTTCCTAAAGATAGTAGGTATCAGCACGTTAGGAGCAACCGCCTCTCTCTACGGATGTTCCCCAAAAAAAGATTCGGAAAAAGAAGGAAATACCACTGTACCTGTAGGTAAAATGACTTACCGTAATTTTCCTCCATACGAAGACAAGGTATCATTGCTGGGATACGGATGTATGCGCCGGCCAACCCTTCCTGCTCCTGACGGAACAGGAAATGTCATCGACCAGGAAGAGGTGAACCGACTGGTAGATTACGCTATCGAACATGGCGTAAACTATTTCGACACTGCTCCGGTTTATGTACAAGGATGGTCGGAAACATCGACAGGTATTGCCCTGAAACGCCATCCACGGGAAAAGTTTTTTGTAGCCACCAAGATGTCAAACTTTTCAAACTCCGATTATGATTTCGGAGTAAAGATGTACCATAACTCACTGAAGAAACTACAAGTAGATTACATCGATTACTATTTGCTTCACATGTTAGGCGCTCCGGGAAAGAAAGGACTGGAAGGACGTTTTCTCGACAATGGTTTGCTTGATTTCTTGTTAAAAGAGCGAGAAGCCGGAAGAATCCGTCATTTAGGATGGTCGTTCCACGGCATTAAGGAAGAATTCGACAAGGCACTTGCCCTGCACGACAAGTATCATTGGGATTTTATCCAAATACAGTTGAACTATTCGGACTGGAAGCATGCTTCTGGAAATAACATAAATGCTGATTATCTGTATAGTGAGATAGCTAAAAAAGATATTCCGGTAGTAGTAATGGAACCTTTGCTGGGAGGAAGACTTTCGAATATACCGGAACATATTTTCACACGCCTGAAAGAACGGAATCCGGAAGGGAGTGTAGCTTCGTGGGCTTTCCGGTTCGCCGGTTCACCCGAAAAGGTTCTGACGGTATTGAGCGGAATGACTTACATGGAGCACTTGCAAGATAACATACGTACTTATTCTCCACTTGTACCACTGACTCAGGAAGAAAAAGACTTCCTTGAAGAAACAGCACAGCTGATGCTACGTTATCCGACCGTTCCGTGTAATGACTGTAAGTATTGTATGCCTTGCCCTTATGGGATTGATATACCGGGTATCCTTGTACACTACAACAAATGCGTAAACGAAGGATATATGCCTAAAAGCAGACAAGACGAGAATTACGCCAAAGCACGACGTGCTTTTCTGGTTGGTTACGACCGAAGCGTTCCCAAATTACGTCAGGCAAGCCATTGCATCGGATGCGGGCAATGCAACCCTCATTGTCCACAATCAATCGATATACCGAAGGAGTTGCACCGGATAGACCGATATGTAGAACAACTTAAACAGGAAACACTCTAAGTATAGTATGAAACGCCTCATTGAGTTATTACATTCGGAAGGTTGCTCATGTGTAATAGAAAGCCAAGGTGAAATCAGGGCATTCAGACAGCGTGGAGTTGCTGATTTATACGACTTGTACCAAAACGAAAGAGATTTTATGCAGAACGCTCAGTTGGCTGATAAAGTTATAGGAAAAGGAGCTGCTGCACTCATCGTATTGGGAAAGATGAAAGAAGTCTATGCTGATATCATCAGTACTCCAGCTCTCTCTTTGTTACGAGCAGCAGGAATCAAAACCTCGTTCGGAAAAGAAGTGCCATTTATCATCAATCGTGCCCAGACAGGAAGATGTCCGCTGGAATCACTTTGTGCAGAAGCAGACACGGCAGAAGAAATCTATCCGATAATAGAAAAATTTGTAGCACAAATAAGAACTACCAACAATCTAGAAAAATAAAAACATAATTATGGAATCGACTGTAAAACTTTACTCATTAAACTATAGCGAAACACGGACATATCTTACTGCATTGATTTTTGTAGCAGGAAATGTAGTTCTGCCTCAACTGTTCCACCTTTTTCCATCAGGAGGAACAACATGGCTTCCTATTTACTTCTTTACTCTCATCGGAGCCTACAAATACGGATGGAAAGCCGGACTGCTCACAGCTATAGCCTCTCCCCTCGTCAACTCCTGGCTGTTCGGGATGCCTGCTCCTGCCGTTCTTCCTGCCATTTTAATGAAATCTCTCCTTCTTGCTGCTGGAGCCGGATATGTGGCACACCGCAGTAAACATGTTTCTATACTTCTCTTGCTGGCAGTAGTTGCCTTTTATCAGCTGGCAGGAACATTGGGAGAATGGACTTTAAGTGGAAGTCTGCATACAGCACTTCAGGATTTCCGAATCGGATTACCTGGTATGGCACTCCAGGTCTTCGGAGGATATTTCTTTATCAAATATCTGATATATAAATAAACAAGCGTATAGCGGATTTTTTAAGAGAACATCAACTATACAACATCCATTTAATTATATAAGGCCGTTTCAAACAAGCAGTTCAGTTGTTTGAAACGGCTTTCTTTATGTTACATCCATATTACACATTTGTTTCATTTATCCCCGATTGAACAATCTTACTATAACATAAGCATAACTATGTACAGAAAGCCTCTATTTTTGCACGCTGAACAAAAACGAAAAGACAAATGAAACAAACAGTTATTTCTATGCTACTTGCTGGAATCGTATCTCTGCCAGCAATTGCCCAAAGTGCATTCGAGGAAATAAATGCCAATCCGGCACTTTCCGCAGGCAAGTATTATGCCTACCAGGCACCAGAGGCAAAACTTACCCCAGTTCCTGAGGGATATACTCCATTCTATATTTCCACATTTGCACGTCACGGTTCACGATATCTCACAAAGAAAAAGAAATACGATAGCCCGTTGAGTATATTAAAGGAAGCAGCACGCCAACATAAACTCACCACCGACGGACAGCGTGCCTTGAACATAATCGAAAAGCTGGCTGAAGAAGCAGCAGGCAGATATGGCGAACTGACCCCTAAAGGGGCACAGCAACATAAAGATTTAATCCGCCGTATGTATACAAACTACCCGCAAGTATTCACTGACGGAACACATGTCGATGCACGTTCTACTTACAAAACCCGTGCCTTCCTGTCGATGGCAGCTGCTTGTGTCGAATTAAAAGGATTAAATCCCCGGTTAGTAATCACAACCGATGTCAGCGAACATGATGCCTATTACATAAAATATAAAAATCCGACATACGAAGAAGCACATCTAGCTAATGCCGACAGTGTATATCAGGCTGCCGACAGTGTATACATTCACCCGGAACGCCTGATGAAACAATTGTTCATCAATGCAGATATCGTAAAAGACTCCAGACAGCTCATGACCGACTTATTTGAGCTTCACGGTATCAGCCAGAGCAGTTACCATCAGGAAGACTTATCTTTCCTGTTTACCTCACAAGAACGTTACGACCTCTGGCAGAGAAACAACTTCGAATGGTATTATGAGAAAGGAGCTTCTCCACTAAGTGGCTCATGCATGTATAAGCTGGAACGTAACCTGTTGCGCAACTTTATAGAAACAGCTGATACAGTTATCAGTTCGAAGAAAAACTGTGTGACCTTGCGTTACGGACATGATACTAACCTGGCTCCGCTTGCAGCTCTGATGGGGATTGACAAACTGTCTTTCGCAACTGCCGACTGGCAGAAAATAGCCGATACCTACCGAACCTACCGTATCATTCCGATGTGCGGAAACATCCAGCTCATCTTCTTTCATAAGCTTGACAACGATGATATTCTGGTTAAACTACTACTCAACGAACATGAAGTCACACTTCCACTACCTACCGATACAGCTCCCTATTATCACTGGAAGGATGTCAGAAATTACTGGCAAAAAATAGTTGATGCAATAGAGCTTCCTGCTGTTGACAGTAATACAACCGACTAGTCAGCAACATTATACTGAAGCTTTTAAACGACATACTTGGATCGTAAAAAAAAGAAGCTCTTCTTTTTTTATTTTTTGTACAATATTTCAATAAAAGATGCTGAAGTTTTCAATAAAACATGCTGAAGTTTTTCTGAAGACTTCAGCATCTTTTTATTTCGATCAGCTCATATCGTATCCTATAAGATAAGTAACATACATTTCCGGCCTTTGTATTACATTTGAAACATCTTCGAAACTACCATGAAAAACACAAAGAATACATTTGCAGCGTCAAAATAAAAAAACATAATGAAATCAAGTTTGGTATTAAGTCTGCTACTTCTTGCAACTGCAAATATAAATGCAAGAGATATAAAAGGTAAAGTAAAGGATGCACAAACCGGAGAAGAGATAATAGGAGCTTCTATTCTTATAAAGGAAGAACCGGGAAAAGGTGCTGTTTCAGGTATGGATGGAAGTTTTAACCTGTCGGTTGCGCGTCCTAAATATACACTAGTCTGCTCTTACGTCGGCTACAAGAAATGCGAGGTAGAGATTGGGAATAAGGATACAGAAATAGTCATTCCGCTAAAAAGTGATGATGTAGTGCTAGAAGGTGTCACGGTTATAGCCAATAATCCGGGACGGACAGAAGCTGGTGCCCGTGGCATCGAACGCGCTGCGATGAATGTGGTAAACGTAATGAGTGCTAAAGCTATAGAACTTTCTCCGGATATCACAGTGGCAAATGTTATTCAGCGAATGTCTGGAGTAACAATCGAACGAAACAGCAGCGGCGAAGGTCAGTATGCCATTTTACGAGGAATGGACAAGCGTTATAATTATACATTGATAAACGGGGTAAAAATTCCTAGCCCAGATAATAAAAACCGTTTTGTCCCGTTAGACATCTTCCCGTCAGAAATGCTGGACCGTCTGGAAGTTACCAAATCACTGACCGCCAACATGGAAGGCGACGGTATCGGAGGTGCAGTCAACCTGATTATGAAGGATGCTCCTTCAGAAAGACAATTTACAGTAAACTTGTCTACAGGTTACAACGCCATGTATTTCGACCGCGATTTTCAATCGTTCAATCACGGAGCAATCGTAAAACAATCACCTTACGAACAAATGGGCAAGCCCGAAGACAACCGGGTAACAATGGATAATTTCACCACCGATAATTTACGGATGACATGGAAAAAGCCATTGCCCGACTTGACAGCCGGATTGTCTTACGGCGACCGCTTCTTCGATGATAAATTGGGTGTTATGCTTGCCGGCAGTTTTCTGAATACTTACCGAGGAAAAGAAAGCGAACTATATTATCAGCCGGGAACAACCCACGACGGTATTGAATATCGTAATTATTCTTCACAGCAAACACGCATCGGAGCACACGCTAAACTGGACTACCACATCAATGCCAACCATAAGTTGACATGGTACAATGGATACATGGATATGCGTGAAGCAGAAGTACGCGACGGGCATGATGACAAAGAAGGTTCTGTACGAATGAAATGGAACCGTCAGTATATCGTCAACTCTACCCTGAAAGGTGAACATGCTTTTCTGGATGACGGAGCTCTGCGTCTGAACTGGTCGGCTGTTATTTCAAAAGCATACAGCGAAACTCCAGACAATGCAGAAATATTCATGCAAGGTAGCCACGTACAAACATCAGAAGCGGCCAGACGCCGGTGGGAACATAACTCCGACAATGATAAGTCTGGATATGTTGACTTGATGTATAAACTGAAACTGGACGGAGGTTCTATATTCGACTTCTCTGTAGGAGGTATGTACCGCGATAAAAAACGTGACAGTTTCTTCAATGAATATAAATTCAATTCGGCTACAGGAGTGGAAGATCCTCAATATCAAGGTGAGGAGTGGAATAACTATGATGAAATTCTGTTTACTGCACAAAAATATGGCAACATCAGTGACCCGTTAAACTACGACGCTTCCGAAAAAATAGGTGCTGCCTACGGAATGGCTAAATATACCTATCTCAACTGGGAGTTTATCGCTGGAGTACGTGTTGAACATACAAATCAGGGATATGTTTTGGAATTTCCAACAGAAAACGCAGATCCAGAAGGAAATCAGAAATATACAGATGTACTTCCCAGCTTTCATGTAAAATATGGAGTACATAAAAACGCCAACCTCCGCTTCTCGTATGCACGTTCTATAAACCGCCCAAGCTTCTTTGAGATTGTACCTTACAGCATTATCAATGAAGACTACAAGGAAAAAGGTAATCCGGATTTGAAACATACAGTGGCCGACAACATCGACCTGCGATATGAATTCTTCCCTAAATCATCCGAGCAGTTCATGGTAGGTATGTTCTACAAAAGATTGCAGAACCCGATAGAATACGGTTTGCTGAATGAAGGTCAAGATACATACTACAAACCGATGAACTTCGGTAATGCTACCAACTTGGGAGTTGAAGTAGATATAATGAAGTACTTCAACTGGTTCGGAATCAAAGCCAACTATACCTATACTCACTCTTCTATTACTACCGACAAGCGTATCATGGAAGGCAATGATGTGAAGAGTGTATCACAGACACGTCCGCTATTCGGACAGGCAGCTCATGTAGCCAATTTATCATTACTCTTCAAGAGTACCAAATATGGCTGGGAAAGCCAGCTCGCCGGAAGCTATACCGGAAAACGTCTAAGCGATATTTCCAACTGGTATAATGATGATATCTGGGAAGACGGCTACATACAACTGGATGCTTCTGTTGAAAAAAGCTTTAAAAACGGTATCAGTATTTTTGCTAAAGCATCCAATCTGCTGGATACTCCGTTGCTGAGATTTATACAGAATGGTCCTCATACGGAAAGTGTAAATTCTGAACGCAAAGACGGAAATGTAATTGAACGCAAGGAATGGCACGGACAGTCATTCATGCTGGGAATCAGATACAAACTATAATCAATTATAAATTAGACACTAATAACAATTTTTTTACAAGATGAAACTGAAAAATTATTTGCTGGCTGGTACAGCCTTAGTAGCATTATCTTTTATGGCTGCTTGCTCTGAAGATGAAACTATTCAAAACGAGAACAATACTGAAAATCCTGGAGGCAACGATGGTGGTGATGAAACAAACGAAGACGTCATCATATGGCCTGGTGATACAATAGCTAATCTGACTAACCATTACACTGTTCCTGAAGGGAAAACTCTGATTATTAAAGCTGGTGCAAAGGTTATTGTAAGCACTGCTGGTGTAGGAGCCAACCATGCCCCAATCGAATTTACAGTAAAAGGAAATTTGTATTGTGAAGGTACAGCCGAAAAACCTGTTTTATTCTCTGTTCCTGAAGATGAACGTACTGAAGAAAATGCTTTGGCAGGTCTGTGGGGAGGTATTGTTGCAACTTCTACCTGTGGAGAAATGCTGATCGATCATACTATCATCGAATATACAGGTGGTCAGGTTATTGAAGGTTCTCCTGCTGCTAGTGCTGGTATCTATACTGCCGGTGATGATGCTTATCCACAAATTACAACCAATAACATCAACGGCCGCTATGTTATCACAAACTCTGTTTTGCGTAACGGATGGTCAGACGGTATCTACCTGATGGGAGGAAATGCCATTATTGCCAACAACATTTTTGCTGCCAACGGATATGACGGAGCTGAAGCAGTAAATGTAAAAGCAGGCTGTGTAGTCGATGTAGCAGGCAATGTAATGTTCAGCCCGAATACCAACGGTTTGAAATTATCTAGCTCAGGCCAGAGTGAAGATCGTGGAATGGCAAAAATACAGGCATACAACAATACAATCATCAATGCCGGATGGCGTCGTGACGGAGCAAAAGGCGGATGTGTTTATGTAGAAAAAAATGCTTTTGCAAACGTATTCAACAACCTGATGGTAAACTGTAAGTTCAGAGCCATGACTCCTAGCTACGATCTTCCAAACAATCCGGATGAAGGATATTGCAGCGAATCTGTTATTGATTACAACTATTATGCTTCTGGTACTCAGAAAAGTAATGTTGTCTTTGAAGATGAATCAGGCGTAGCATATTCATGGGAAGGATATGCTTATGCACACAAAAACTATTACGAAGGCGTAGTAGACGCAAACAGTATCATCACAAAAACAGCATCAGACTGTGCTGCCAACGATCCGAAATTTGTCAACTTCCCAATCAACGACGTAGCTTTGACAGATTACATCTATCAGGACGCATGGGATTTCCACGTACAGGCAGGATCTCCGGTTCTGGCAGGTGCTTATGACGGAACAGATACCAAAATGGCTCCTTACTTCGATACCGAAGGATTGCAGGTAAACGGACAAACCTATACTTCTCCAAAAGTAGAAGCTCGTTTCGGTGCCTATGGAACTAAATAAACATTTCTAATTTCTAGAAACTTTGTCAAAGAAAGGTTCGGACTGCACATCGGTTTCGAACCTTTTCTTTTTCAAAAAAAATAATTTATCTCATTAGAAAATTCATATTTTTTTCAGATTCAGTATCGAACTTTGCACTGAACAAAAAACAAACCATTATGATTTCAATTAAAAAAACATTTATCACACTATGTGTTGCATTGGCCGCAATAAGCGGATTTGCCCAGAACACAACCGAATGGACAAAACTAGAAAAACCTATCAATTTTATCTTAGCAAATGACCTGGGACGAAATGGCTATTATGACCAGAAGCCAATCGCTGAACTGATGGGTAAAATGGCTGAGAATGTAGACATCGAATTTGTAGTAGCTGCTGGAGATGTTCACCATTTCGAAGGTGTACGCAGCACAACTGATCCTTTGTGGATGACCAATTATGAGCTGATCTATAGTCACCCCGATTTGATGATTCCCTGGTATCCTGTTTTGGGAAACCACGAATATCGTGGCAATACACAGGCGGTTATCGACTATAGCAATGTAAGTGCACGCTGGAGAATGCCCGACCGCTACTATACACGTGTAGAAGAAAATGACGGAGTAACAGTTCGCATGGTCATGATTGATACAGCGCCACTGCTCGACAAATACAGAAAGGATACAGAAAAATATCCTGACGCATGCAAACAAAACATGGATAAACAACTGGCATGGCTCGACTCTGTACTCACTACAGCAAAAGAAGACTGGGTACTGGTAATCGGACATCATCCCATCTATGCAGATACAGACAAGAGTGAATCAGAACGTACCGACTTGCAAAAACGTCTGGATACAATTCTGCGCAAACATAAAAATGTAGACATGTATTTATGTGGACACATTCATAATTTCCAGCACGTACGCAAGGCCGGCAGCAACATCGACTATGTAGTAAATACCTCCGGTTCACTCAGCCGCGACGTAAAGCCTGTCGACGGAACAAAATTCTGTAGCAGTGAAACTGGATTTTCTCTGATAACAGCCGACAAAAAGGTACTTAACCTGCATATGATCAATAAAGACGGTAAAGTGATTTATACAGTTACACGAAACAAATAATAACGCGTAAGCACTTTATAAAAAAAGACTATAGCAGCATTATACAGTGTCCTGCTATAGTCTTTTCTGTTTATAATCTGATCTGATTACCAATATTTACGTATATCTTCCACAATCTGCACATCTGTCAGTCTGTTTGCCTTCAATAATTCTTCTGTGATATAACGGTCGGCAAATTCTTTACGTACTCCGTAATTCAAGACCTTCACATCCGAACTTCCATAAAAACGGGCAATCTTTTCACCAAAACCTCCATCCAGCTCACCGTCTTCCAATGTCACGACTAATGAATGTGAGCGTTTCAATTCTTCCAGCATCTCAACATCCAGTCCTGTAATATAGCGAGGGTTTATCAAGGTAGCTTCTACTCCACATTCCTCTTTCAAAAGCTTTGCAACCGACTCTCCTAATCCATAAAAGGCTCCTAAACCAAGGATTGCTACCTTTTCTCCTTTTTGTACTAACTTATAGCGATTCAAGTCGCTATAATCTGTATCGAAATCCAGATTGCCAGATACAACAGAAGCACCCGGAACACGAATAGCAACTGGATGCTCATGCTGATGAATAGACCATTTCAACATAGCGAAGTACTCCTCTTTACAAGTAGGAGCCAGATAAACCATATTAGGAATATTGCATATCAACGGGATGTCGAAGAAACCGAGATGAGTTTCATCGTTCATACCAGCTATTGTTCCCATAAAGACAACAATCGTAGCCGGATTGTTATTGATACACAGGTCTTGAGACAACTGATCGTAAGAACGTTGTATAAATGAGCTATAAACTCCATATACAGGCTTTCCACCACCTGCAGCAATTCCTGACGCCAATGCTACGGCATGTTCTTCGGCAATAGACATCTCGTTGTCATTGACTACAATAATCATATTGGTTCCATTCTCACCGGCATTACTCAAACCTTCATAGGCCTCTCCTCCACTCAAAGAGCCATCGCCAATCACTGCAATAATATTTTCATTACCTCCCTTCAAGTCGCGTGCCTTTACCAGTCCGCAAGCCAGACTGACAGAAGTCGAAGTATGTCCGATAGTAAAAAAGTCGTGTTCACTTTCCTGTGGATTGGTATAACCGGATACCTTATCGTAATCTGCTGCATTCAAAAAGGCACCTTTTCTACCTGTCAGAATTTTATGGGTATAACTTTGGTGCGACACATCATAAACAATCTTATCGTGTGGTGAACTAAATACATAATGCAGGGCAATAGTAGCCTCTACCATTCCTAAATTGGGTCCGATATGTCCACCATGCTCACTTAATTTATGCAGTAAAGCCTGACGTATCTCGCCGACCAATATTTCCATTTGTTCAACCGACAATATCTTTACATCGGCAGGAGAATCAATTTTTTCAATATACATAATTCAAACATTTTTATTACGATGCAAAAATAAAAGTTCTCCCCCAATTAGTTCATAACCTATTTACTGGAAATATAACCTCAATTACAGATAAAGAAACTTTCTTTTTCTACCCGATAAATTATCACTTTATAGGTGACACCCGAAAAAATAAAAGAAAAACAAAGTGAAAATTATCAAGATATACAGCAAAAAGTGTATCTTTGCCCACAAGTAAAAACAAAGGGGTGCCCTCCGGACGGGCTGAGATCATACCCTAAGCACCTGATGCGGTTAGTACCGCCGAAGGGATTGTTATTCGTATCCATCATATATCTTCTCCGATTCTCGGGACAGCTCTTTGTTATTACTTTCACTAAAAATATCATTATCATGAAAGTACAAGTCAACAACAAAGAGGTAGAACTTACCACAGGAAATACCATCTCTGCTTTAGCGGCACAACTGGATTTACCTCCACAAGGAGTAGCCATAGCATTGAACAACCGTATGATTCCCCGTAGTCAATGGGCAGAACAAGAAATACAAAACGGAGATAGTCTGGTTATCATAAAAGCTGCATGCGGAGGATAAAGAAATGGAACTGCAATTCATCACACATTTTACAGACCAATATTCTTATTATGATTCGGCACGTATGGCACTTGAAGGAGGTTGCCGTTGGATTCAGCTGCGCATGAAAGACGCAACTCCCGATGAAATCCGTCCGGAAGCTGTCCGTATACAGGCTTTATGCCGGGAATATGGTGCGACCTTCATCATCGACGATCATGTAGAATTAGTAAAAGAACTGCATGCCAACGGAGTTCATTTAGGGAAAAAAGATATGCCCATAGCTGAAGCACGTCAGATTTTAGGTAAAGATTTTATTATCGGAGGAACGGCCAACACCTTCGAGGATGTACAGATGCATTATCAGGCAGGAGCAGATTATATCGGCTGCGGTCCGTTCCGCTTTACTACGACCAAGAAGAATTTAAGTCCGATTCTTGGACTGGAAGGGTATAAAGCAATCGTATCGCAGATGAAGACAGCCGGAATCAATTTGCCCATTGTAGCCATTGGAGGAATTACCTACGATGATATTCCCTCAATCATGCAAACTGGAGTTACAGGTATTGCGCTGAGCGGAACAATTCTTCGGGCAGAGAATCCGGTAGTCGAAACGCACCGCATATTAGAAGCTATTCAGAACTCCAAACAGCTTTAATCAAAGAAAAGGATTACAAAAAACTCAAAAACAAAATATACAATGGAAAAACTTATCATTGCCGGAAAAGAATTTAACTCCAGACTGTTTCTGGGAACCGGCAAATTCAATTCAAACCAGCTCATGGAAGATGCTATCCTGGCATCAGATACTGAAATGGTAACCGTAGCCATGAAACGTATCGAACTTGACAATAAGGAAGACGACATGTTACGTCATATTATTCATCCGCACATCCAGCTATTACCTAATACATCAGGAGTACGCACTGCCGAAGAAGCCGTATTTGCTGCACAAATGGCACGTGAGGCTTTTGGAACTAACTGGCTGAAACTGGAAATACACCCAGATCCACGTTATCTGTTGCCAGATTCAACTGAAACCCTGAAAGCTACAGAAGAATTGGTTAAACTGGGATTCGTTGTATTGCCTTATTGCCAAGCTGATCCGACTCTATGTAAACGCCTGGAAGAGGCCGGTGCGGCAACTGTCATGCCACTCGCTGCTCCTATCGGAACAAACAAGGGATTGCAGACACGCGACTTCCTGCGTATCATTATCGAACAAAGTAATGTACCTGTTGTTGTCGATGCTGGAATCGGCGCTCCAAGTCATGCTGCTGAAGCTATGGAAATGGGTGCTGCTGCTTGTCTGGTAAATACAGCTATCGCCGTAGCAGGAAATCCTGTAGAAATGGCTAAAGCCTTCAAGGAGGCTGTCATCGCCGGAAGACGTGCTTACGAAGCAGGTCTGGGTATTCAAGCTGAAAACTTAGTTGCATCAGCTTCTTCTCCGTTAACTGCATTTTTAAACGAATAACTACACGTTCATGGATAAAGAAAAAGATAAAAAGGCATATGCACATGCCGAAAAAGCTTATATGCAAGGAACACTTTTTCCTTTCATAAAAGTAGGGATGCAAAAAGTGAATCTTACTCCAACTGTCACTATTGTCAATGGAGAAAAGGTCATGACTCCTAATGCCCCTGTTTATGTTTACGATACAAGTGGACCTTTCAGTGATCCCAATATTAAAATCGATCTTAAGAAGGGACTTCCCCGTATGCGCGAAAACTGGATTGTAGAACGTGGCGATGTAGAACAGCTGCCTTCTATCACTTCAGAATACGGTAAGATGCGACGCGACGATCATTCGCTCGACCATCTGCGTTTCGAACATATTGCTTTGCCTTATCGTGCCAAAGCCGGAAAATGCTGTACACAGATGTATTATGCCAAACAAGGTATTGTTACTCCGGAAATGGAATATGTAGCTATCCGAGAGAACATGAACTGTAAAGAGTTGGGTATTGATACGTATATCACTCCTGAATTCGTTCGTGATGAGATTGCGGCCGGACGTGCTGTATTGCCGGCAAACATCAATCATCCGGAATCGGAGCCAATGATCATCGGACGTAACTTCCTGGTAAAAATCAATACCAACATCGGCAACTCAGCTACAACTTCCAGCATTGATGAAGAAGTAGACAAAGCTGTATGGAGCTGCAAATGGGGAGGTGATACACTGATGGACCTTTCTACCGGCGACAACATACATGAAACTCGTGAATGGATTGTACGCAACTGTCCGGTTCCGGTAGGTACAGTGCCTATCTATCAGGCTTTGGAAAAGGTTAACGGTAAAGTAGAAGACTTGACTTGGGAAATTTACCGTGACACACTAATTGAACAATGTGAACAAGGAGTAGACTATTTCACTATCCATGCCGGAATACGCCGTCACAATGTTCATCTTGCCGACAAACGTTTGTGTGGTATTGTATCACGCGGAGGTAGTATCATGAGCAAATGGTGTCTGGTACACGACCAGGAGTCATTCCTTTACGAACATTTTGACGATATTTGTGATATACTTGCTCAATACGACGTAGCTGTATCATTGGGCGACGGTCTGCGTCCGGGATGTATTGCCGACGCAAACGATGAAGCACAGTTTGCAGAACTCGACACAATGGGCGAACTGGTTGTACGCGCATGGGCTAAGAATGTACAGGCATTTATTGAAGGTCCGGGACACGTACCTTTGCACAAAATCAAGGAAAACATGGAACGCCAGATCAGTCATTGTCACAATGCACCGTTCTACACTCTTGGTCCTTTGGTTACTGATATTGCTCCGGGATACGATCATATCACCTCTGCTATCGGAGCCGCTCAAATCGGCTGGCTGGGTACAGCCATGTTGTGCTACGTTACTCCAAAAGAACATCTGGGATTGCCTAACCGTGAAGATGTACGTACAGGAGTTATCACTTACAAGATAGCAGCACATGCAGCCGACCTTGCCAAAGGTCATCCAGGTGCACAAATACGAGATAATGCCTTAAGCAAAGCCCGCTACGAATTCCGCTGGCGCGACCAGTTCCACCTGAGTCTCGATCCGGACCGTGCACTGGAATACTTTAACGAAGGTCGCCATACTGACGGCGAATACTGTACAATGTGCGGACCGAACTTCTGTGCAATGAAGTTATCACGCGATCTTTCAAACTTGAAATAATAACCTATCAATCATGTATTTCCGTCGTTTATCCAGAATGGCGGAAATACATAAAAGAATTTGAAAACTATCCATAAATATCATGTTTAGTGACGAATTAGAAAAAATAAATTGGGAAGAAACAACCAAAGCCATCTACTCAAAGACTGAAGCCGATGTGTTGCGCGCATTAGGAAAATCACATTGTGACGTAGACGACTTTATGGCACTGATTTCACCCGCCGCCGAGAAATTTCTCGAACCAATGGCACGCCTGAGTCGCAAATACACAGAAGAACGATTCGGCAAAACTATTTCAATGTTTATTCCTCTGTATATTACCAATTCATGTACGAACTCATGCGTGTACTGCGGATTTCATATCAGTAATCCGATGGCACGTACCATTCTTACTCCGGAAGAAATAGAAAACGAATACCGGGCAATCAAAAAACTTGGTCCATTCGAAAATCTGTTGATTGTAACAGGAGAAAATCCTGCCAAGGCCGGAGTTCCTTATATAGCTAAAGCACTTGATTTGGCAAAACCATATTTCTCGAATCTGAAGATAGAGGTTATGCCACTTAAGACAGAAGAGTATGCCGAATTGGTAAACCACGGTCTGAACGGAGTGATCTGTTTCCAGGAAACATATAATAAGGCACGCTATAATATTTATCATCCGCGTGGCATGAAATCGAAATTCGAATGGCGTGTAAATGGTTTCGACCGTATGGGACAGGCTGGCGTTCATTCTATCGGTATGGGAGTTCTGATCGGCTTGGAAGACTGGCGTACAGATGTAACAATGATGGCTTATCACCTGCGCTACCTGCAAAAACATTATTGGAAAACCAAATACAGCGTAAACTTCCCACGCATGCGCCCGGCTGAAAACGAAGGTTTCCAACCGAACGTAATCATGAGCGACAAAGAGCTGGCTCAGGTGACATTTGCCATGCGTATATTCGATCATGACGTAGATATATCTTACTCTACCCGTGAGCCGGCTAATATCCGTGATCACATGGCTACACTTGGAGTAACAACGATGAGTGCTGAGAGTAAGACAGAACCGGGAGGTTACTATACTTATCCACAAGCGCTGGAACAGTTCCATGTAAGCGATGAGCGTACAGCGGTAGAAGTAGAAAAAGCATTAAAAGCCATCGGACGTGAACCCGTATGGAAAGATTGGGATGCTTCATTCGACCACATGTCAAAACAGCTTCACACCTCTGCCGTACAGAAGTAAAAACAAAAAATAACATATTCCGGAGAATATCAATACCTTTTCAGAAACACATCTGATTTTCCGAAAAAGTAATGATATCCTTCCGGAAAACTTTATTTATACATACAAAATTCCCCAAATACATTTCATCTTTTCAGACAATTTCTTTTCATAATATCCCCATGCAACTGACAGAAAAAGAAAAAGAGAGATATAATCGCCAGATTCAACTCGACGAGATTGGAGAAAAAGGACAGACATTGCTCCGACAAGCGAAAGTCCTGATAGTAGGTGTAGGTGGTCTGGGCTCACCTATTGCTATATACCTTTGCGGTGCAGGAGTAGGAACCATCGGACTAGTAGATGATGATAAGGTAAGTGAAACAAACTTACAGCGCCAAATTCTCTACAGTGAAACCGAGGTAGGAAAGCCCAAAGCACTTTGCGCAAAAGAGCGCTTGCAGAAACTGAACAGCAATATTTGCATTGAGGCCTATCCTACTCGTCTTACTAAAGAAAATGCTCAAGAAATAATCAGCAGATACGATATTGTAGTTGACGGATGCGACAATTTCCAAACGCGTTACCTTATAAACGACACATGCTTATTATTAAATAAGGTATATGTATATGGTGCTATCCGTGCCTTCGACGGTCAAGTATCCGTTTTTAACTACCAAGGAGGAAAAAACTACCGCGACCTCTTCCCCGACGAGGAAGAAATGCTGTCCATGCCTGCTCCTCCTAAAGGGGTATTAGGAGTCACTCCCGGCTTAGTCGGCTGCACACAAGCCAACGAGGTTTTAAAGATAATTTCAGGATATGGCGAAGTTTTAAGTGACAAATTGTGGCACATCGACCTCAAAACAATGGTTACGCACACGATTTTGCTCTAAACAATTAGGAATATTACAAACATGTTACTACCTTTGTGCCACAATTACGTTGTCACATGAAACTTATATTGATAACCAGACCCACATATTTCGTAGAAGAAGATAAAATTATAACTACACTCTTCGACGAAGGATTAGATTATCTTCATCTGCGCAAACCCGACACAGCTCCGGTTTATGCAGAACGTCTGCTTACTCTTATCCCAGAAAAATACCGGAAGCGTATCGTAGTACATGGACATTTCTATTTGAAAGAAGAATATAATCTCAAAGGTATTCACCTGAATCATCGCAACCCTATTGCTCCCGATAATTACACTGGGCAAATAAGTACCTCCTGCCATTCATTGGAAGAAGTAAAAGAAAAGAAAAACAACTTCGATTATGTCTTTCTCAGCCCTGTATTCGACAGCATTTCAAAACAGGGATATGCAGCAGAATATACGCCGGAACAAATCCGTCAGGCAGCTAAAGACGGTATAATCGACAAACGTGTCATAGCACTTGGAGGCATTGATGAAGACAATATCCTGCAAGTAAAAGATTATGGCTTTGGAGGAGCTGCTATTTTAGGTGGACTTTGGAATAAATTCGACCTTGACCACGATTATAATTATCAGAATCTTATTGAGCATTTCAGAAAATTGAAACGACTTGCTGATTAAAGTTTTTTCATTTCATTTGCCATGCTTGGAGAAATGCCGTAACTTTGCACCAAAAATATTAGGCAATATATCAAAATATTACAATGAGCGAAACATCATCATTCAAAGTGTTCTCGGGTACAAACTCGAGATACCTTGCAGAAAAAATCTGTAACAGTTTAGGATGCCCACTGGGTAACATGAACATTACTCATTTCGCCGACGGCGAATTTGCAGTATCTTACGAAGAATCTATTCGCGGACAGCACGTATTCCTCGTACAGTCAACTTTCCCGAATTCAGACAACTTAATGGAGCTTTTGCTGATGATTGATGCAGCAAAACGTGCTTCAGCTAAAAGTATCATTGCCGTAATTCCGTATTTCGGATGGGCACGTCAGGACCGCAAAGACAAACCACGTGTATCTATCGGTGCAAAACTGGTAGCTAATTTGTTGAGCGTTGCCGGTATTGACCGTCTGATAACAATGGATTTGCACGCAGATCAGATTCAGGGATTCTTTGACATTCCGGTAGACCACCTTTATGGTTCTACTATTTTTGCTCCTTACATCCAGTCTTTGAATCTGGAAAACCTTGTCATTGCAACTCCTGACGTTGGTGGCTCTAAACGTGCCAGCACATATGCTAAATATTTGGATGTACCTTTGGTGTTGTGCCATAAGACACGTGAAAAAGCAAACGTAGTTGCTTCTATGCAAATCATCGGTGACGTTAAAGATAAAAACGTTATCCTGATTGACGATATGGTAGATACTGCCGGTACTATTACTAAAGCAGCTGATATCATGAAAGAAGCCGGTGCAACTTCAGTTCGTGCTATTGCTTCTCACTGCGTAATGTCAGGTCCAGCTTCTGAACGTGTTCAGAATTCACAACTGGAAGAAATTGTATTTACTGATAGTATTCCTTATTCAAACCGTTGTGCTAAGGTTAAACAGCTTTCTATCGCTGATATGTTTGCTGAAACAATCCGCCGCGTGATGACTAACGAATCTATTAGCTCACAGTACCTGCTGTAATCAATATTTTATTACTATAATTAATGTCATCCTGAGCGTTTCTGTCTATATAGAAGACGTTTAGGATGACATTTCTTTTATACATTCATATTCTATGAAGATAGTCTGGCTCGACTTAAACAGTTCCTATGCACATTCTTCTCTGGCATTACCTGCGCTACAGGCACAGATTGCTGATAATAAATCGATAGAATGGGACATTGTATCTGCAACCATCAACGAGAATCCGGGAATGATTGCCGGAGAAATATATCGCCGTAAACCAGATATTATTGCTGCTACCTGCTGGCTTTTCAACCATGAAATACTGCTCCATGTGCTCTCACGCGCCAAAGCATTATTGCCCGACTGTTGCATTGCTTTGGGAGGTCCGGAATTTCTAGGAGAAAACCAAACTTTCTTAAGACGTAATACATTCGTCGATTGTGTTTTCAGAGGAGAAGGAGAAGAAGTGGTAAGCCAGTGGCTGACATGCTGGAACCAGCCTGATGCCTGGAAGGACATCACCGGATTATGCTACATAGACGCTAAAGGTGATACATACCATGACAACGGTATAGCCCGCGTACTCAATTTCGATCAGCTGGTTCCTCCCGAAACCAGTCCTTTTTTCAACTGGAGCAAACCCTTCGTACAACTAGAAACGACACGCGGATGTTTCAATACCTGTGCGTTTTGCGTAAGTGGAGGAGAAAAGCCGGTCCGCACCCTTCCGTTGGAAACAATCCGGGAACGCATCATTCTCATCCACCAGCATGGCATTCGCAACATACGTGTACTAGACCGTACTTTCAACTACAACAACCGACATGCAAAGGCATTGCTCAGTCTGTTCCAAGAATTTCCAGATATCCGCTTCCATTTGGAAATACATCCGGCTCTACTGTCCGACGAGTTGAAAGAAGAACTGACGCATATGCCCGACAACTTGCTTCATCTGGAAGCCGGCATACAGAGTCTTCGTGAAGAAGTTCTGACAACCAGCCGACGTATGGGCAAATTGTCCGATGCTCTAGAAGGATTGAAATTCCTCTGTTCATTGAGCAATATGGAAACACATGCCGATCTGATAGCCGGACTTCCTCTTTACCGTCTGGAAGAAATATTCGAAGATGTACGTACGTTAGCTTCTTACCGTGCAGGAGAAATACAGCTCGAATCATTAAAGTTACTGCCAGGCACAGAAATGAGATGCAGAGCTGCCGAACTAGGCATCAAATATTCTCCATTTCCTCCTTATGAGGTATTGGAAACCAGAGAGATCAGTCCGGAAGAGTTACAGACGGCACACTTGTTGTCACGCTTGCTTGACGGATTCTACAATACCCCCGTATGGCAGCACATCACACGACGACTAATTGTAGAACAGCCAGACTTTCTGCATCGCTTTCTCGAACATCTGATTGCACTTGGAGTAGCCGACCAGCCCATGAGTCAGGAACGTAGGGGAATCATTCTGTATGAGTTTTGCAAGCAATCCTACCCTTCTTATGAAACGGCAGCAACTTTGGCATGGATAGAAGCAGGAATGTCACTCAAGAAACAGCCGGCAGCCCGTATCCGTACCAAGCATGTCACACCTCCTGACAGCTGGAATATCGTATATGGAGAATATCACGATCATCTGAAGCTATGTCTGCTTCCCGCCAGTGAGAACGAACCGCTCAACTACTGGTTCGGATTCGAAACAGAAACTCAGCAACCTCGTCCGGTATTTAAGGCTACAAGCCAGAAGAAGGAACTTTGAGAAAAGCTCAGAAAATCATATCTTTGCAAAAAGCAGAACAGACTATGAACAGAATATGTCATCTTTTCGGAATAAAATATCCCATCATTCAAGGTGGAATGGTATGGTGCAGCGGCTGGCGACTGGCATCGGCAGTAAGTAATGCAGGAGGACTGGGACTGTTAGGAGCAGGCTCTATGCATCCTGAAACCTTACACGAGCATATACGCAAATGTAAAGCAGCCACCGACAAACCGTTCGGAGTAAACGTTCCATTGATGTATCCGGAAATAGAAACCCTGATGCAAATTATAGCCGAAGAAGAAGTGAAGATTGTCTTCACCTCCGCCGGAAATCCGAAGATATGGACCGAATGGCTGCACAACAAAGGGATTATCGTAGCTCATGTAGTATCTTCCACACGCTTCGCAGCAAAATGTGAAGAGGCTGGAGTAGACGCTATTGTAGCCGAAGGGTTCGAAGCAGGAGGACATAACGGAAAAGAAGAAACTACAACCCTGTGTCTTATCCCGGCAGTCAGGAAAAGTTGTACACTCCCACTAATTGCAGCTGGGGGAATAGCTACCGGTGAAGGTATTCTGGCCGCAAGAAGTCTAGGAGCCGATGGAGTACAGATAGGCACACGTTTTGCGTTGACTGAAGAAAGTTCTGCCAGTTTCGCGTTCAAAGACCGCTGTCTGCGACTGAATGAGGGAGATACAATACTTACGTTAAAACAGCTTTCTCCTACCCGACTAGTGAAAAATGATTTCTACAAACACATTGAAGAAGCTGAAAAACGCGGAGCTTCCGTCGATGAACTGCGTGATCTGTTAGGACGCGGACGTGCCAAACTAGGTATTTTCGAAGGAGATTTATTCGAGGGAGAACTGGAAATTGGTCAGGCGGCATCAATGATTAAGCATCTGCAACCAGTCAGTGAAGTTATGAAAGAACTGGTAGAGGATTACAACACTGCACTCCGCCGGATACAAGATGAATTAAATTGGAATTAAATAAACTGATAATCACATTTCATTATGGCAGATAATTATCTGGAACGGCAGCGAGAACAATATGAAGCTCGAAAAGCCGCATGGGAAAAAGCTAAAAAATTAGGAAAGAAAAAAATAAAACCAGCCGTTAAATCTCAAAGTCAGTCTACTAATAAACCCTGATTACAACTGAAAGTTTTCTTCTGTTTCATTCGAACGGGTATAGCAGCTTATTAATAAAAAAATAACTACCTTTGCGCGATTTTTAAAAGAAGGCAAAGATGGGAAATGCATATGAAGAAAGATTAGGAACCGACCGTATGTTACCTCTTATATTTAAGATGTCACTTCCGGCGGTTGCAGCTCAGCTGGTAAACCTGTTATACAATATTGTCGATCGTATTTATATCGGTCACATACCCGGCATCGGAACCGATGCTTTAGCTGGAATCGGAGTAACAAGTGCTGTCATAGTACTGATATCTTCCTTCTCTGCTATTGTCGGAGCAGGAGGAAGTCCACTTGCTGCCATTGCCCTGGGACGAGGAAACCGGGAGCGTGCCGGACAGATTTTAGGCAACGGATTCATCCTGCTGCTCATATTTACCATACTGACTTCCGCTACCACTTACTTGTTTATGGAGCCGATATTGCTCTTTACCGGAGCATCGGAAAATACAATAGGATATGCTACTGATTATCTTTCGATATATTTGCTGGGTACTCTGTTCGTGGAACTGTCAGTAGGGCTCAATACATTCATCAATACACAAGGACGTCCCACCATAGCCATGTATTCTGTCCTTATCGGAGCAATATTGAATATCGGATTAGATCCTCTGTTCATTTTTACATTCGGTATGGGAGTAAAGGGAGCAGCCTTAGCCACTATCCTGTCACAAGCCTGTAGTGCCATATGGGTAATTTCCTTTCTCACGTCGAAAAAAGCCTCATTAAGACTTGAATACCGCTACATGAAACTGCACAAAGGCATCATACTCTCCATTCTGGCGTTAGGAGTTTCACCATTTATCATGGCAAGTACAGAAAGCCTGGTGGGCTTTGTCTTGAACAGCAGCCTGGAAAAATTTGGAGATATCTATGTCAGTGCACTAGCCATCATGCAAAGTGCCATGCTCATTGTAAGTGTTCCACTGACAGGTTTTGCGCAAGGATTTGTTCCCATTGTCAGCTACAATTACGGACATCATAACCGGGAACGAGTAAAGGAATGCTTCAAAATAGTAGTCATCATCATGTTTTCATTCAATTTTCTATTGATTTCATTCATGATTCTATTCCCCTCACTAGTAGCTTCCGCCTTTACGAACGATGAAACATTAATAGAAACAGTACGCCAGGTAATGCCGATTTTCCTTGGAGGAATGACAATATTCGGATTACAACGTGCGTGTCAGAACATGTTCGTTGCTTTAGGTCAAGCTAAAGTTTCGGTATTCATCGCTCTATTGCGCAAAGTTATATTACTCATACCGCTGGCACTTATCCTGCCCCGTTTCATGGGGATGCCCGGAGTATATGCCGCTGAAGGAATTTCTGATGCAACGGCAGCCATCTGCTGTACACTTATCTTTGCCATACAGTTTCCACGCATTCTCCGCAAGATGGTATAAGAAGAGAAACCTTATTCAGGTTTTCTCTTCATAACCTGGCGGAAATCATTTACGATTTGCCGTCCCATATTGATACGTGTACTGTCTACTTTTCGTATTTCTACCGAAGTTACCGCATCCTTGTATTTAGCCTTGCTCAGTTTAAACTTCATCTTATCCAGATTTCCCGTAATATTCACTCCCATCTTAAAAGGCAGAGGCGACTTTAAAATAGAAATATGGTAATCGAAGTTCATGTCAAGTCCCTGAGTTCCTCCCACAGCCGCCTTATATCGGTCTATCTGCACAATAAAAGGATATACTGTCACATTGCCGTCCTTTATTGTCATATTCACCGAAATACTGTCGAACATGTTCCGCTCTTTGTTCTTAAACATCAGCATCTTCGATATTTCAGCAAAAGTTTCTCCATCCATCAGTACCAGACTGTCGCCCTTGATATGTACAGCCGAACGTAAAGACGGAATCTTGATATTCAGATTCGAATCAAGTACCGCCTCGGCAGCAGCTTCAAAATCAACAACTCCCTGGAACGAACGAAGCATCGGGACAATTGTATCCAGTGAAGGAGCAAATTCAACCAGCTTGGCTATATTGATTTTATGCAGCCTGAAGTCGAATCCGGCATATCCCTGCTTCTTCTCCTGAGCACGATAAACCAAAGTTGCATTCATCTGAGCATCCATCCCCTTCATGCTTAATCCTTTCAGATGAACAGCCTGATTCCGGATATCCACAGCTCCACGCACATCTTCGAATATCATCTTGTCATACTTCACCCTTTTCAAGTTAGTCTGGAGTTCAAAATCCAGACTCTTTGGAATTACAAATAACTCCAACGATGAAGCAGTAGTATCAACTTCAGCCTGAAGTGTATCTTCCGGGAAACTCAATGAATTGATAAGTTGATTACAGTCGAGGTTACGGGAAGAAACCTCCAGCTTCCCCCTCAACGGACGATGATGCTTCATCATTCCATACAAATCGTATATGGCTCCAGTTGCCGTCAAATCGGAATGTCCCACCCGACAAGTTGCATTTTTCAGCGTTATCATCCGGTTACCTACCGTCACCGATGTTTTTTTCATACGTATAGGTAATGCAAATTCAGGAGTCGACATTCTCATACGACGGAAACCAATGATGCCTTTCGGAATCCAGAGTGAATCATGCAATTTTTCTGCGGTCACAGCAAAGCCTGCCCGATCCACCCCCATCTTTGTTTTCCAGGCACGGCAGAACATGGTATCAGCACTCAGCGAAAGAGAAACCTGAGGCATCGAAGGGTTCTTTTTCCCAGGCTGCAAGCGCACTGTAGCATCAGCTTTCTGACAGAATAACGCCAACGAATCGCCCATATTCCCTTTCAGACGATTCAAAGTAAATTTACATTCAACGTCTGTAATACGGGTAGTATCCTGGGGGTTAGTAGATTTAACCGACATAGTCAGTTTTTCTACATTCGAATTAGCCAGCTTTGACTGCAAGACCAGTTTATTGATTTCCGCACGTGCAGCCAGATTATCATTCCCGATGAAATTGAGCGAAGCATCACTCGCAAATTCAAATCCTTTATTAACATCCCGCAACTGCAAATTCGTCATCTTCAATTTTCCACCTAAACGAATACGTCCCAAATCCTGCTTCTTAATGGAAAACAGCCGACATTTCAACCGCAAATCAGCCTCCAGATCGCCACCAATAGTTACCCCCTCCTGCAAAGGAAAAGCCTGTGCCAAGGCAGTCAGATCTACTTTCGATTTTGTATTAAACGTTATATCTGGATCTTCCAACAGATTCACAATCTTTGCATCGGCCAGTATATCTGTATGAGCCCCCTGAAAATGAAAAATCTTCAAGTCTGCATACGAAGGCTGTTTACGCATTAAATCTACAAACGCATAAAAATCGGCCGTAAAATTGTCAATTCCATAAGGAAGTTTATCATATTTAGCCGATGCTTTATCTATCTGTACCTTCAACGTAACGGCAGGCATCTGCTGCTTTCCATACCATCCTTTTACATCACCCTCCATTTTCACACTGCCTCTTGCCTCCATACTTTCACGCTTCAAAACACTCTCAGGAATCATATTGAATACCGTTTCCAAGGAAGGAGCATGCAGAGCATATGCAATATCCACGTTAAGTGCACGGCGAACTGTATCTCGCTTCAAGGTTCCCTTCACATCAAAGGTTATACCGTTTAATGAAATGTTGGCATCATTTAGTGTAAGTGTACGCGTAGAACGGTCCAGATCAAGAGAAGTCTTCAGGTCTGTCGCAACCTTATTGACCAGCAATTGTCCGTCCTGCCAGAAAAGTACATTATCATTGCTGAAACGCATAGCTAACTTTGAGTGTTCTTTCTGCAAAGAAGCTGTCAGATTAAGTGCAGCATTGGTCAGGCGGGCATAAACTCTTGTATCCCGGTCATCAAAAATAACATTTGCCCGCTTCAGCGATACCCGACGAATATCAATACCTCCCGACAAATCTGTCTTGCCAGAAGAAGCAGTATCAGCTACAGCAGTTGTATCAGAAGCTACAATATCCCAGTTGGCAATGCCCTCCCTACTCTTATAAGCGTAAACCGAAGCATCTTCCAATCCCAGATAGTTAAGAGTTATTTTTTTATTTATCAAATAATCTATCGGATTTACCACAACCACGCATTTGCCAAATGACAGCAACGAATCTGTTTTCTGCCATGCTGTATCACAGAACACTTTCGAGACAAGACTTCCATCGACCAACTTCAATCCGAAACGTGGAAACGTAGAGAAAAAAGTCAGTTCCACACTCTTCATCTCCAACTTGGCATTCAGTGCCTGATTAGCAGTTTTCAAGACTACCGGAGTTAACCTGGAAGGAGTAAACACAAAATTTATAGCAACTGTTATTGCTATCAGAATTAAAACAATCAATGAGCCGAAAGATATACCGGCTATTTTCAATATCCCTTTTGTACGCTTCTTCATAATCTTTTTCATACCTAATTTCCGACAAAGATACAAACTTAACTTTTTCACTGTACCTTGTTTTTCTTTAATTAAGAACCCTGTTTTGGTTACTAAAAAGCCACTAAAACAACAAAAGCCGGAATTATGTCTAAAACTTGGGCTAATCTTTCCAAAAACATCGAGATATTTTTTTAAAATTTGTACAACTTCCCCAATTTTTTTGAGCAATATTTCAAAAGTATTTGTACAAAAATTGAGAGTTTTTGCTGAATTATCTGAAAAGACTTCAACCAAGTAAAATATGCTCTTCAACAAGTTTTTGGAAACATATTGCCTTTTTTCTTCCTTATACACATTTTTTTCTTACGAAATTTCACTTTTATGAAAACATTTGCTACATTTAGTTGTTTATTATTTAAGAACAAAGTATGAAAAAAAATCACTTTAGGAGCACTTACACTCTTACTCATCACGACAGCTTGTAGAGATGACAGTTATACTCTCTCTACTGAATCAACCCCCAATCTTGTTACTCCCGCTCTACATACCCGTGTGAGCGATTCTCAAAGTCCTCTCACGGGTATAGTAGAAGCTTATCCTTGCCTCCAGGGAAGCTCTATTTATTTCGGGAACTATGTAAACAATACGCTAAGCGTGTTCTATGGTTTTTACAATGTTCAGGATGGAAACATTGTAGGAGATAACAACCGAGAAGTATCGCTGCCTGTCGGCAAATATAACATTGTATATTGGGGAACTCCCAAATATGAAGAACCTATTCATACAACCCCAGCCATTGATGAACCCGGGCTATCTATTGGTTCAGACTTATCTAAATTGTATTTCGGATTGAGACAATACAATAAAGATACTACATATATTCCTGTATACGATCTGGTACACACCAACAAGGAAGTAAATATTGGACAAGAGGATCTGGAAGCCAATATGGAACGGGTTGTAGCAGGACTCAAGGTGATTGTCAAAACAAAAAACAATGCCGTCATCAACTCTAACATTACAGATATGCAGGTTCTTATCGGTGGAATAGCTGAAAAAATCAATCTGTATACAGCCGAACCCGAAAATAAGACAAAGACTGTCAAGTTTGATCTAGTACGTTCTGTCGATAATACCGAAATGAGTAATGCAATGGTAATGGTATTTCCTTCTGCCCCCAACCCCTTGCTTACACTCCTGATTACGTTGAAAGATGGTAGCGTACACACGCTGTCGAAAAATCTGGAATCGACATTGGTTGCCAATACACGTCTGACAGTAAACATTGTTATCGGAGATATTTTTGCAGGGGGGAGTTCCGGAAACTTCACTATCGACAACTGGAATGAATCCAGCGAAACGATTGAATTTCCAGTGGTGGATTGAAGAAGAACAAGCTCCTTTCGGGGCTCCCCTGCTCTAGAAGAAAGATAAAGGAATAAGACAAAACATAAAAAATTAGGAAAAATCCTCGCCAAGCTATAACTTTGCGAAGATTTTTTATAATATTATGTACATATTCCGTTCTATACACGAAATCATAAACACCGTCGCCGCAGCAAGAGGGCTGCTGACGGAAATGTTCGAGAAAAGAAAAATACTAAGCTTCAGATACTCCGATGCACTGGCTTTGCTGAAAGATGATGAAAACCGTCTGAAACTACTTATAGAAAAAGAAGTAATTCATCAGAACGGCAACTTTGTTGAGCTGGATGCACGGTTTATGGATTTTTTCGAACTGTTACTTGAGGCTAATGAAGAAATCAATACAGCCGTGATAGATGAAAATATCGAGTATCTTCACGAACTGATGGATTATTATCTCAAAGAACGTATCGCAACGCGTAAGGCTAGTTACGTAAGAAATATCAAAATTACTTTTCAGAAAATAGCTCGTACTACGATACGTAATATCATGAATTTGCAGACCAGCATCGACAATGCTTTCAAACATGAGCCTACCTATCAGATAAAGATTGCCAAGCTGGAAAACCTCGATAAAAAACGAATCAATATCCAGCAGCTGATTGATACGACGGAAAATCTGATATTGCACGAAGAACGACAATTCTTCCAACAAGCAACTGATGATGAGCTGAACCGGATTTTGCTGGAACTTCGCCGAGAATTACAGCTTTCAGCGCATAGTCTTATCCGGGCACAGCAGGATATCATCAATTACCTGAATCAGATTAAGAGTCAAGTGATACTGGTAGAAAAAATACGCCGGGTAAAATATTTGCAAGATCAGTTTGAACTGCGTGCCAAAAGTAATCTCGCCGAAGTACTGGAACGTGAGCACTCCATTCTTTTGGAAGGAACAGCACCGTCATCATTCAAGCTTTCCATAAATTACTTGAATACCGATGAGGCACGTCCGATCATTCTGAAAGTAATGAAAAACCTCCAGCATCGCGAAACCATACGAAGCAACGAAGCTGGTGCGTTCAGCGATGAAGATCTGGCATCTCAGTCAATGTATCAGGAAACAATAAGTCTGGAAGAAACGGTCGGCAACTATATTCAGGCACAAACTGAAGCAATGTGGAAAGATGCCACTGCACAGCCAGAAGATCTGTTCTCTTTCCTGATGCGCTATCCATTCCGTCAAGAAGTCAGTGAGGAAGAACGGACTACCCTCTTTTGCCAGATTGTATCACTATACGAATCGCAGTTCCGTATCAGTGAAGAATTTGGTATTTACAAAAACTATGAATATGCTCGCATCTATCCGATATAAAGGAGGATCGCATAATAAAAAATATTCACTTTAGTTCATTCCGGTAAACATTCGGAATACATGCTAAAGTCAATCAGAAAAAATCAATAGATTATATGGAACTAACAATAAGAATACCCGATCATACAGCGGCTATTTTCGACTATTTGCAAAAAGGTCTGTTTATCAGTTCAAACAGTACAAATGAAGACGTACGCGATTTATATGATATTATAGACGATGACTTCGAAGCTCTGTCGATTTATTTTGCACAGATAGGCTATACATTGGAGCGGGGAAACGAATATTTTTATTTTTCTCGTACAGAACCTCGTGTTACACTGGAACAAAAGATTCTGCGTGCCTATTACTGGATTGATGTTCTCGACTTATTTAAAACATACGATGAAACTTTCGGACCGGGCTATCGTTTTCAGCCGGAACAGATATTGGTGGAAGCCAACATCAACGTCATGTTGCAGAACAAGCTGGACGGGATACGTAAACATTTCTCCGATAAAGATGTACGCAAAGAGGTGCTCGATAATATGATACGGCAGCTTACCCGTGACTCTTTTCTGGAACTGGAAAACGAGAAGAACAATACATATAAAGTAATGAGTTCCTGGAATTACCTGGAACGCCTGATTGAAAGTATTAACATTTACGATGACAGCCAAGACGATGAGAAACCTGAATAGAATTATATTTATAAATAGTGCAAATATTCCTTATGCCGATGATATCTATTTGGATGGGAATGTACACTTTATCGGTACACAGGGAGTAGGAAAAAGTACCGTACTTCGCTCTATCCTCTTTTTTTACAATGCAGATACACAAAAGTTGGGAATCCCAGTTGAAAAACAGAGCTATACGGAATATTATTTCCCCTACGCCAATTCGTATATCATCTATGAAGTAGCTACTGAGAACGGAGCTTTCTGTATCCTCAGTTTCAAGTCGATGAACCGAGTAAGCTACCGTTTTATTGACTCTCCTTACCGGAAAGAGTTTTTTATCGATCCGGAAACCCGTATTGCCTATACCGGAGCCGACCGGGTACGTATGCAGCTCGATTTGCAGAACGTAGACTACTCACGTATTATTTACACTTTCGATGAATACCGGAATATTCTTTATGGCAATGGCGTTTCATCTGATATGAAGAAATATTCGCTTATGGAAAGTAAGCAATATCAGAATATTCCTCGTACAATCCAGAATGTCTTGCTTAACTCTAAGCTGGATGCTGAATTCATCAAAAAGACAATTATTTCATCCATCAACGAAGATGAAACTGCAGTCGATCTGAATAACTACAAGGAGCATCTGAAAAATTTTGAAGTCCGTCTACGTGACATCGAAGAATTCCAAAAACGCGAAACACAAAAGCAGGCTAAAGAAATAACATTATTGTCGGCACAGGTTTCGAAACAGCAGACAGCACTGGCCCAAGGTTGCCGCGAACTGGTTTCTGCCTTTATCAAGGCTAAGGAAGCACTTCCACAATGGCAAGAAAAAAAACAACATGCGGAAAGTGAGCGCAACAAGTTGATTACTCGCCGACAAGAACTGCAAGAGCAGTCACGCCATCGCTGTGACAAATTGCAGGAAACACTTGCTGTACTAAACAATGAGCTGCAAAAGGCACAAAAGAAGGAAAAAGATTATGCTCGCCAACAAATTGAGCAGGTAATGGAGCGTTCTTCACGAAAAGAAGAATGGAAAAACCGCCGCGACGGATTACTGGAAGAACAGCGTATTCTCACTTCCCAATATACAGAGATCTCAACAAAATATAAGTCGCTTATACAGAGCCTTGATGAACAATGGAATAAAATTCATGAAGCAAAACTCAAGCAACTGGATGAGTTAAACAGCACATATAATGCACGCATTGAGGAAGGACGTCTTCGCCACGAAGCTTCTACCGAAGCATTATATCAGGAATACGAACAACTCTCACAGCAACTTCACCCTGAGAAGAGTGAAAAACAGAGTGTGCTGACAGCTATTGATTATCAGATGCAGCTTTGCCGGAAAGAGATGTTCTTCGAAACAGAACAAGAAGAACTGAAGCATCGCATACAGTCGTATACCGGCATGCATATGAGTAAAAAGAACCGCATCAACAACGCACAACTCATCATCAAGGAGATTACGCTGAAGTGGGAAGAAGAATTGCAGCACGGAACAAAAGAAAAAGATGATGCACTAACCAGACTGCAACTGGAACAGCAGCAGCTGAAGCCACGTGTTGACGAACTGGAAACGTTTTTACAAAACAGCCGCAATACATTACAGGGATGGCTCAAGGATAACAAACCAGGATGGGAGGAAAACATCGGTAAGCTTTGCGATGAGTCTATCCTCTGGCAGACAGGTTTGTCACCCCAATTGCAAGATGCAGGCGAGTCTTTCTACGGAATTTCAATTGATCTGGCTGGAATAAACCGACATATTAAATCCATCAACGATTATCAGAAAGAGAAAGAAGCCGGCACTTGTCGTCTGGAAGAAATAGCAGCAGAAACAATCCGATTGCAGAGTGAAAAAGAAGAGCTGGAAGAAACGCTGAAAAGTAAATATCAGCCGAAAATAAAAGAGCAAAAAGATATCATCGCTCTACAAGAATATGAACTGGAAAAACTGGAACGACAATATCAACAGGATATGCTCGATCTGGAAAACTGGAAGAAAAAGGCCGAAGCAGAAAGAAACCGCAAACTTCACGAACTGGAAGAGCAAAAAATGCAGGCTCATAATGAATTGCAACAGACAGAAAGCAAGCTGAATAATCTAAACAAAGAGAAATCGGACAAGCTGAACAATTTAAAGCAAGAATGGAACAAACTGTTGCAAAATCTGAACAACGAAAAAAGTGCACAGGCAGACAACATACGCAAGGAAGATAAAGAGGAACAGCAACGGATAGCTTCTGTAAAGGCTGAATACGAAAACGACATGCAAAAGGAGCTCCACACACAGGGAGCCGATACAGAACGTCTGCAAAACATTGCAGAACAATTGCAGAATATCGAACAGGAACTTCTGTTTATAAAAGACCATGCTGCACTCATCATCGAGTATCAGAAGGATAAACGCGATTTGATTGACCAAATTCCGACATGGCAACGTGAATATGACGAGCAAAAACGTTTATTAAACAACGAGAAAGAATCTTTACATAAAGAAACAGGAGCCCTGCAAAGTGAAATAGACAAGCTGAATAAATCACTGCATGAAGCAGAGGAAAATGTACGCAGCTTATCCGGCAACCTGGATGCGTACGAAAAAATTCCTGCATACGACTGGTACAAGCCTCATCAGGATATTTTCCGTTCTGAAAATGGTACGGAAACTGAAATAGCCGTTCAAAAAGGATGTATCGAACTGATTGATGAACTGGGACGCATGGAAAACCAGTACATGCAGCTTCAGAGTCGCCTGCGCAAAGAAGTTAATCTCTTTACCGGACATTTTGACGAGGACAATACGTTTAAGTTCAAAACGAAATTCAATGAAGATTGGGAATATATACGTTTTGCCGATGAATTACACGACTTTGTAGAAGAAAATAAAATCAACGAATTCGTGCGTCGCATCAACAACGAGCATTCGGACATCTTCAAACGTATCAGCATGGATACTTCCATGCTTACGGCCTCGGAAAGTGATATACAGGATCTGATAAGCAAGGTAAACAAAGGATTCCAGACATGCAATTTCGTAGGAGTAATCCAACGTATTGAAATGAAGGTAGAAGAAAGCAGCAACCGAGTGGTAAATGCTTTGAGAGCCATACAGAAATATTACAATGAACATGCTTACGACCTTACTCCGGGCACAAACTTGTTTTCCAGCGAAAACGAACAATTGGTGAAACAGGAAGCTATCGCTTTATTGCGTGATTTCATCAAAGAAATGCACGCTTACCGGTATGACAAGATCCGTCTATACGATTCGTTTGAATTACGTTTCCGCATCATAGAAAACAACAACGACACCGGTTTTGTCGAAAAGTTGTCGAATGTGGGTTCGGAAGGAACAGATATCCTGGTAAAAGCAATGATTAATATCATGCTGCTGAATGTATTCAAAGAAAGTGCTTCGCAGAAGTTTAAGGACTTCAAATTACATTGCATGATGGATGAGATCGGAAAGCTACATCCTAATAATGTAAACGGAATCCTAAAATTTGCAAACGACCGAAACATTATTCTGATTAACGGTTCACCTACGGAACTGAACCGTGACGCATATAAACACGTATATCTGCTCACTAAAGGGGCTCAAAGCAAAACCCGCATAGCCCGGCTGATCTCAGATCAGAAATTGTAAATGTTCTCTTTTTTTAATACCTTTGCTAGGTACGAAAAAGAAAAAGCAATTTATGATGCAGATACTGAAACTACAAGGAACCGACAGACAACTATACCGGCTGGTAGGCCCTTTGGTTATGAATCCGAAAGTCCTGCAATACAACAACGGATATCCGTTTAAAACCGGAGAACACTATGTATGGTATATTGCAATAGAGAAGCAAAAAGTAATGGGATTTATTCCATTAGAAATGCGTAAAAACGAACATATCATCAACAACTACTACGCTGAAGCAGAAACCCACGACTATATTCTGGATACACTGCTAAATACAGTCCTTACAGACGAGGAAGAGAGCACACAGCCTTTATCGGCTGTGGTGCAAACTCCTCATCAGGATTTGTTCGTACAGAAAGGATTTGAAATAACAAAGAGTTGGAAACTATACATAAAAATGCAGAAGGCATAATGGAAGCGACAGTTCAGGAACAAAAAAATGTCTACGAATTAACCCAGGAGCGTCTACGAGTAATATTCAACGAATTTGATAATGTCTATGTGTCTTTTTCTGGAGGCAAAGACAGTGGAGTATTGCTGAACTTATGTATTGATTATATCCGCCGCAATAACCTTAAGCGGAAAATAGGTGTATTCCATATGGATTATGAGGTTCAATACAAAATGACTATCGATTTTGTAGACAGCATTCTAGAAAAGAATAAGGATTTACTTGACGTATATCGCATCTGTCTTCCGTTTCGTGTCGCAACCTCAACATCAATGTATCAGTCTTTCTGGCGTCCGTGGGATGAAGAAAAGAAAGATCTCTGGGTTCGCCAGATGCCTGAAGGTGCTATGACAATAAAAGATTTCCCCGAGTTGAAACCAGACACATGGGACTACGATTTTCAGCTTTACTTCGCACAATGGCTGCATAAAAAGAAAAAAGCTACACGTACTTGCTGTCTGGTGGGTATACGGACACAGGAAAGCTTCAGTCGCTGGCGATGTATATTCCAAGTTCCTAAGAACATTCTGTATCATAAGTATATCTGGACCTCAAAAATAGGAAATGATATTTACAATGCCTATCCTATATACGATTGGAAAACGACAGATGTATGGACAGCAAACGGTAAATTCAAATGGGACTATAACCCTTTGTACGACCTCTATTACAAGGCAGGAATCAGCTTAGAACGGCAACGGGTAGCCAGCCCGTTTATCAGTGAGGCTATCGAAAGTCTTGCTCTTTACAGAGCCATTGATCCCGATACATGGGGGAAAATGATAGGACGCGTAAATGGGGTAAACTTTTCGGCTATTTATGGAAGCACACATGCCACGGCAAGGCAAAAAATAAAACTGCCAGAGGGATATACATGGAAATCATTTATGTACTTTTTACTATCCACACTTCCTGAAAAGACACGCAACGGCTATCTCCGGCGTTTAAACGTCAGCATTAAATTCTGGCGAACAAAGGGAGGATGCCTGAGTGACGATGTCATACAAAAACTGATAGATGCTAAAGTTCCTATAGAAATAGTAGACAAAAGCAACTACCGTACACATAAACATCCTGTAAAAATGGAATACCAGGAAGATATAGACATTCCTGAATTCAGAGAAATTCCCACATACAAACGCATGTGTATCTGCATTCTCCGAAATGACCATGCCTGCAAATACATGGGCTTCTCTCCTACAAAGGAAGAGATCAGCAAAAAAAATAAGATTATGGAAAACTACAAAAATATTTGGCGATGAGTGATAACGAAAATGAATATAAAAGTCCTGTTTATAATGTAAAGGCTGTACCAGTAGAAAAAGTAGTAGCAAATGATTATAATCCCAATGTGGTAGCTCCTCCAGAAATGAAACTGCTGGAAATATCCATTTGGGAAGATGGATTTACCATGCCGTGCGTTTGTTATTATAACAAAGAAGCAGACAAATACATTTTAGTTGATGGATTCCACCGATTTACGGTACTAAAAACCTCCAAACGTATTTATGAACGAGAAAAAGGCCTGCTTCCTGTCGTTGTGATCGATAAAGATTTGTCAAACCGCATGGGGTCTACTATTCGCCATAATCGTGCACGTGGAACTCATAACATCGAACTCATGTCACACATTGTTGCCGAACTGGACAAAGCAGGAATGTCGGATCAATGGATTATGAAAAACATCGGAATGGATCGAGATGAATTGCTCCGACTGAAACAAATATCCGGTCTGGCCGAACTTTTTGCTGATGCCGACTTCAGTATTCCCCAGCCCAAGCCTGCATATATTCCAATACCGGAAAATGACGATGAAGTAAAATCTGAATAAATTAACCCGCTCTTAAATACAATAAATCATACGTGTAATAAAATAGCCCTGTCATCTTTCATTGGAGTACATCCTGAATGTTTTATACCTGAGATGTAAACTTCCTAGTAATGACAGGGCAATTTTATTGTAGACAGAACAGTCAGGTTCAAATTGAGAGTTCCTCTTTATTGAACTAAACTTAGATAGACTTGTACTCTCCTTTTCAGCTTTCAAGTTTTGCCTTAATATTTTCCAGTAGAATCAGGCATCCCTGCATTTTAGGATTTTCAAAACAAGCTTCAGCCTGATCGAATAAACGTGCTACAGTTTCTTTCAAATTAGGTATATTAGTTGCTTTATCTACTTGTAAACCTTGAGGTAAATCTTGATTAGCAAACCAATCTTTCAAGGCTTTCAGTTCTTCTTTCTTATAAATTTTTCTTTCTTCCATATGATAATGATTAAAACGGATATCCCACAGCAAAATGAAATGCAAAATCGCGTTTGAAGTCAGGAGATATAATGGGGTAACGGTCACGACCGGTATACATCGGATTGACAGCCTTCATACCTCCATCGAAACGTAAAATCAAGAAGTCCAGATCGAAACGTATTCCCAATCCATAAGATACGGCAAGTTGCTTATAAAAACGATTAAACTTGAATACTCCTTCCGACTGTATTCCCTGATTCCGTATATTCCAAACGTTTCCGGCATCAATAAACGCTGCTCCATTCAACTTCCAGAATAAAAATGTCCGGTACTCCAAATTCAGGTCCAACTTAATATCTCCCGTATGGTTGACATAATCTATCGTGTTTCCATCCCCACGATAAGAACCTGGTCCTAAAGAACGTACCCGCCAGCCACGTACACTATTAGCACCTCCGGAAAAATATAACTTTTCGAAAGGTAAACTCTTAGAATTCCCATAAGGAACCGCAACTCCTAATCCGGCATGAAATACCAGCGAATTGCGCTCATCGATAACGAAATTTTTTGCATAATCTATGTCAGCCTTCACATACTGTGCAAAATCTATATTAGCCAACTGATATGCTTCGCCGTATCGTGGCTTTTTATTTATCAAACGCGAAAAGGCATACAACAAATTACCAGCTTCTTCTATATTAAAGCGCACAGAATACGAATTACGGTTTGCCGTAGTCATCGTATTTCCTCCAGCACTATTATAAGTATAAGTATATCCCAAGCGCACAATGAACAAATCTTCGTAACTATGTCTCAGCAATGGATTAACCTCATCCATACGATCCAGATAATCGTCGAATGTAGGTGAGGTATAGGGCATATAAATATAATTTATATCCAGCAAGTCAAAACGATGATTAGCCTTTCCTCTCCGTGTCCAACGATAGCTCCAGGCAGCAGAAGCTAAAGTACGTTCAAATTCCGGACGAATCTGCCAATTATATTTTATACTGACCTCTGAAGTCGCTTTAATACGTTTTTTAAAGTCGGAAGACAGAAACGGGAACATAAATTCAGGGAAATTCAAACTGCTCTCCACACCGTATTCCATATAGTTACTGCTAGTATATCCTTCCAGTCCACTCACAGCTTCATATGCTCCCCTCAATTTAATTGTAAAAGTCTCAGAACCTTTAAACAGGTTACGATGCGTATATGAAGCCGACGCTGCTGCTCCCAAATCACCAGCAGAGTTTGTTCCTTCTATTTCGAAAGACAATGATTTATTTTTATTTCTTGACAATGTGATATAAGCATCCAGGTATGCTGAATCATTTTCTATCACTTCGTTGAAACGAATATTTGAATACTTCAAGATAGACAAACGGGACAGCGCAGAGTAAGTATTTTGTACACTCCTGCTTCTATACAAGTTTCCGGGTATCAGAAAGTTATAATCAGAAATTACTTTCGGACGCAGAAACAGCTTGTCTTTATAAAACAAACTGACATCTCCCGAACGCACAGAATCAAAACTTTGGAGTGCTTGTGCAGAAGGTACAGTAAAATCCGCATCCAATATATAATTGACATTCCGTATCCGATACTGGCGGTGTTCTTCCGGCATATCTTCCTTACGAATTTGAAATGAGGCCAGCTCCATTGTAAGGTCAACTTTATGGGTATTCAGCATCGTATCTGCCTGAAATGTGATAAAATCCTTATTAAAACGATAATATCCCCTGTTCTGCAAATATTGGGTTATACGTTGTCTTTCCTCATCCAGTACATTTACATCGAACCGCATTCCTTCGTGCAGTAATGTCTGTGCTGAATCTGCTTCCAAATAACTACGTATCTTACTATCTGCAATATCATAAGCTATATTATTTATGATATACGGTGATCCCGAGTGAATATCATAGGAAACCTTCATACGTTTGCCCTTCGCTTCTTCCTTCAAGTCGACAACCGCTCCCATATATCCCATATTACGCACAGCTTTTTCTATTTCCTGCTGTGTTTCTTGAGCCGCATCTTTACTGTATATTACAGGCGCATCTCCCAGCTTACGCCAAAAACGGTTTATCCATTTTGTAGAGTCCATGCCCGAAGCACTATAAATATATAAAGGGAATCTGAATAAACTGAACCATTTAGCATTAGGCGACTGACGTACGTACTGATTCATCTGAGATGATTTTATCTCTTTATTATCCGACTCTATTTTTACGTCATCCAATAAATATCCTCCTTCTGGAATAAATTTATTGACAGAACAGCCTGGCAGTAGCAGGACAATAAGCGTAAAACAAATATAGATATGTAAAAGAGTCGTTTTCTTCATCTCAAAACAAGGCGATATATGCAGAATTATATGCAAAGATAGGCAATAATTAAAAATATCTTCTTAGCTTTGTCAGTGAATATTTGTTATTTTATACACAAATACCCATGCTAAGTAAAAATAAAATTAAATATATCCGTTCGCTGGAATTAAAAAAGAACCGGAAAGAAGAACATGCCTTTCTGGCAGAAGGGAACAAGTTAGTAAACGATTTAATCAACCACTTTTCATGCCAGTTGCTGGTTGCTACCAAAGAATGGCTGCAAAGTCATCCCTATCTGCAAGCAGCCGAAATAATAGAAGTTACTCATGAAGAACTTTCACGAGCCAGTCTGCTAAAAACCCCGCAGGAAGTTCTTGCCGTTTTCGAGCAACCTCATTACGAATTCGATGCAAACGTAACAGAACAATCTTTATGTTTGGCCTTAGATGATGTACAAGATCCCGGAAATTTAGGAACAATCATCCGCATTGCCGACTGGTTTGGAATAGAGCATATCTTCTGTTCTTCCGGAACTGCTGATGTATACAATCCTAAAACCATACAAGCTACAATGGGAGCAATAGCACGTGTCAAATTGCATTATTGCAATTTACCTGATTTTTTAAAAAGTGCTTCTCAAAAGAATACCCCTATTTTTGGAACATTTCTTGATGGAGAAAATATATATACCCAAGAATTACCTGCCAATGGAATTATCATCATGGGGAATGAAGGCAATGGCATAAGCAAACAAATAGCAGAAATGGTTACTCACCGCATACTCATTCCCAATTACCCGCAAGGATGTGAAACAAGTGAATCATTGAATGTTGCAGTAGCTACTGCCATTGTCTGCGCTGAATTCAGGAGAAGAACTGCGTGGTCATCCTCACTTTAATAACGTAATACGACTATTTCCGGCAAATTCCATTAAAGAAACATTAAACGGATATATCCAGTATGCACGGAGAGCAGCTTCACAAACAGGAATTTTGCTTATACGCATTTTGAATTCAGAAAAATTCTCTTCCGGATTTTTCCATATCAGACAAGGAGAAAGTACGACCAATCCGGGAAGCCATTCGGTAGCAGAGATTTCTTCCGTAAACGGATAAAGCTTGCTTACTCTTCCATCTTCTTCAAGCTCTAAAACTTGGGAAGATTTTATTTCGACTGTAAGCAAGCTATATACTCTGTGCGTAGCAAAACGTTTCATTTCCGATTTTCAATTTTTCTCATGGGCTGCATGATTGCTTTCTCCTGAAGTCTTACCTTCTTGCTCTCTGTATCCGGAAGGTCAACTTTTTGAATAGTATCGGCAACCAGCTCTTGTTCTTTCTCCATATTATGATAACGGGTCAGATGAATATCGTCAATCAGCATACTACTCTTAGGATTTTTCTCATCTGTGTAATATACAAACCCACTGATACTACGAATGGTGAAAGCAGAATCGGCGCGGACATACAAACGCTGTTTACCTGAACTAGATACTATACGAGTCAGCCCTTGCACACTATCATTGTCAAAGTAAAAGTTCAATGCCATTACAGCTTTTCCAGAAGGACGTCCATTTTCCGGCATAAAATGAAAATCAGCAGTCAGCTCCATTGCATCGTGCGGCTTGAAGGTTGTGTCAGCTTTCAAATCAAACATCAGTTTATTTGTCAGAACTGAAGCAGAAAGCCAATATAATGTCCGGTCTTGCCATACATCTACTGTATCTCCCGACATAGAAACATCAATCTGGTTATCACGTTTAGCTACCTGCACCTTCATATGTTTCTCTTCATTTTCAAAACGCTTTTGCAGGTTTTGATAAATCGTTGCCAGCTGGTCACTATTACGAGTATACCACACCATAGATGAGTCAAACTCCTCTTCCGTCACATGATGCTTCTGAAAAACATACTTAAAATAAGCGTCTTTTTTGTAGTTTTCCGTATACGAAACAGAGCTACTCATCGTAGAAGCTAAATGATAATCGTACAGCAGACTTTCCATTGCATCCGGCTGGATAATATCATCCGGAATCTTCTTGCCACAACCTGCCATACCTGACAGAAAAGCAGCAACTAACAACCAACTAGCTTGTTTTTTCATTGTTTTATTTCTTTGGAGTCTTTAGGATGAGTACCATTGCTCAGATAACTGCTATAAAAAATAAGTAAGCTGATAATGCCACAACTAATTGCTGCATCGGCAAAATTAAAGATCGGGCTAAAGAATATGAAACGTTCTCCTCCCCAGAAAGGCATCCATTCCGGCCAGTGAGTATCAATGATAGGGAAGTAAAACATATCCACCACTCTGCCATGAAGCCAGTCGGCGTAACCTTGCCCTACAGGAACCCATGACGCAATCTGATAATGAGTGCTCTCACTGAATATTTCACCATAACAAACACAGTCGATGATATTGCCTATTGCCCCTGCAAGAATAAATGCCAGACACACGACGTAACCGGTTTTCAGCTTCTCCTTCTGAGTCGTAATTTTATGCAGATACCAAGTAATTAATACGACAGCCACGATACGGAATAAAGTAAGAAACAATTTCGGCAGTACTTCCATACCGAAAGCCATTCCGTTGTTTTCCGTAAAGTATATATAAAACCAGTCAGTTACATGGATATTCTCATGCAGATACATATGAGTTTTTATCCATATCTTTATTACCTGATCAATCAGCAAAACCGCAAAAACTATCAAAGCCGCCAGGCGTCCTTGTGTCAAAAATTTCTTCATAAATACCTATATACATTAACATATTTGTCACTCAGACAGGCATAATATGGTCTCTCTCCACTCATTTTACCTGTCTGAATGACAAATCTATCATCAAATTATTTCTTGCCCTGCTGCTTTGCTTCGATACTTAGTGTAGCATGAGGTACAGCACGGAGTCTTTCTGCCGGAATAAGTTTTCCTGTTTCACGACAGATACCGTAAGTTTTGTTCTCAATGCGCACCAAAGCTGCACGCAGGTTTTGAATAAACTTCAGTTGGCGAGCAGCCAGACGAGTTGTTTCTTCCTTCGATAATGTATTGGCTCCTTCTTCCAAAACCTTGTAAGTAGGTGATGTATCATCAGTATCATTACCGTCGGTATTCATTATACTGCTCTTCAGTTTTTCATAGTCGCGTTCTGCGAGCTGAAGTTTTTCCATGATAATGGCACGGAACTCCTCGAGTTCAGCGTCAGAGTATCTCGTTTTTTCAGCCATAAGATTAAGTATTTAAAAGTTAATAATAGTCTAAGATATGTAATCCGCTGCGCTTGTCACTTCCGAAAAAGAATTTTCTTTAGCAAGTAGCGTAGCACATTACATTCTTATTAGTTCAATATCACAATTTTGTAACTTTCACATAAAGTGAGAAGTCATCGAAATTCAGTTCTGTTCCATCAGCAACTTCATCAGCCAGTGTCAGTGAATTTGCCAATACCTGGTTACAAATATAAGTATTATATTCGTTTACAGCACCATCCGTGTCAGGATTTTTAGATAAGACAATATTTATCTTATCAGTTATTTCAAAACCACTACTTTTACGTATATTCTGAATTCTGTTCACCAGTTCACGGGCAATACCTTCACGCTTCAACTCTTCTGTAACAGTTACTTCCAAAGCCACAGTCAGCTTACCTTCATTGGCAACCAACCAACCTGGTATATCTTCACTGAATATTTCTACATCAGTAGCTTCTACAACTGCTTCTCCACCATCGAGCTGGAATGTATACTTACCGTTCTTTTCAAGTTCGGCAATAGCCTCCTGGCTCATTTCAGAAACAGCAGCTGCCACAGCTTTCATCTGTTTACCAAATTTCGGACCAAGTTTCTTGAAGTCACATTTTACCTTCTTCACCAATACTCCTGAAGCACCTTCCACAAAGCGAACTTCTTTCACGTTCACCTCGCTCATGATAAGATCCTTCACAGCTTCGATATGACGCTTCTGATCTTCATCAACTACCGGGATCATAATACATTGCAGCGGCTGACGAACCTTGATATTCACTTTACGACGCAAAGCCAATACCATAGATGTTACATCTTGTGCCATCTGCATACGTGCCTCAAGTTCTGTATTAATCAGGCTCTCGTCTGCAACCGGGAAGTTAGCAAGGTGTACAGAAACGACATTATCACGTCCTGTCACGCTAATTAAGTCCATATACAAACGGTCTGCATAGAACGGAGCAATCGGCGCCATCAATTTGGCAACAGTTTCCAGACAGGTATAAAGAGTCTGGTAAGCAGAAAGCTTGTCAGCCGACATACTGCTTCCCCAGAAACGTTTACGGTTCAAACGAACATACCAGTTACTCAAATTGTCGTTTACGAAGTCAGTAATCAAACGGCCAGCCTTAGTCGGTTCGTAATCGTTATAGCAAGCATCTACATCCTTAATCAAAGAATTGAGTAAAGACAATATCCAACGATCGATTTCGGGACGTTCAGCAACCGGAACATCAGCTTCTGCATATGTAAATCCGTCAACATTTGCATACAATGCAAAGAACGAATATGTATTATACAATGTACCAAAGAACTTACGACGCACTTCGTCTACTCCATCTGTATCGAATTTCAAGTTATCCCATGGTGATGAGTTGGTTATCATATACCAACGCAACGGATCTGAACCGAATTTTTCGATAGCACCGAATGGATCGACAGCATTACCCAAACGTTTGGACATCTTGTTTCCATTCTTATCGAGCACAAGACCATTAGAGATTACATTCTTGTAAGCCACGCTGTCGAATACCATCGTAGCGATAGCATGCAGAGTAAAGAACCATCCACGAGTCTGGTCCACACCTTCAGCGATAAAGTCGGCAGGATAATAAGAACGGTTATCAACGATTTCCTTGTTTTCGAACGGATAATGCAACTGAGCATAAGGCATTGCACCTGAATCGAACCAAACGTCTATCAAATCGCTTTCACGCTTCATCGGCTTGCCACTGGCAGAAACCAATACGATGTCATCTACATACGGACGATGCAAATCAATCTTATCATAGTTTTCCTTACTATACTCACCCGGAACGAAACCAAGTTTCTTATAAGGATTCTCTGCCATAAATCCGGCAGCAACAGATTTTTCGATTTCATTGTAGAGTTCTTCTACCGAACCAATACAAAGTTCTTCTCCTTCTTCACTGCGCCAGATAGGGAGCGGAGTTCCCCAATAACGAGAACGGCTCAAGTTCCAGTCATTCAAGTTTTCCAGCCATTTACCGAAACGTCCTGTTCCAGTAGATTCCGGTTTCCAGTTGATAGTTTTGTTTAATTCTATCATGCGGTCTTTGGCTGCAGTAGAACGGATAAACCAGCTGTCGAGTGGATAATAAAGCACCGGCTTATCAGTACGCCAGCAGTGTGGGTAATTGTGCACATGCTTCTCCATCTTGAATGCAAGTCCAGATTGTTTCAGCATCATGCAAATATATACATCAAGTGATTCAGCAGCCTGAGCAGCTTTTTCATCATACTTGCCATCCACAGTAAACTGAGGATCGTATGCATTCTTCACCCAGCGTCCCTGATATTCCTTGTATTTTTCTACATCGATACATTCGTTTACAAATGTTTCGTCCAGTTCATCCATCAGATAGAACTTACCGGTCAGATCAACCATCGGGCGTGTTTCACCCTTCTTGTTAATCATAAACAGCGAAGGAATACCTGCTGCACGAGCTACATTAGCGTCGTCTGCACCAAAAGTAGGAGCAATATGTACGATACCAGTACCGTCTTCGGTAGTTACATAGTCACCCGGAATTACGCGGAAAGCCTTGTCAGAAGCTTCTTTCCAACTTCCGTCTTCCGCTGTTTCAACTGGTTTCACCCACGGAATAAGCTGTTCATATTCCATGCCGACCAGATCTGTTCCTTTATACTCACCTACTACTTTGAAAGGAATCAGCTTGTCGCCAGGTTTATAATCTTCCAGCGCCATGCCTTCTGCTTTTTTATTGAAATGAGCATAAAGCAGCGGCTTTGCAAGCACTACGGTTATCTTCTCTCCATTATATGCATTGTAAGTCTGTACAGCTACATAATCAATCTTCGGGCCCACACACAGAGCTGTATTCGAAGGCAATGTCCACGGAGTAGTTGTCCATGCGATGAAATAAGGTGTACCCCACTCTGCCATCTCAGGCTTTGGATTTTTCATCTTGAACTGACCTACTACAGTCAGATCCTTCACATCACGATAACATCCCGGCTGATTCAGCTCGTGAGAGCTCAAGCCTGTACCTGCGGCAGGTGAATATGGCTGAATGGTATAGCCTTTATACAACAATCCTTTGCCATAAAGCTGTTTGAGCAGCCACCACAATGTTTCGATATAACGGTTATCGTAAGTAATATATGGATTTTCGAGGTCCACCCAGTATCCCATCTTATGAGTCAGGTCAGTCCATTCTTTTGTAAACTTCATGACATCTGTACGGCAGTGTTTATTATATTCTGCCACAGAAATGGTTTTACCGATATCCTCTTTCGTAATGCCCAAAGCTTTTTCTACGCCCAGTTCTACCGGCAAGCCGTGGGTATCCCAGCCAGCCTTACGCTTAACCTGAAAACCTTTCATCGTTTTGAAGCGACAGAATGTATCCTTAATGGTACGAGCCATCACGTGGTGAATACCCGGCATACCATTTGCCGAGGGAGGACCTTCGTAAAATACGAAAGACGGATGTCCCTCACGTTCTGTCATACTGCGGGAGAAAACATCATTTTCATCCCATTTCTTCAGCACTTCCTTGTTCACCTCAGAAAGGTTGAGCTGCGAATACTCAGTAAATTTTTTGCTCATAATTATGTTGTTTTTATCTTGCTTCTTTTTATCACCAGGACATATCTGCCCTAAAATTAGGTTGCAAATTTATAAGAAAATTAGATATATGGAAAACTTTTTAAACTAATATTCACATAAACAAGATTACAGTCCTACTCCGGTTTCATCCAAATTTATTTTCAGCAACAAAAGAAAACAGGCGAAACAATGAGTAGAAATAATACTTAACTTTGTCTGGTTTCTCACAGAACCAGATAAACACAAAAAACAAACAAGCATATGAACGCAATCGTAACGCAAATGATTATCCTCTTCATACTGGTGGTCGTCGGATATATCATAAGCAAGAAAAAAATGATGGATGCGGATTTCGACCGCAAATTATCTGTTTTTGTCATCAATGTAGCATGTCCCTGTCTGATACTTTCATCGGTAATGGGCGACACTCTTCCCGACAAGCATTTTATAATACCTTTACTTATTGTCGGATTTGCTACTTATGTAATCCTGATAGGCGCCGGCTTTCTGCTGCCACACTATCTTCCCATAAAGGCAACCGACCGAGGTATCTATAGTTTTATGCTGGCCTTTGGGAATGTAGGATTTATCGGCTACCCTATTGTAGCCTCTATTTTCGGAGCTAACGCTGTATTCTACGCCAGCATTCTTAATTTTCCCAGCACCTTGCTGATATTTGTTTTCGGTACACTTTTTATTTCGGGTGATCAAGGGAAAATGAAATTTAAATGGGCTACTAACCTACTAAACACATTATCACATTATAAATAAGCGAATTAATTCTTACTTTATTAGAATGGATAACAAAAAAGCAACAATGATATAATTTATTTGTACGTTGTAGCAAATGCTCTCATTTGAATATAAACAAATGTACGCATTAATGGAGATAATGCAGAAAAACCATGAAGCATATACGACTCACTGCCACTCTCCATTTGTAGATGTGTGAAAGTAACAATCCATTAATGGACAATAGGGTATATAAAGGACAGATTTCCCGTATATTCGTCTCCTTATTCCTGAATTATGAGCGTAAGTCACATAATTATGGAGAGATATCCACCCTTTAATGGGGAGAGCTGTCGGCAAATATTTGATGGAAATGCCCCGAAAATCACAGGAGAATAGCCATACAATGGGCTGATACACAATAATTATTGGATAAACGTGGTCTGCTCCTGCAAACAGCAAGTTGTCTTTTCGTTAAACGAAAACAGGACGGTTTAACGGCGGAAACGCCGCCAAACCGCCTCCCCCCAAAAAGCTCCGGAGTCGGCTTTGATTTTCCTTATGCCATCTCTATACATTTACTTTCCAATTACAGGATTTTTCTTGAATATCCCATAAATGAGCATATAATCCCTCATCTTTTAATAATTGTTCATGTGTCCCTTGTTCTATAATATTTCCACCATCTAAAACAATAATTTTATCAGCATCACTTATTGTTTTTAGTTTATGCGCTATAACTATAACAGTTCTACCTTGTATTAAAGAATTGATTGCATACTGTATTTCCACTTCATTTTCTGGATCTAAAGAAGCTGTTGCTTCATCTAATAAAATTACAGGAGCATCTTTTAATATAGCACGTGCAATTGAGATTCTCTGTTTTTCTCCTCCAGATAAGGTACATCCACCTTCACCTATCATTGTATCATATCCTTGAGGTAAATGTATTATAAAATCATGACATTGAGCTTTTTTAGCCGCCTCTATTATCTCATTATCTGTAGCATTCTCTTTACCAAATCGAATATTATTCTTTATGGTATCCTGAAATAAATATACGTTCTGAAATACCATTGAAATGCGTTGCATAAGTTTCTCAGGATCAATCTCTCGTATATTTTTGTTACCTAATAATATTACACCTTTATCAGGATCATAAAACCGAGCGCAAAGTTTCATCAATGTACTTTTTCCACTTCCAGAAGGCCCAACTATAGCAGTTAAAGAACCTTGTTTCATTGTAACACTTATATCATGTAGGATATATTTATCATTATACCCAAAAGATACATTTCTAAATATAATATCTCCTTGTTCCGGAGCATCTTGTGTTCCTGACATTTCTGGTTCATTTAGTAAATTCAAAATACGTTCACCTGCAATAGAATAATAACGGAATTCTGCAAGATTGATTAGTGCTAATGTTAGTGGGTCAAAAACTCTGGAGCCAACGATAAGGAACATCACAAAAATAGCAACAGAAAGTTTTCCTCCAATTAAAAGGTATGTACCACATAATATCATCAAAGTAAGTCCCATACGAAGAAGGGTTACAGACAACATGACAATAGGTCCAATCAGAGCTTCTGTTTTGATATTCGCACGTTTGAGATCATTAAATGCTTCCTGTAAACGGATGAACTTTATTCCAGTCATATTATATGCTTTGATAACACGTATACCTTGTAAATATTCTTCCATTCTGCTACTGGCACGTATTTTAGCCAGAATTTGAGTTTGCCCTAGTTTCTTTTGAATACTAGAAGTGAAAATAAGTATTAAAAAAGAAATAGGAAGGGATAAAAACATAGCAATAGACATCTGCCAATCTACGAACAATAAACCTAAAAAAGCAAAAATAGGCATGACCAGTGCACCAAGCAATTGAGGAAGATGGTGCGACATCCCTTGTTCTGTCATAGCAAAATCAGTTATTAACATGGAAGATAATTCTCCAGAATCTTTTTTATAAAGAAAACCTAATGACAACTTGCGTAAATGTTCGGCTAAAGCAATACGACCTTCTGCACTAATATTGTATGCTTCCCGGAAATTTGCATTATAGGATTTCTTTTCTCCAAAAATCATAAAAATTATGTATACAAACATTATCACAATCAGCCCCCATAATTTAGATATGTTTAGAGGAGTTCCAGTTCCATCAAAAGCTTTAAAAAGGGTATTTATAACTTCTATTGAAAGACAAAAGGGAACTATATTTATAAAGTTTGCAAGCATTGTATACCCCACAGGCTTGTATAAACGTTTGGTTTGTCCTATAGTAATATGTTTTATAGCCTTTGTAATCATATTATTTCATTTTTTTAGATTTAACTTCCAGTTATGTGCATTTATATAAGCATTCCACATATTTTTATATATGCCTGTAGTAACATGAAGTTCGTCATGTCTTCCTTTTTGAACTAAACATCCTTCCTTAAAAACAAGAATTTGATGAGCAGAGGTGATAGAAGACAATCTATGAGCTATGATAATAACAGTTTTACCTTTTATTAACTTTTGTAAGGCCTGTTGTATTTTATATTCATTTTCTGGGTCAGCAAAAGCTGTTGCTTCATCTAATACTAAAATAGGAGAATTTCGTAAAATAGCCCTAGCTATACAAATTCGTTGTGCCTCTCCTCCAGAAAGAAAAACGCCTCTCTCTCCGACAATCGTATCATATCCTTTAGGAAGACTTCGAATAAAATCATCACATTGGGCAGCTTGAGCAGCTTGTATAACATCCGATAAACTAGCTTGAGTATTTCCTGCTGTAATATTGGCATATATGGTATCATTGAAAAGAAACGTATCTTGGAATACAAAAGACACGATCTCCAATAATTGGGGTGAGGAAATATTTTTTATGTTTATTCCCCCTATTAAAATCTCTCCAGAGGAAACATCCCAAAAGCGAGGAATGAGATTGGCTATTGTTGACTTCCCTGACCCAGAAGGTCCAACCAGAGCTGTTACTTCACCTTGTCGAGCGATAAAAGAGATATCCTTCAGCGCTTCTGTCTTTGTCATATTTTCTCTATCTTCGTAAGCAAAACTTACATTTCTGAATTCAATATCATACGTCTGAGGTATTTGAGGAACAACTGGTTCACATAGTTTTTTTTCCTCAAATATTTTGTCTATACGTTTTACTCCTTCATTAATTTCTACAGTTCCTGAAGCTAAAAATGCGAGTTTATATACAGGGGAAGCTACTCCGGGCCCCATCACGATGAAAAAAAGATAAATTGCAGCTAATGAGATGTTTTTAGGATCAGAGGTCATTATTAATATTCCTACAGGAAGAATAAACGTGACTATTGAATTCAACAGAATAATAAATGCAATTATACCATTTTGATAGTTATTACAGCATTTTAAAGCAAATGTTTTATACGCTTCGATTTCGGCATTGAACTGCCGAAAAGAACGTATACTTTGTCCAAATATCTTTATAATTGGCATACCTCTCACATATTGAACAGCTGAAGCACTCATGCGTTCTTGGACATCAAAATAGATTTTCGTAAGTGCAGTAGCTCTTTTCCCTACAAAATTAGAAAATTGCATTCCTATACTTAAAAGTATGCATAATAGAGCGGTGAATGCCATCCAACCATTTAAAGAAAAAAAGATAATAAACATAAAAGTTATGGTTGCAAACACATTCACCAAATCGGGAATAGTGTGAGCTATAAAATGCTCTATTTTTTCGACATTTTGTTCCATGATTTTCTTTATACAACCGATAGATGTCGAATTTAAATATCCCAAAGACAACTGACCTATATGCTCTGAAAGTTTTATTTTTAACCCATATAAAATACGAAAGGCGGCTATGTGAGATAACATTAATCCCGCATACAAAAATAGTACACCCACAATCAAAGCAATAAAAGCAAGCCACCCCCAACTGATCATTAGCTCAGAATCTATCGTAGATAAATCAGAAGCATGAACAAGCAATTCCTTTAATATTTCATATATAGACCAAAATGGTATAAGTATACATAATGCACTTATAGCGGAAAATAACCCGGAGAAAAGCAATAAACTTTTTTTTTCTCCCGCAATTTCCAGTAACCTAGATAATCCTTCTTTTTTCTTCATTATTTATTTAAATATATATTGTCGTAGTTAGACAAATATTTGTCACAATAATTACCAAGTAAAAAATAGCAAACAGCCATAATTCCTGATTCATATAAGCTGGAGTTTTTTTAGCATATTCTTCATATTCTTTCTTGAAATGTATACATAATGAATATTTATTTTCTATATATACAATTACAAGATTAATACATATATAAATTATATATAAACATAATGTATGTATGGCTCCAAGCAGAAGAATAAAACTTAAATGACAAAATAGATCTCCCATTATCATCGGATTTCTCACTTTTTTATAGGGACCTTCCGTTATTAACTTTGAAGGATGCAAAAACCTATCTTTGGTTGCTTGCAGATTACAATTTACCACTTTAGTACCCCAAACAGACATAAAATATCCAATTAATGCAATAAGGATAATATTGTAAAGAACATTTTCCAACAGTATTACTTTTATGTCAAACAAAGAAAAAATGTTTAGTTTGAAGCGAGGTTGATTTAAGAAGGGCATAATATACCAAAGAATAGATATAAAAAAGCCCGAATAATACATTAATGTATATCTATTATTGCAAGATAAATCTAGTGTTTTAGACATATATTTACGATTCCCAACCTTAAATGCTATATAATAAGGAATCAACCAAAGAAATGAAATTATGGCCAAAATAATTTGGGTGGCCCAGCTAAAATAAATCATATTATTTTTGTATAATTTAAAAAATTACAAATAACCAACAATGCCATAAATAAAACTATAAATAATAGTTTTTGATCAAGGAGAACAGGGGTTTTCTTTCTATAAACTATAAGTTCTGATTTATAATATGGTTCTAAAGAATACTTAACCTGTATTTTTATCATAAAGAGATCTATAAATACATATATAGGGAATAAAATGCAAGTGTAGATTCCACCTGTTAATAACACCAAAGAAAAATGTCCTAATATATCCCCTATGATCATTGGATGTTGAACTCTTGCATATATTCCTTCTGTTAACAATTTACTTGGGGCATAAAATGCACTTTTAGTAGCTTCAATATTTTGAGAAACAGACTTTTTACCCCAAATGCCAAAGAAATATACAAACAACAGAAAAGAAACTGGAATATACAAAACATTAAAAAAAACAAATTCGCCATTTAACCAGTCATATATTCCATGCATCCTTGGTTGCTCTATAAAGGGTAATACATACCATATGAGTGCTGGATAAGTGCTCATAAAATATAACTTTTCCGGAAGCTTTGATTGTTTTTTTAATTGAGAATTATGTTTTTTGTAACCTAGTAGAAATGCGTAATAATAAACAATTAATCCACTTAATGAGATCAAACTAATTACTATGTGAATTATCAACTTTGTATTCATTGCTGTATTTTATTATTTTTATCTGTATTTAAACTTGAGTTCAACTTATAAATGCAACTTTTTGGGTGCGGATAATAAGCAATAAAAACATTTATTTTTCAGAGAGGAAAGAGAGACAATGTCCCCCTTTCTCTCACTCTGAATGGATAAAGTTTGCTAT
>OJKW01000121.1_pt1 | contig 77296 bp, 65 predicted proteins | sample 1596591 | NCBI WGS metagenome assembly OJKW01 (sample SAMEA4350166, study PRJEB24818) | metagenome | biome: human; feature: gut; material: faeces | place: Denmark | collected 2013-09 | reverse complement strand
CCAACGGCTTCATCCAGATGATCTCCCCCATCCTGATCCTGACGTTTGCCTGGACGCTGTGCGGCCTGACCCGCTACGGCATGTACTCCGCCGACTTCGTGGTCAACGCCATGTCCGGCGCAGGGGATCTGGCTAAGTTCCTGCCCGCCGTGATCTTCATCATCGGCGCGGCCATCGGCTTCGCCACCGGTACCTCCTGGGGCACCATCGGCATCATGGCCCCCATTGTGGTCCAGGTGTTCAACTACGATCAGCAGCCCATTCTGTGTACCATCGGTCTGGCGGCGGCCTGCTCCGGCGGCGTCATGGGCGACCATTGCTCCCCCATCTCCGACACTACCATCATGGCTTCCGCCGGTGCGCACTGCTTCCACCTGAACCATGTGTTCACCCAGCTGCCCTACGCCCTGACAGTGGCCGGCGTTACCTTCGTCAGCTTCATCCTGGCCGGTCTGATCCAGAACGTGGTCATCTGCCTCATCATCGCCGCGGTGCTGATGGTGGCGACCCTGCTGGTTATCCGTGCCATTATGGCCAAGAAGCATCAGGGCATCTTCCAGGAGATGGCCGAGGCCAACAAGTCCCTGGTCAAGTAAGGCTCTGCGCGTACCAAACGAAAAAATGGGAGACGGCTTTGCCGTCTCCCATTTTTTGCTGCGTAGTTTACGCAAAAAAGGTACAGCGCATCGCGCCGTACCTTTTTTGCTCAAAAGTGAGTCTCTACAAACTTGTTGAACTTCTTTGTGTCCATCTGGTCCTTGTAGCTGTTGCGGAACCGCTTGACGGTCAGGCTGTTGTACTGTACGATCTTGCGGTACTTCAGGAATCCTGCCACCAGCGCCACGCCGCCGCAGAGATAGCCCATCGGCGCACTTTTCCAGCAGGTCCAGATCAGCACGGCGAACAGCACCAGCGAGATCAGCACACCGGCGATCTGCTTTTTCGGGTGCAGCTGCTTCACTGTGGCCTCGTCGATGACGCCCTCCTCCACCATGGCCTTGGCGAACTGCTTCTGGACGCCGAACAGGCTGGCAGTATTCAGCAGCATGGGGGCCACCACGAAAAAGGCGAACAGTGCGTCCACCACACCTATCAACAGAACGGTCAATTCTCCCATATTCTCTCCTCCTATTTTAATTTACGAATTGAATGTGCATGTCGCTGCGGGCCGTGGCGTAGAGCATGTGGCTGTAACACAGGGAGAACTCCACCACATCGCCTACCTCCAGGCGGCGGGGGCAGTCCTCCACGTCCAGGATGCAGTGGTCGGAGGAGCCGCCGATGACGGTAATGCCCTCCTCGCGGGGCAGCAGGGACTCCAACTCGCCTACGTCCGCACGGCCCAGAGCCAGAATGGCCCGCCGCCGGATGCCGCGGTCCTCGTACGCCGGCTTGTGGCCGAAGGCGTCGATGGCGAATTCGCCGATGGGGTAGGTGGGCTTGTCCCGCACCTCCACCACCTCCGCCCGCAGGGTGAAGGTGTCCATCCGCAGGTAGTCCATGTCGCGGATGCCCCAGTCCACCTGCAGGTCCTTGCCCAGCAGGATGGCCTCGCCGATGCGCAGGTGATTGATTCGCTCCGGCATGGTATCCCAATGCACCAGCGTGTAGGAGCTGGTGGCGCCGCCGGAGACGATCTCCAGCTTCCGGCCGATGCGGCGCTCAATGCGGTCCGCGATGGCCAGCAGCTCCTGCATCTTCTCCGGCGTGGGCTTGGTGGAGCCGTAGCACGTCAGGTTCACGCCAACGCCGGCCAGCTCCACATGGGGCAGCTCCCGCTCTACGTGAACGCACACGTCCACCATCTCGTCCTTGTCCCAGAACCCCTCCCGCAGGTCGCCCAGGTCGGCCATGACGATGACGCGGTGGGTCTTGCCCTGAAGCACACACTCCTCCTCCAGCGCGTCCAGCGTGACGCGCTCGCTCTGGAGGGACGTTTCGCACAGGCGCACCACGTCCGGCAGCTCGGTAAGCCCGGGAATGCGGATCAGCAGCCATGGCCCGCCGATACCGGCGGCGCGGCACTTTTCCACCTGTTCCAGACGGCTGGTACCCAGTTCATCTGCGCCGCATTGGCGCAGGGCACGCGCCACCTCCGGCAGGCCGTCCGCGCCCTTTACCACGCCGCAGACGCGGATGTGCCGGTCATGACAGCGGCGGACAATGTGCTGGGCGTTGCTGCGCAGCGCGGAGAGGTCGATCTCCAGCTGTGGATATCTGCGATTCATGCGAACACCTCTTGCATTATAATATCTTGACTATTATAACATCAAACCTTCCGCTTGTCACACCTTTTCGGGAAAAAGAGGAAAATATCGCCGCCCCGCTGCTGTGCAGGACAGGAAAACCGCCGCCGGTTCTCCGGCGGCGGTGGGGCGCGATGGGGAGGCCGTCAGTCGGTGAGGAAACGGTCCGCGCCGGTGTCAGCACCGGCCTCGGTGAGCGCGGCCATCAGCTCATCCACCCAGGTGTCCGCCTCGCTGCCGTCATCCTCCGGCAGCAGGAGCGGGGCGCTGCCCAGACCAATGACGGCGGGCAGAGAGACGGATGCGGCATTGTCGATGACGGGGTACTGGTAGCAGCCGTTCTGGGCGGCCAGATCCACGCACTCCGGCGACAGCGCGTACTCCGTCCACAGCTTGGCGGCACTGGGGTGAGCGGCGTCCTGGAAGATGGCGGCGGCATCCACCTTCTGGGGCGCGCCGCTGGCGGGGGCAATGAGCCGCAGGCCGGTGCAGTTGTCGTCGGTAATGCGGGCCATGCCGTCGTGCAGGAAGCCGATGCCGATGACGCACTCGCCGGTGCCCAGACAGCGGACCATCTCCGCGTCAGAAGCGGTGTAGAGCGCCATGTTCTCGTCCAGCGCCACCAGATAGTCCCGCCCGCCGAAGGCCTCCGGCTGCTGCATGGCGGCGCGGAGCAGCAGACGGCCCGCACCGTCCGCGGCGTAGTTGGAGGTCCAGATCAGCTCCTGATACGGCAGCTCCAGCAGATCGGCCCAGTCAGCGGGGGCATCGATCTCCATGCGCCGGAGCATGCTGCTGTCCACGATGAAGCCCAGCACGCTGCGGCGGATGCCGTACCAATAGCCGTCATCGTCGCGGTAGGCGCTGTCCGTCAGGTGGACGGCGTTGGCGGCGCGGTACGCCATCAGCTGCCCCGCCTCAGCGGCGGCGCGGCAGTTCTCGGCAGAGCCGCCGAACCACACGTCCGCACCGGCGGCGGTGCGCTGGTACGTGACGGTGATACCGAACAGCTCCTGGAAATGCTGACAGGCGGCGGCCAGGTATGACTCCTCACAACTGCCGTAGACCGTCAGCGCGCCCTCGGCCCGGGCCGCGGCGATGAGGGCCTCCATTCCATCAAAGCAGGCGGGGTAGACCGTCTCCTCGGCCGGGTCGGTCTGGTTGGCGGGCTCCTGACCGCAGGCCGTCAGGGACAGGGCGAGGCATCCCGCCAGCAGAAATGCAACTATTTTTTTCATCAATGATCCCTCCGTTTGTGAGCTCTGTACTGCGGCGCGCCGCAGATGGGTTCATAACATGTAGACTGTGGATAAAAACAGGAAATGCCAGCGAAACAACGCAGGATTTTAGATAATTTGACAGGATGTCCCCCCACCAAGCGCTTGACAGAGCGAGTATAATAAGTAATACTACTTTCTATACTCGATAGGGAGGGAGCTGTTATGCTGTCGGGACTGACCAACTATCTGCCGGAGACGGCGCTGACGGTATTTGATAATCTGGAATTCTTTATCCGCATCGTGCTGGCGGCGATACTGGGCGCACTGGTGGGCCTGGAGCGCAGCAAGCGCCAGAAGGAGGCGGGCGTGCGCACCCACTGCATCATCGCCTGCACCTCGGCCCTGTTCATGATCCTGTCCAAGTACGCCTTTGTGGACCTCGTCGGCGTGGACGGCCTGCGGGGCGCGGACCCCGCCCGCATCGCGGCCCAGGTGGTCAGCGGCATTTCATTCCTGGGCGCCGGCGTTATCTTCAAAAACGGCAACTCCATCCGCGGCCTTACCACCGCCGCCGGTATGTGGGGCACCGCCGCCGTAGGCATGGCCATCGGCGCGGGCATGTACTGGGTAGGGCTTATCGAGGCCGCCGTACTGGTGGGCATCCAGATCGTGCTCCACCGCTTCCCCGTGGGGGCAGACGCCCTGACGACCCAGGAGATCGTGGTGGAAATGACGGACAGCGATGAGCTGCTGGCCCGCTTTGACGCACTGGTGAAGTCCCACCGCGGCCAGATCACCGAGAGCAGCCTGACCCGCCAGAACGGCATCCTCTGCATGGAGGTGACGGCCAAGCTGGATCCGCCCATCACCCACGAGGAGGCGCTGGCTTTTATGAAGGCCAACGACGGCGTGCGCCGCGTCTCCGTCTGATACATACAGCGCCCAACGCCCTGCCTGCGCCCTGCGCAGGCGGGGCGTTTTGCATTACATCCGCTTTTCCGCCCAGTCGGACAGCTGCTCCAAAATAGGCAGCAGCTCACGGCAGCTGTCGGTGGGGCTGTACTCCACCCGCACCGGCACCTCCAGATACTCCTGCCGCGTCACCAGTCCATCCCTCTCCAGCTCCCGCAGGGCGGAGGACAGCACGGTGTTGCTGACGCCGTCCAGCTTGCTCCGCAGAGCGTTGTAGCGGATGGCACCGGCGATGCACACGGCGCACAGGATCTGGACCTTCCACTTGCCGCCGATGAGCTGCATGGCATGGTGCAGCGGACACTTTTCCATACAGGGGCAGTCGTAATGGGACTCGGACATGGTTAGCTCCTCCTGACCTGCTCACATAAATCTGCGCTCTTGCTTTTTCCGCCGCAGGTGCTATCATGATAGCAGGTAAGAAAACCAAAGTAAATAGTGTGAGGAGAAAATCGTACCCATGAACATCTACTTGCAGGGCTTGACCATGGGTCTGGCCTATGTGGCCCCCATCGGGCTGCAGAACCTGTTCGTCATCAACAGCGCCCTGACCCAGAAGCGGGGCCGCGTGTACCTGACGGCGCTGATCGTCATCTGCTGGGATATCTCCCTGGGCGTCAGCTGCTTTTTGGGCGCGGGTGCGCTGATGCAGGCGGTGCCCTGGCTCCAGAAGGTCATTCTGGCCATCGGCAGCCTCATTGTCATCTGGATCGGCGTGGGCCTGCTGCGGTCCAAGGCCAGTCTGGAGGGCGGCAAGGACGTGAATGTGCCGGTGTGGCAGCTCATCACCTCCGCCTTTGTGGTGACGTGGCTGAACCCGCAGGCCATTATCGACGGCACTATGATGCTGGGCGCATTCCGCGCCACGCTGCCCGCCGGCGGCGATGTGCCGTTCATCTGCGGCTTCGGCTCCGCGTCCATCATCTGGTTCCTGACGCTGTCCACCATCGTGTCCCTGCTGGGCAGCCGCTTCAACGAGAAGGCGCTGAACGTCATCAACAAGGTCTGCGGCGCCGTCATCATATTCTACGGTCTGAAGCTGCTGTACAGCTTTGCCCGGATGATGGGCTGGCTGTGAGAAAATCCATTGGCAAATCACGTCCTTTCTGCTACAATAAGGCGGAAAGGGCGTGATTTTTTGTGGAACAGAACTATAAGCTGACCATCGCCTACGACGGCACCCGCTTTTTCGGCTGGGAGCGCCAGCCGGGGAAGGATACGATACAGGGCAAGCTGGAGAGCGTGCTTTCCCGCCTGCAGGGCCATCCGGTGGACGTCACCGGCGCGGGCCGCACCGATGCGGGCGTCCACGCCCGGGCCATGACGGCCAATGTGGTGCTGGACGTGGAGGAGACGCCGGAAAGCATCCGCGACTACCTGAACCGCTATCTGCCGGACACCATCGCCGTGCGGGAGGTGAAGGAGGCGTCGCCGCGGTTCCACGCCCGCTACAACGCGCTGGGCAAGACATACCGCTACATCTGCTTCGATGGGCCGGTGAAGCCGGTGTTCGACCGGAAATACGTGACGCTGCTGGACTACCGCCCCGACGTGGAGCGGATGCAGCAGGCGGCGGCCTACCTCACCGGAGAGCACGATTTTGCCAGCTTCTGCGGCAACCCCCGCATGAAAAAGTCCACCGTCCGGCTGGTGGACAGCATCACCGTGGAGCGCCGGAAGGACCGCGTGATCTTCACGTTCCACGGCACCGGCTTCCTCCAGAACATGGTGCGCATTTTAGTTGGTACCCTGCTGGAGGTGGGACGCGGCTACTGGGAGCCCGCCTATGTGCAGGACATCCTGGCGGCAAAGGATCGGAAGCTGGCGGGGCCCACAGCGCCGCCGGAGGGCCTGTGCCTGATGAAGGTGGACTATTAACGCGGCAAATATGGGGATGTTTGGCAAAATCGCATTTTTCTGGGCTATCTTTCCCGCGGAAAGACGGCTATAATGACAACAAATATACGGCGCGGCGGGGACTGCCTGCCACAGATCGGACATTTGCCTGCTGAAAGGAGACTGCGCATATGATCAAGTTTGGAACCGGCGGCTGGCGCGCCGTCATCGCGGACGAATTTACCAAGGAGAACATCCGGCTGCTGATGGCGGGCCTGTGCCGCCTGATGGAGAAGGAGGGGCTCAGCGGGGCCGAGGTCTGCGTGGGCTATGATCGCCGCTTCCTGTCCAAGGAGTCTGCACACTGGGCGGCGGAGGTGCTGGTGGGCTATGGCTTCCATCCCTTCGTCATCAACCGCTCCAGTCCCACGCCCCTGATGATGTTCACCGTGAAGAAGCGGGGCGAGCCCTACGGCATCGCTGTCACCGCCAGCCACAACCCCGCCATCTACAACGGCATCAAGGTGTTCACCGCCGGTGGCCGCGACGCCGACGAGACGGTGACGGCCCGCATCGAGGCGGAGATCGCTCAGGTGACGCCTGTCGACGTGAAGAGCGTGGACTACGACGAAGCCCTGGCCGGGGGCCTTATCACCGAGGCCAACCCCATGAATGAGTATCTGGACAGCATCCTGTCCGCCGTGGACGTGGAGGCCATCAAGAACGCTGCGCTGCGCATCGGCTTCGATCCCATGTACGGTGTGAGCTGGTCCAGCCTCAGCATGCTGCTGACCACCTGCCGCTGCGATCTGGAGATCATCCACGACCGCCACGACACCCTGTTCGGGGGCAAGCTGCCCGCTCCCAACATGGAGACGCTGAAGCCGCTGGCGGCGCTGGTGCTGGACAAGCACTGCGACCTGGGCATCGCCACCGACGGCGACGCCGACCGGCTGGGCGTCATCGACAACGAGGGGCAGTTTATCCACCCCAACAAGCTGCTGGTGCTGCTGTACTACTATCTGGTGAAGTACCGCGGCTGGCACGGCCCCTGCGTCCGCAACAACTCCACCAGCCACCTGCTGGACCGCGTGGCCGCAGGGCTGGGCGAGAAATGCTACGAGGTGCCGGTAGGCTTCAAGTGGGTGTCCGCCAAGATGGCGGAGACGGACGCCGTCATCGGCGGCGAGTCCTCCGGCGGCATGGCCGTTCGCGGCCACATCTCCGGCAAGGACGGCATCTACGCCGCCGCGCTGCTGGTGGAGATGCTGGCCGTCACCGGGAAGTCGGTGTCGGAGCTGTTCACCGAGATCGCCGAGCAGTACGGCGACCCCCAGTGGGCCGAGGCGGACTTCCGCATGACCCCCTCCCGCAAAGCGGAGCTGCAGGAGCGACTGTTCGTCCATTGCGAGACGCCGGACTTCGGCAAGGCCGTGGATCACATCAGCCGCGAGGACGGCTGCAAGGTGTACTTCACCGACGGCAGCTGGGTCATCTGCCGCTTCTCCGGCACGGAGCCGCTGCTGCGCATGGCCGCCGAGGCCGATGAGCAGGCGGAGGCGGAGCGCTGCATTCGGGTGTGGCGCACGTTCCTGGGCTTGTAAAAAATACTGAAAAAAAGTTTTGGATGTGTTGCAGATGCAACACATCCAAAACCGCATCCTGTGGTATACTGACGTCAGTAAGCGAGAGGGTGATCCCCTCACAAATCAATATACTATAATAAGTTATGGAGGATACGATCATGAAAAAGTGGGTATGTCCTGTTTGCGGTTACGTTCACGAAGGCGATGTTCCCCCCGCCGAGTGCCCTGTCTGTCACGTCAGCGGTGACAAGTTCACCCTGCAGTCCGAGGAGAAGACCTGGGCCGCCGAGCACGTTGTGGGCGTCGGTAAGGTCTTTGGCGAGGATGTTCCCGAGGAGGTCCGCAAGGAGATCATCGATGGCCTGCGCGCCAACTTCGAGGGCGAGTGCTCCGAGGTAGGTATGTATCTGGCCATGGCCCGTGTGGCCCACCGCGAGGGTTATCCCGAGATCGGCATGTACTGGGAGAAGGCCGGCCTGGAGGAGGCCGAGCACGCCGCCAAGTTCGCCGAGCTGCTGGGCGAGGTGGTCACCGACAGCACCAAGAAGAATCTGCAGATGCGCGTGGATGCCGAGAACGGCGCCACTGCCGGCAAGTTCGAGCTGGCCAAGCTGGCCAAGAAGTACAATCTGGACGCCATCCACGACACCGTCCATGAAATGGCCCGCGACGAAGCCCGCCACGGCAAGGCCTTTGAGGGTCTGCTGAACCGCTACTTCGGCAAGTAAGATCCAACACCAGCAGGGGAGAGGAACGATCCTCTCCCCTGCTTATTTTGTTCTGTCTTTCTCAGAGGATCCGTTCCTGCCGCACTATGTGCCTCAGAAGGAGAACGCCGCAGAGGTGTCAAGATCGATCTTGCCATCCTCAACGCTGTAGGGAATCTCCAGCGTGTACCCGTTGCTGCTGTAGGTGCAGGCAAGGTAGCCTTTTTGGATCACATACGTACCGCTGTTGCTGCCCAAATTGGTTTTCAGTGTGAAACTGCTGCCGTTAAAGGACAGAGCGTAGGAGATGCCGTTGGCATACAGACGGAAGGTATACTGGGTGATATAGTCCTTCACTGTAGCTGCCGTGGCCGCGTCTGCAGGCTCCCGCTGCGCCATGGCGTGGGCGTAGCCCTCCGGATCGACAGCCTGTGTGATAGCCGTATCACCGTTGTAGTGCTGAATATCATCTGTAGTAAAGTGAATCTTTTCCGCCTCGGCGGGGAAGTGGTCGTCCATGAGGACGATGTTTTTTCCACCGGTGAGATCGCCCTCCGGCACCGCAAAGGTCGCCACGAACTTCAGCTGCTCCGATATATACACATCTTCCAGATATCGGCTGTAATAGTAGTTGTCGGCATATTTATTGACGGGATACAGCTGGGAACTGTACACATTGCTTTCCCCGATGCGCATTTTAACATACTGGCTGCTGACCTGCAGGTTTTCTTTGACGGGGCCGATGGTCATAAAGACATAGACCAGCCGCAGGGAACTGTTGTCGCTGTCGCGGTAATCGTCGTCCACGCATACACTGTCTACGGAAATCGTCTCTGTGCTCATAACGGATTTGCTGCTGCAGGCCGCCAGAGAAAGCACCAAAGCAAATGACAGAAAGATGCATATGATTTTTTTCATAAGAGACTCCTTCTTACCCGGCGTCAGACTGCGGCCGGATTTGTGTGTAGGCTCCGGGTAGTTGACGTTTACGTATTACTGATTGCGGAGATACTCGTAAACGGCCAGCACATCACGGATGCTGTCCTTATCTTCCTGTGACACGGTCAGATCGTATCTCTTTCCGCCGTCACCCTCGAATCGCACAATGGTCTCATCAGATGCGGCAATAGCAGCAAACAATTTCAGGTCATCCTCATCGGCAGTGAAGTCAATGTACTCCCATACCTGCCCACCGGAATTATCATGCTCGATATCAAAGTAATTGATAGTGCGGGTATAGGTGTTTCCGTCAACCAGGAAAATCAGCTCTTTCCAGAAGACCCAGTCCGTTCCTACATAGTCATAAACGATCCGGACCCAAGTAGAGGACTCGCTGTCTCCCACATAGCACAGGGCATACGACCGGTCGTTGATGTATTCGGGGAAGCTGGAAGGATAGTAAAAAGATGTTTTCCGCACCTTGTCCTCCTCGACCCGCATGGTAGCCAGTGCAGCTTCGCCCTCAGCCCGGAGCTTTTCTGCAGCTGCCTCAACGAGGCTGGTGTACTTGGCCTCTGCGGCAGTAAGCGCATCATAATTGGTCACGGCACTCTGAGCACCGGCGGAGGCGCTGTCATATTTTTCGCGGATTGAGCTGAGAATGGGACCGGAATCTTCGGTGATCTCACCCAAAGAATCAATGTCGTTGATGATCACCAGTGCGTCATACTGGTCGCGTGCCGCTGTCAAAGCGGTCATGTTGGTCAGTGTTTCCCGCTCCTCGTCGCTCAAAGCAGCCACGGCGTTTTCCGCTGCCTCGATCATGGCACCACTGTCCAGTGTAACCTCGCCAATGGCATTGATCAGGTCTTCCGCATCCGTGGTGGCCTGGGATTTGCCGCAGGCGGTCAGCGAAAGCGCCAACAGCAATATCAGCAGGGCAATAATGGGGGTATGTTTTTTCATATCTGTCTCTCCTTTTTCTGTTGTGAATAGCAACACTCTATTTGTGCGGTCATCCTTCCCCTTGCAAAAATGACCCACATGCAAAAAAGTATAGCATTTATGAGCGGCATGTCAATAAGCTGAGAGCATAGTGTTTATGGGAAAGACATATATCTGCGTAGAGAGGACAGACGGCGGGCCGAAAAGAACGGCACAGGAGCAGGGCGTGCGCCCTGCTCCTGTGCTCGATAGATTTTTTCGTCAGCGGTTTTCTCTTCGTGCCGCGGCGCGGCGCTGGCAGAGCTTCACCAGCTCTACCACGGGAATGACCAGGAACGCCAGCGCCAGCGCGATGCCGTACTCCGGCCAGCTCACCGGCGTGAACCCGAAGGCGTTGGCCAGCACGGGAATCTCCAGCACGGCGGTGGTCAGCATCAGCGAGCCCAGCATAGCGCCCCACAGCACCTTGTTATGGCTGGGCAGGGAGAACACGCTCTTGCGCTGGGAGCGCATATTGAAGCTGTGGAAGATCTCGCACATGCTCATGGTCAGAAACGCCATGGTCATGCCGTCGTCGGACACGCCCTTGGGCATCTCAAAGTATCCCACCTCCATACAGTGCCCGATGATGTAGGACACCAGCGTGATCAGGGTGATGAGTACGCCCTGATAGGCGAGATCCACGCCCAGGCCGCCGGCAAACACACCGTCGCGGCTGTCCCGGGGCGGGCGGGTCATGGTGTCCGGCTCCGCCTGCTCCAGTCCCAGCGCCAGAGCCGGGAAGCAGTCGGTGATGAGGTTGATGAACAGCAGGTGCACGGGGTTCAGCAGCGTGAAGCCCAGCAGCGTGGCAAAGAACACGCCCAGCACCTCGCTCATGTTGCTGGCCAGCAGGAACTGGATAGCCTTGCGGATGTTGTCATAGATACGCCGCCCCTCGCCCACGGCGGAGACGATGGTGGCGAAGTTGTCGTCGGACAGCACCATGTCCGCCACATTCTTGGTGACGTCGGTGCCGGTGATACCCATGCCCACGCCGATGTCGGCGCACTTGATGCTGGGCGCGTCGTTGACGCCGTCGCCGGTCATGGCGGTGACAGCGCCCCGCCGCCGCCAGGCGTTGACGATGCGCACCTTGTGCTCCGGCTGGACACGGGCGTATACGCCGTACCGGTCGATGACCTGATCCAGCTCATCGTCGGACAGGCCATCCAGCGCGCTGCCGGTAACGGCCTGGGAGGCGTCGGTGATGATGCCCAGCTCTCTGGCGATGGCCACGGCGGTGTCCTTGTGGTCGCCGGTGATCATCACCGGGCGGATGCCTGCGGTGCGGCACTGGGCCACGGCGTCCTTCACCTCCGGCCGCACGGGGTCGATCATACCGGCAAGGCCGATGAAGCACAACTGCTGCTCCAGCGCCTGCGGCGTCAGATCCCCGGGCAGACTGTCGTACCGCCGCTCCGCCGCCGCCAGCACCCGCAGCGCCTTGTCGGCCATGGCCTTGTTGTCCGCCAGAATGGCGGCACGCTTTTCCTCCGTCATGGGCAGCACCGCGCCGCCCTCCGTATAGTGGGTGCAGCGGCGCAGCACCTCGTCCGGCGCACCCTTGGTGTACTGGACGAAGCCGCCGTCCGTGCGGTGGATAGTGGACATCATCTTCCGGCTGGAGTCAAAGGGCGCTTCGGCGCAGCGGGGCTGCCGGGCTTCCAGCTGGGGCTTGGGACAGCCGCTGGCCGCGGCAAAATTCACCAGCGCCGCCTCGGTAGGCTCGCCTTGGGCGCCGCCGTCCTCCAGAATGGCGTCGTTGCACAGCGTCATGGCGGCGGCCAGCAGCGGCAGCGGCCCCGTGTGCTCCACCACCGTCATTTTGTTCTGGGTCAGGGTACCGGTCTTGTCGGAGCAGATGACCTGGGTGCAGCCCAGCGTCTCCACCGCGGTGAGCCGCCGGATCACGGCGTGCCGCTTGCTCATGTTGGTAACGCCGATGCTCAGCACCACCGTCACCACCGTGGCCAGCCCCTCGGGTATCGCCGCTACCGCCAGCGATACCGCCACCATAAAGGTGCTCAGGATGGAGGTCAGGGAATAGTCTCCCACTACCACCAGGTCGAAAATAAAGATGAACACGCAGATGGCCACCACCAGCTTGGACAGCGTGGTACCCAGCTGGGTCAGCTTCCGCTGCAGCGGCGTCTCATCCTGTTCCGTCTGGGCCAGCACGCCGGCGATCTTGCCCATCTCCGTGTCCATGCCGGTGGCGGTGATGACGGCGCGGCCGCGGCCGTAGACCACGGTGCTGCCCATATAGCACATGTTTTTCCGGTCGCCCAGCGGCACGTCCTGCCCTGTCAGCAGCTCCGCCGCCTTGGCGGCGGGCACGCTCTCGCCGGTGAGAGCGGCCTCCTCGATCTTCAGGGAGACGCACTCCAGCAGCCGCCCATCGGCGGGGATGGCGTCTCCGGCCTCCAGCACCACCACATCCCCGGGCACCAGCTGGCTGTTCTCCACCACGGTCTGGTGGCCGTCCCGCAGCACCTTGCATTTGGCGGCGGTCATGGTCTGGAGCGCCGCAATGGCGGCCTCGGCCTTGCTCTCCTGCACCACGCCGAGCACGGCGTTCAGCAGCACCACAGCCAGGATGATGAACACCTCCGTGAAGCTCTCGCCGCTGAGGGCATTGGTGACGGCGCTGATGGCTGCGGCGGCCATCAGCATCAGCAGCATGGGGTCCTTCAGCTGCGCCAGGAATCGGCGCAGCAGGGAGGGCTTCTCCGCCTCCTTCAGCTTGTTGGGGCCGTGCGCTGCCAGCCGCGCCGCTGCCTCCGCCGCCGTCAGGCCCAGCGGTGAGGTGTGCAGCTCCTCCAGTACCTCCTGGGGCGAGCGGTTGTAGTCGTTGACCATACAGATCCTCCTCTTTTCGCGTTTCCTTGTCTATCTCGGCATAAAAAAAGACTCATACACAGTTTTCCTGTGTATGAGTCTCATTCTTTCAGGACACATCGGGCGCTGCGCGCCGAGATGACGGTGTGTCCCGCCCCGCCTGCGCGGTGCGGAATTACTCCCTCAAACAATACAACTATATTGTATGGCATCCCACATGTCAAGTTAACATTTTGTTAAGCTTCCGCCGTAGAGGCGCACAGCCGGTCGAAGTAGCGATAGAACGGCATCAGGCTCCGGAACCCATTGATCACGTCCTGCGCCAGCTCCGGCGAGAAGATGCGGTCGTCCAGCGGCACATCGTGCTGCAGATTGATGGATTTCCGATTATACCACGGTCGCAGCAGCGGCGTAGTCTCACCCTTGCTGCGGGCGTACTCCGGCCCTGCGAGGGCAAAGACATCCTGCTTGTTGAACTGCCGCACCAGACGGCTCAGTTCCTCGGGATGCCGGTCGATGCCCTGGCGATAGGCGGCCATCAGCGCCGGACGGGGACACCAGAACCCCATGCCGTAGCTGTAATAGTCCGGCGCGATCTCAAAGTAGAACGTGGGCCGCCCCGTCCAGTCCTGATCGCCGGTGCGGATGCAGAACCACAGGTGGTCCTTGTAGGGACCCTGCCCGTGGAGCCGGCGGGCGTCCCGATAGATGCGGGACATTTTCAGCAGGAACAGCTCGTCGGGAAAGCCTTCGTGTATGGCGTCGTAGACCTGCTCCGCCAGCGCACGGGTGGGGGAGAGCAGGTGGTTCTGATAGTCCTGCTTGTGGTTCATGAACCAGCCCCGCTCGTTGTTGAAGCGGATGCCCCACAGGAAATCCACCGTCTCCTGCGTGTAGCCCTGGAACGTCATGCCTGCACCTCCTGTTCCGCCTCCGGCGGCAGATCGCTCGTGCGCCTGAGGCTGATGGACAATGTGGACAGGTTGTGCCGCAGGGCGGAGGCGGCGGGCGGCAGGACGCCTGCCGCAAACAGACCAATATGCTTCATGTCAAAAACCTTCTGATCGAATACTCTATTCCATATTAAGGCGGTGCCTTTAATTTGTGGTCACGATGGTAGCATATCGCGACAAAGAAAGCAAGTGCCGTTTGTGAAGAATTCCGAAACTTTCCCCACCGCCCAACGCGGAAAAAGCAGGGCACGCGGGGCGTGTCCTGCTTTTTCTGGTGCCGGTGACCGGACTCGAACCGGTACGCTGTCGCCAGCGGTGGATTTTGAGTCCACTACGTCTACCAATTCCATCACACCGGCCTGTGACTCGCTCATTATACCGTAGACGCGGCGCAAATTCAAGGGGGAAATTCCCGCCGCCGGAAAATAGCGAGGGAAATACCGCTTGTGGCATCCGTCAGATCGTGGTATACTATATTATTCGAAAAGATGCAGCGAAAACCACGGCGGAGGGAGGGGCATCCATGGGACTGCACGACGGACACCGGCAGCGGGCGAAGGATCGGTATCGCCAACTGGGGGCCGACGCTCTGGCGGACCACGAGCTGCTGGAGCTGGCGCTGTTCTACGCCATCCCACGTCAGGATACCAACGAGACGGCCCACCGCCTGCTGAAGCGCTTTCGCTCCCTGCAGGGCGTATTGCAGGCCACGCCGGAGGAGCTGGAGAAGGAGGAGGGCGTGGGTCGGAGCGCCGCCCTGCTGCTGTGCCTGATAGGGGACATCAGCCGGCGCGCCCGCGTCACCAGCCTGCCGGAGAAGATATTGAACTCACCGGATCGCACCGGCGCCTACTTCATGGAGCTGCTGACAGGGCAGAAACGGGAGCTTTTGTATCAGGTGTGTCTGGACGGCAAGGGCAAGCTCCTGACCTGCCGCTGCATCGGCAAGGGCACCGTTTCCGCCTCGCCGGTCCATGTGCGGCAGGTGGTGGAGAATGCCCTGTACGCCGGAGCCAGCACCATCATTCTGGCGCACAACCACCCCAGCGGCGTGGCCCTGCCCTCCGACGCGGATGTGCTGGTGACCCGCCGCATCCAGGAGGCGCTGGCCCCGCTGGGCATCCGTCTGGCCGATCACATCATTGTGGCCGACGATGACTACGTCTCCATGGCGGAGAGCGGATTTTTGCAGAGATAAGGGAGGGCGTCATGCCTGATTTCAAAGTTGTTTCTGAATACAGCCCCGCCGGTGACCAGCCCCAGGCTATCGAGAAGCTGGCGGAGGGGCTGGAGAATGGCCTGCGGGAGCAGGTGCTCAAGGGCGTCACCGGCTCCGGCAAGACGTACACCATGGCCAAGGTCATCGAAAAGGTGAACCGCCCCACGCTGGTGCTGGCCCACAACAAGACGCTGGCGGCTCAGCTGTGCGAGGAGTTTCGGGAGTTCTTTCCCAACAACGCCGTAGAGTACTTCGTCTCCTACTATGACTACTACCAGCCGGAGGCATACATCCCCCACACGGATACCTATATCGAAAAGGACGCCTCCACCAACGAGGAGATCGACCGCCTGCGTCTGTCCGCCACCTGCGCCCTGCTGGAGCGGCGGGATGTCATCGTGGTCTCGTCGGTGAGCTGCATCTACGGTCTGGGCGAGCCGGACGATTTTGCCCGCATGATGATCTCTCTGCGGGTGGGCATGACCATGGACCGGGACGAGCTGCTGCGGCGGCTGGTGGAGGACCGGTACGAGCGCAACGACGTGGCCTTTCAGCGCAACATGTTCCGCGTGCGGGGCGACACGGTGGAGCTGTACCCCGCCTACTACAAGGACCGCGCCATCCGCGTGGAGTTCTTCGGCGACGAGATCGACCGCATCACCGAGTTCCACCCCGTCACCGGCGCGGCGCTGAAGGCTTTGCAGCACGTGGCGGTATACCCCGCCAGCCACTACGTCACCCCCAAGGACAAGCTGGAGCGTGCCGCGGAGGAGATCGAGCGGGAGCTGGCCCAGCAGAAGGCTCTGTTCGAGGAGCAGGGCAAGCTCATCGAGGCCCAGCGCATCGACCAGCGCACCCGCTACGACGTGGAAATGATGCGGGAGCTGGGCTACTGTTCCGGTATTGAGAACTATTCACGCATCATCTCCCAGCGTCCCGCAGGCTCCCCGCCCATGACGCTGCTGGACTTCTTCCCCGACGATTTTGTGCTGTTCGTGGACGAGAGCCATGTGACGCTGCCCCAGGTGCGGGCCATGTACAACGGCGACCACGCCCGCAAGCAGAGTCTGGTGGAGTACGGCTTCCGCCTGCCCTGCGCCTTTGATAACCGCCCCCTGAAGTTCGAGGAATTCGAGGAGCGGTTCCATCAGGCGGTGTATGTCTCCGCCACCCCCGGAGACTTCGAAAAGTCCCACGCCGATCAGGTGGTGGAGCAGGTCATCCGCCCCACGGGGCTGCTGGATCCCCGGGTGGAGGTACGCCCCATCACCGGTCAGATCGACGATCTGGTGTCGGAGATCCATATCCGGGAGAAAAAGAACGAGCGGGTGCTGGTGACGACGCTGACCAAGCGCATGGCGGAGGATCTCACCGCCCACTTCCGCGGCCTCGGCATCAAGGTGCGGTACATGCACGCCGACGTGTCGGCGCTGGAGCGGATGGAGATCATCCGCGACCTGCGTCTGGGTGAGTTCGACGTGCTGGTGGGCATCAACCTGCTGCGGGAGGGGCTGGACCTGCCGGAGGTGTCGCTGGTAGCCATTCTGGACGCGGACAAGGAGGGCTTCCTCCGCAGTGAGACCAGCCTGATCCAGACCATCGGCCGCGCCGCCCGCAACGCCGAGGGACTGGTGATCCTCTACGCGGATACCGTGACGCCGTCCATGCGCTCGGCCATGGATGAGACGGACCGCCGCCGCAAGCTGCAGGACGACTTCAACCGCGCCCACGGCATCGTGCCCCGCACCATCCGCAAGAGCGTGCGGGAGATGGTGGAGATCAGCCACAGCGCCGAGGAGGCGTCCCAGCTCAGCAGGAAGAAGCTCACCGACCGCGAGCGGGCGGAGACCATCGCCCGTCTGGAAAAAGAGATGAAAGAGGCCAGCCGTATGCTGGAGTTCGAGTACGCCGCCCTGCTGCGGGATCAGATCATCGAGCTGCGGGGCCAGAAATAGAGAAAAGAACCATGAACAAGACGATCTCGTATATCTATGTGATCCTCAGCGCCGTGTGCTGGGGCTTTATCGGGTTTTCCAACCGGCTGCTGACAGAGGCGGGTATGACGCTGGGCAACCGGGTGTTCGTCCGGAACTTCGGGACGCTGCTGGTGCTGACGGTGGTGTTCGCCCTGTTCCACAGGCAGGTGTTCCGCATCCGGCTGAAGCACCTGCCCATCTTCCTGGGGTCGGGGCTTATCAGCATCCTGCTGCTGAGCGTGGTATACTTCCAGTGCCAGACCATGTGCTCGCTGTCGGTGGCGGCGGTGCTGCTGTATCTGGCCCCGTCCTTCGTGGTGCTGGCCAGCGCCGTCCTCTGGAAAACACCCCTGACGAGGGGGAAGATCGCGGCGCTGTGCGTGTCGCTGCTGGGCTGCGTCATGGTCAGCGGCATCTTTGGCGGTGACATGACCGCCTCCTGGGCCGGTATCGGCCTGGGCGTGGTGTCCGGCATGTGCTACGCCAGCTACACCGTGTTCAGCCACTACGGTCTGGCCCACTACGAGAGCTACACCATGATCTACTGGACGTTTCTGGTGGCGGGCCTCGGCTCTGTGTTCTTTGCGGATATCCCGGCACTGCTGCCGGTGTTCCGGCAGCCACAGGGCATTATCGGCGGCATCTGCGTGGTCGTCGTGGCCACGGTGCTGCCCTACATCTTCTACACCAAGGGACTGGAGGGCGTGGAGAGCGGACGCGCCTCCATCATCACCAACATTGAGCCGGTGGTGGAGACACTGGTGGGTATCACCGTGTTCCATGAGGCCCTCACCGTCTGGACGGTGCTGGGCGTGGGCTGTGTCATCGGCTGCGTGGCGCTGCTGGCGCGGGAGGGACGATATGAACGAGAAGCTGCCGCTGAATAGCCTGCACCTGAAGCTGCTGGCCGTGGTCACCATGCTCATCGACCACATGGGCTTTACCCTGTTCCCACACGCCGTGTGGATGCGGGCCGTGGGCCGTCTGGCCTTCCCCATTTTCTGCTTCCTCATTGCGGAGGGCTGTGCCCACACCCACGACAAAAAGCGCTACGCCGGGCGGCTGCTGCTGTTCGCCGTGCTGTCGGAGCTGCCGTTTAACCTGATGTGCAGCGGCCAATGGCTCTCCTGGAACTACCAGAATGTGCTGTGGACGCTGCTCATCGGCGCGCTGGTGTGCTGGGCCATGGACTGGGCCAGAACGAGGCCGGAAATGTGGCATCGGCTGCCGGCGGATGCCGCCATCGCCGTGGGCTTCCTCCTGGGCCAGGTGTGCAATACGGACTACGGCGGCTGGGGCGTGCTGCTGGTGACGCTGTTCTACCTGACCCGCGAGGTCAGGAACCGGTGGGCCATCCAGCTGGTGGGTCTGGCCCTGTTCTGCTGGTTCTGCTCGGCGTGGCGGCTGGAGATGCTGGCCATGCTGTCCCTGATCCCTCTCTGCCTGTATAACGGAGAGCGCGGCTTTTCCAACAAGGCCCTGCAATACGGCTTTTACGCCTTTTATCCCGTCCATATCCTGATCCTGAGCGTACTGGCACGGTACGCGTTCTGAGGAGGTGCCTGTTATGGCAAAGCATAAAGAAGAAAAGACCAACGTGATGCGCACGCTGGACCAGAAGAAGATCCCCTACACCGCTCACACCTACGACCCCGACGGCCCCATTGACGGCGTGTCCGTGGCGGCGGCATTGGGGCAGGACCCCGCCCATGTGTTCAAGACATTGGTGACGAAGGGTGCGTCCGGCGGGTACTATGTGTTCGACATCCCTGTGGCGGAGAACCTTGATTTGAAGAAGGCTGCCAGGGCCGTGGGAGAGAAGTCCGTGGCCATGCTGCCCCAGAAGGAGCTGCTGGGCCTGACGGGCTACGTCCACGGCGGGTGCAGCCCCGTGGGCATGAAGAAGCAGTTTCCCACGGTGTTCCACGCCACGGCTCCGCAGTACGATACCGTCTGCGTCAGCGCAGGGAAGATCGGGGCGCAGGTGGAGTGCCGCCCCGGCGACCTCATCGCCCTGCTGCGGGCAAAAACAGCGGATATCATCGTGTAAAGAGGAATACCATGCAGAAGGAAATTTTCATCAAGGGCGCCCGCGAGAACAACCTGAAAAATATCGACGTCACCATCCCCCGGGACAAGCTGGTGGTGCTGACGGGACTCAGCGGCAGCGGCAAGAGCTCGCTGGCGTTTGATACCATCTACGCCGAAGGCCAGCGCCGGTATGTGGAGAGCCTCAGCTCCTACGCCCGTATGTTTCTGGGCCAGATGGACAAGCCCGACGTGGACTATATCGACGGCTTGTCCCCGGCCATCTCCATCGACCAGAAGACCACCAGCAAGAATCCCCGCTCCACCGTGGGCACGGTGACGGAGATCTACGACTACCTCCGCCTGCTGTGGGCGCGGGTGGGCGTGCCCCACTGCCCCAAGTGCGGCAGGGAGATCCGCCAGCAGACGGTGGACCAGATCATCGACCAGATCATGGCCCTGCCGGAGGGTACCCGCATCCAGGTGATGTCGCCGGTGGTGCGGGGCCGCAAGGGTGAACACGCCAAGGTACTGGAGGACGCCCGCCGCAGCGGCTACGTCCGCGCCCGCGTGGACGGGAACCTCTACGAGCTGTCGGAGGATATCCCGCTGGAGAAGAACCTGAAGCACCATATCGACATCGTGGTGGATCGGCTCATCGTCCGCCCCGATATCGCCCAGCGCCTGACGGACTCCGTGGAGACGGCGTCCAACCTGTCCGGCGGACTGGTGACGGTGAACCTGCTGAAGGAGCAGCAGGACATCACCTTTTCCCAGAACTACGCCTGCGAGGACTGCGGCATTTCCATCGAGGAGCTGACGCCCCGCCTGTTCTCCTTCAACAGTCCCTTCGGCGCCTGCCCCACCTGTACAGGGCTGGGCGTTCAGCTGAAGGCCGACCCTGTGCTGATCGTGCCGGACGAGAGCAAGTCCATTCTGGACGGCGCTATCACAGCTCCCGGCTGGGCCTCCATCCGCTCCGACGGCGTGAGCCGGATGTATTTCGAGGCGCTGAGCAGGAAGTATCAGTTCTCCCTGCGCCAGCCGTACAGCGAGCTCAGCGACGCGGTGAAGCAGGTCATCCTCTATGGCACCGGCGGCGAGAAGCTGGAGCTGCACTACGACCAGCCCCGTGGCAAAGGCGTGCTGCATCAGGCGTTTGAGGGCATCTGCCACAATCTGGAGCGGCGGTATAACGAGACCCAGAGCGATGCCAGCAAAAAGGAGATCGAGGAGTACCTGTCCCAGTGTCCCTGCCCCGCCTGTAAGGGCCGCCGTCTGCGGCCGGAGGCGCTGGCGGTGACGGTGGGCGGTCTGTCCATCTTCGATGCCACGGAGCTGCCGGTGGATCAGGCGCTGCCCTTCTTCAACGGCCTGGAGCTGACGGGCAACCAACAGCTCATCGCCGCCCAGATCCTGAAGGAAATTCGGGCGCGGCTGGGCTTTTTGCAGTCCGTGGGACTGAGCTACCTTACCCTGTCCCGCGCCTCCGGCACATTGTCCGGCGGCGAGAGCCAGCGTATCCGTCTGGCCACCCAGATCGGCAGCAGCCTTATGGGCGTGCTGTATATTCTGGATGAGCCGTCCATTGGCCTGCACCAGCGGGACAACGACAAGCTGCTGGCCACGCTGTGCCGTCTCCGGGATCTGGGCAATACCCTGATCGTGGTGGAGCACGACGAGGATACCATGCGCGCCGCCGACTGGCTCATCGACATCGGCCCCGGGGCCGGCGCACTGGGCGGGCAGGTGGTGTCCGCCGGTACGCCGGAGCAGGTGATGGCCGACCCCAACAGCCTGACAGGCCAGTACCTCAGCGGCAAAAAGCGCATCGAGCTGCCGGCACACCGGCGGGAGGGAAACGGCAAATTCCTGACGGTGCGGGGCGCACGGGAGAACAACCTGAAAAACATCGACGTGACGTTCCCACTGGGCACGTTTATCTGCGTCACCGGCGTCAGCGGCAGCGGCAAAAGCTCGCTGGTCAACGAGGTGCTGTATAAGAAGCTGGGGGTGGAGCTGAACCGCATGAAGGCCCGCCCCGGCAAGCACGACCGCATCGAGGGCATGGAGCATCTGGACAAGGTCATCGCCATCGATCAGAGCCCCATCGGGCGGACGCCCCGTTCCAACCCCGCCACCTATACGAACCTGTTCAACCTGATCCGCGACCTGTTCGCGTCCACGCAGGACGCCAAGGCCCGGGGCTACGGGCCCGGCCGCTTCTCCTTCAACACCCGGGGCGGCCGGTGCGAGGCCTGCGGCGGCGACGGTATGCTGAAGATCGAGATGCACTTTCTGGCGGACGTGTACGTTCCCTGCGAGGTGTGCCACGGCAAGCGCTACAACCGCGAGACGCTGGAGGTGCGCTACAAGGGCAGGAACATCGCCGAGGTGCTGGATATGACGGCACGGGAGGCGCTGGACTTCTTCTCCGCCGTGCCAAAAATTTACGAGAAGCTGCAAACGCTGTGCGACGTGGGACTGGGCTACGTGAAGCTGGGCCAGCCCTCCACCACTCTGTCCGGCGGCGAGGCCCAGCGGGTCAAGCTGGCCACGGAGCTGAGCCGCCGCGCCACGGGCCGCACCATCTATATTCTGGACGAACCCACCACCGGCCTGCACGCCGACGATGTGCGCAAGCTGCTGGACGTGCTGCAGCGCCTCACCGATGCGGGCAACACGGTGCTGGTCATCGAGCACAATCTGGACGTTATCAAATGCGCCGACTATATCGTCGATCTGGGGCCTGAGGGCGGCAGCGGCGGCGGTACGGTGGTGGCCTGCGGCACACCGGAGCAGGTGGCCGCCGTGGAGGCGTCCTACACTGGACAATATCTGAAGAAATATCTGAAATGACGCCTGCACCCTCCTGTGCATACACTGTGGCAGGGGGTGACGGCATGGAGATCTGGCAGGACGGCGTGCTGGCCGGACTGGCGGCCGTGGGACTGACGGCCATTCTATGGCTGCTGGCGGGACTGCTGTTCCGCCGCAGGGAGCGTCTGCTGGACGCGGTGTATCTGGTGCCGCTTTCCGGCGGTGCGGAGCAGCTGGATATGACGCTGCGGGAGCTGTCGCGGGAGCGAGCGCTGCCGGTGGTGCTGGTGGACTGCGGACTCACCGCTGCGGGCCGCCAGCGGACGGAGCTGCTGACCGGCGGCGCCGGCGCGGTGCTGGTGACGCCGCAGCAGCTGACAGACCTTTATACGAAGAAAGAAAACGCGCAGGGGAGGTAAGCATATGGGCCAGCGCTGTACCGTGGAGGGCACCGTACAGTCGGTGATCTTTCAGAACGAGGAAAATGGCTATACGGTGCTGACGCTGATCGTGGACGGACAGGAGGAGCCTGTCACCGTGGTGGGCTGCATCCCCTGCGCCGCCGCCGGCGAGGGCATGACCGTCACCGGCGTCTGGGTGGAGCACCCGACCTACGGCCCGCAGCTGACGGCGGAGAGCGTGGAGCGCCGTATGCCGCAGGAGGCCCGGGACGTGGCGGCCTATCTGGGCAGCGGCATCCTCAAGGGTGTGGGGCCCGCCACGGCTCAGCGTCTGGTGGACCGCTTCGGCGCCGATACCCTGCGGGTCATCGAGGAGGAGCCGGAGCGGCTCCAGACCCTGAAGGGCATCACTGCCAAGCGGGCCATGGAGCTGTCCGCCGCCCTGCGGGCGCTGACGGGTCTGCGCCAGGTCATGGAGTTTCTGGCACGGTACGATCTGCCGGTACATCTGGCCATGGCGGTGCAGCGCACCTACGGCGACGGGGCCATGCAGGCCCTGCGGGACGACCCCTACCTCCTGAGCCGGGAGCAGTACGGCGTGGACTTCGCCGTCACCGACGCCATTGCCCTGAGCATGGGCTTCAGCGGTGACGACCCCTGCCGTCTGGACGCCGCCGTGCTCTATGAGCTCAGCCACAATCTGAACAACGGCCATGTGTTCCTGCCGCGGGAGAAGCTGGTGCTGGCGGCGTCTCAGCTCATCGGCGTGGAACCGGACGCGGTGGAGCTGGCGCTGGACAAGCTCATCCAGCGCTATGCCGTGGTGGAAAAGCCCATCGCCAACGTGACGGGCTGCTACCTGCCCCGTCTGTATCAGGCGGAGACCTTCGTGGCCCAGCGCCTGCTGTCCATGGTGCAGACGCCGGTGGAGCAGCTGCCGCGGGTGGATAAGACCATCGCCGACATCGAGCGTGAGCAGGGCGTGAGCTATGCGCCCCTGCAGCGTCAGGCGGTGGCGCTGGCGGCGGACAGCGGCGTGCTGCTGCTCACCGGCGGCCCCGGCACCGGCAAGACCACCTCCCTGCGGGGTATCGTCACGCTGTATGAGCGGATGGGCCTTGACGTGCTGCTGCTGGCCCCCACGGGGCGAGCTGCCAAGCGGCTGGGGGAGGTGACGGGCCGGGAAGCCCAGACCATCCACCGCTGCCTTGGCATGAGCTTCAACGAGCTGACGGGGCAGGTGACATTCAAGAAGAACGCCAGTGACCCGCTGGAGGCCCACGCCGTCATCGTGGACGAGATGAGCATGGTGGATCTGGAGCTGATGCAGGCACTGCTGGAGGCGCTGCGCCCCAGCTGCCGGCTGGTGATGGTGGGGGACCCCGACCAGCTGCCCTCCGTGGGCGCGGGCAACGTGCTGGGTGACATGCTGCGCAGCGGCGCTATCCCCGCCGTGTCCCTGACGCAGGTGTTCCGTCAGGCGGAGCAGTCTGCCATCATCCGCAACGCCCACGCCGTCAACGTGGGCCAGCCGCCGTGCCTTGACAGCAATCAGGGGGACTTCTTCTTCCTGTGCCGCCGCTCGCCGGACCGTCTGGTGCAGACGGTGGTGGAGCTGTGCCGCGACCGCCTGCCCAGAAGCATGGGCGTGGAGCCGGGGCAGATCCAGGTGCTGTCCCCCACCCGCAAGGGCGAGTGCGGCACTGTGAACCTCAACCGCGCCCTGCAGGCGGCGCTGAACCCGCCCGCCCGTGATAAGCGGCAGAAGCAGTGGGGCGACATGGTGTTCCGCACCGGTGATCGGGTCATGCAGACCCGCAACAACTACGATGTGCTGTGGACGAAGGACGACGGCACCGTGGGCAGCGGCATCTTCAACGGCGACGTGGGCGTCATCGAGGACATCGACCCCGCCGGCGAGCTGCTGACCATCCGCTTCGACGACCGCACCGCCGTCTACACCGCCGACCAGCTGGCGGAGCTGGACATGGCCTACGCCATGACCGTACATAAGTCCCAGGGCAGCGAGTATCCGGCGGTGGTGCTGGTGTCCGCCCCCGCCGCGCCGTCCCTGATGGTCCGCGGCGTGCTCTACACCGCCATCACCCGGGCCAGAAAGCTGCTGGTGCTGGTGGGCGACGATGTGACGCCGGTGAAAATGGCCGCCAACGACCGGCAGCAGCGGCGGTACAGCGGCCTGCGCCGCCGATTGAAGGAGGGAATGGCATGAGCGTCAACGATCAGCTGGACAAGCTCCAGCGCAGCCTGCTGGATTTCTTCTTCCCACGGCGCTGTCCCTTCTGCGGACGGGTCGTGGGCAAGGCACTGCTGTGTGAGACGTGCGAAAAGGAACTGCCATACAGCCGCGAGGTACGCACCGGTACATTCGGCCGCTGCGCCGCGCCGCTGTACTACGAGGGCGCGGTGCGGGAGGCCATCCTTTCCTTCAAGTTCAAGGGCCGCACCGAGGCGCTGGACTGCTTCGGCAGTCTTATGGCCCGGACGGCGGCGCAGGAGTTCTCCGGCGAATTCGATGCCGTGACCTGGGTGCCGGTCAGTGCCAAGCGCCTGCGGAAGCGCGGCTTTGACCAGGCGCGGTATCTCTGCGCCAGCCTCTGCGTGGACTGGCACACCACGCCGCAGGAGACGCTGCGCAAGGTGCGGGACAACCCGCCCCAGTCCGGTCTGGAGGACGCGGCGGCCCGCCGCGCCAATGTGCTGGGCGTCTACGAGCCGGTGTCTCCGGCGGACATCGCAGGAAAGCGCTTCCTGCTGGTGGACGATATCCTGACCACCGGCGCCACGCTGGGCGAGTGCGTCCGCGTGCTGAAGGCCGCCGGCGCGGCGGACGTGGTATGCCTGACGCTGGCCATGACGCCGCCGCAGCCGTGAGCGTATGGAATGGCGGAAAACCGTGCAGAATGGAAATGTGAACATTTGATGACATGGCGGAAAACCCTATTGCAAAAACGGGGCCCTGCCAGTATAATGATATTTCAGAGAATAGGGCAGTCATGCCATACAAAAGATATGAGGTGCATTGGTTATGTGTTCGTTTGCGAAGGATATCGGTATCGATCTGGGCACCGCCTCGGTGCTGGTTTATGTAAAGGGCAAGGGCGTCGTGCTCAATGAGCCGTCGGTGGTGGCCATCGACAAGAACACCGGCAAGCTGCTGAAGGTGGGCGGCGATGCGCAGGCCATGCTGGGCCGTACCCCCGGCAACATCGTGGCCATCCGTCCCCTGCGGGAGGGCGTCATCTCTGACTACGACATGACGGAGCGCATGCTCCGCGAGTTCCTGCACAAGGTCACCGGCGGCTTCCATCTGTTCAAGCCCCGTGTCATCATCTGCGTCCCCTCCGGCATCACGGAGGTGGAGGAGCGCGCCGTGGTGGATGCGGGCATTCAGGCCGGCGCCCGCCGCGTGTACCTCATCGAGGAGCCGGTGGCTGCGGCCATCGGCGCGGGCATCGACATTGCCAAGCCCGACGGCCACATGGTAGTGGACATCGGCGGCGGCACCAGCGACATCGCCGTCATCTCCCTGAGCGGCGTGGTGGAGAGTGCCTCCATTAAGGTGGCCGGCGACCAGTTCAACGAGTCCATCGTCAAGTATATGCGCCGCAAGCACAACGTGCTGGTGGGCGAGCGCACCGCCGAGCTGATGAAGATGGAGATCGGCTGCGTGTTCCCCAAGGAGCAGGAGACGTCCATCGAGATCAAGGGCCGCTGCCTGATGACGGGCCTGCCTAAGGTCATCACCGTCACCTCCACCGAGATGCTGGAGGCATTTGAGGAGCCGGTGGAGCGCATTCTGGAGGCCGTCCACGGCGTACTGGAGCGCACCCCGCCGGAGCTGGTGGCCGACATCTCCAACAACGGCATCGTCATGACCGGCGGCGGCAGCCTGGTGGACGGCTTTGACCGCCTGATCGAGGCCCGTACCGGTATTCACACCGTGGTGGCGGAGGATGCCATTTCCTGCGTGGCGGAGGGTACCGGCAAGAGTCTGGATTCCCTGAATTCCATGACGGACGGCACGGTGAACCTGTCTCGCCGGCGGCAGATGAACTGACTTGGATCCAAAGAAAGCGGCCGCAGGCCGCTTTCTTTCTTCTTCTTTCAAGTCTGTTCAACATTTCACCCCTTGCTTTCCTGCGGTAAAAGCGTTACGATGGTCAAAACGGATGCAATTTCAGTTTATTAAGGAGGCAACGAGCATGAAGTTTTCCAGCAAAGCTCTGAAGTGCGGCCTGTCCCCCATGCGTAAGTTCCACCCCTACGCGGTGGCGGCAGAGGCCAAGGGCAAGAAGATCTATCACCTGAATATCGGCCAGCCCGACATCGAGACGCCCAAAGCATATTTCGAGGCCGTGCGGCATTTCGACCTGCCGGTGCTGGCTTACGCGCCGTCCCCCGGCATCCCCGAGCTGATCGCCGCCATCCGGAAGTATTACGACGATCTGGGCATGCACTTCGAGACCGGTGATATCCTTATCACCAACGGCGGCAGCGAGGCCCTGCAGATCGCCATGAACTGCATCCTGGACGACGGCGACGAGATCCTGATCCCCGAGCCGTTCTATCCCAACTACAACACCATGGCCTACACCTGCGGCGCAAGCATCCACCCCATCCCCACCTCTCCCCATGACGGCTACCACTACGCCGACCGCGCCAAGGTGGAGGCGGAGATCAACGAGCACACCCGCGCCATCATGGTCACCAACCCCGGCAACCCCACCGGCGCCGTGCTGACGCCGGAGGAGATGCGCATGATGGTGGACATCGCCAAGGAGCACGACCTGTTCATCATCGGCGATGAGGCGTACCGCGAATTCGTCTACGCCGGCGAGCCCCTGCAGTCCATGGGCCAGTTCGACGACGCTGCCGAGAACGTCATCGTCATCGACACTGTCTCCAAGCGCTTCTCCGCCTGCGGCGCCCGCATCGGCTGCATGATCTCCCGCAATAAGGAGCTGATGGCGCAGGCCATGAAGTACGCCCAGTGCCGTCTGTCCGTGCCCACCATCGATCAGGTGGCCGCCGCCGCGCTGTACAGCGTGGGCCCCGACTACTTCGCCGCCGTCCGCGAGGAGTATAAGCGCCGCCGCGACACGGTCATCAGGAAGCTCCACGAGATCCCCGGCGTGGTGTGCGAGTGCCCCCGCGGCGCCTTCTACGTCATGGCTGCCCTGCCCGTGGACGATGCCGACGCCTTCCAGAAGTGGCTGCTGGAGGAGTTTGACGACAACGGCGATACCGTGATGTTCGCCCCCGGCGAGCCCTTCTACGCCACCCCCGGCAAGGGCAGGAACGAGATCCGCATCGCCTACGTGCTGAAGCAGGCGGATCTGGAGCGTGCCATGGACCTGCTGGCCAGGGGCATCGCCGCCTACAACGCCCGCTGACTTCCCTGCAACTCCCCGCCCCGGCGGGGAGTTGTTTTTTCTGTGCCACTGTGTTACAATACCCCTATATGAGCAAAATTTTCCGAAAAGGAGCTTTTTTATGAACGAAGAACTGAAAAACATCCTGAGCCGTGTGGATCACACGCTGCTGAGCCAGACCGCCACGTGGGAAGAGATCCGGGCCATCTGCGACGACGGCGTGAAGTACGGCTGCGCCAGCGTCTGCATCCCCGCCAGCTATGTGAAGCAGGCGGCGGAATATGTGGACGGCAAGATCGCCGTCTGCACCGTCATCGGTTTCCCCAACGGCTACGATACCACCGCCGCCAAGTGCTTTGAGGCCGCCGACGCCGTGAAGAACGGTGCGTCCGAGATCGACATGGTCATCAACATCGGCTGGGTCAAGGACGGCCTGTACGACCGGGTGCTGGAGGAGATCAAGGCTGTCAAGGAGCATTGCGGCGGCAAGCTGCTGAAGGTCATCATCGAGACCTGCAAGCTCACCGACGCCGAGAAGATCGAGATGTGCCGCGTGGTGTCCGAGTCCGGCGCGGACTATATCAAGACCTCCACCGGCTTCGGCGGCGGCGGAGCCACCCGCGAGGATGTGGCCCTGTTCAAGGCCCACGTGGCGCCCCATGTGAAGATCAAGGCCGCCGGCGGCATCGCCGACCTCAACGACGCCAGAGATTTCGTGGCGCTGGGCGCGGACCGCCTGGGCACCAGCCGCATCGTCAAGGCCGTCAAGGCCATGGAACAATAATGATATAAGGAGGAATCACTATGCCTACCCCCCACAACAACGCCGCTAAGGGCGATTTCGCCAAGACCGTTCTCATGCCCGGCGACCCCCTGCGCGCCAAGTTCATCGCGGAGACGTTCCTGACCGACCCCAAGCTGGTCAACAATGTCCGCGGCGTGCAGGGCTACACCGGTACCTACAAGGGCGTGCCTGTCTCCGTCATGGCCAGCGGCATGGGAATCCCCTCCATCGGCATTTATTCCTATGAGCTGTACACCCAGTACGACGTGGAGAATATCATCCGCGTCGGCTCCGCCGGCGCCATGCGGGCCGATCTGGAGCTGGGCAGCGTGGTGGCCGGTCAGGGCGCCTGCACCAATTCCAGCTTTGCCGACCAGTACGGGCTGGGCGGCGCTTACGCCCCCATCTGCGACTTCGACCTGCTGATGGCCGCCGTGGAGAGCGCCAGGGAGCTGGGTGTAAAGATGCCCGTGGGCAACCTCTACTCCTCCGACACGTTCTACGATGCCGCCGGGCGCAATATGCGCTACGCCAAGATGGGCGTCATGGCCGTGGAGATGGAGGCCGCCGGCCTGTACTGCACCGCCGCCTATACCGGCAAGCGTGCGCTGGCCATCTGCTCCATCTCCGATAACCTCATCACAGGTGAGGAATTGTCCGCCGACGACCGCCAGACTACCTTCACCAACATGATGAAGATCGGCCTGGAGATCGCGGTGAAAATGGCCGCCAAATAAGCGCATTTGTGTATATGACAAAAACAAAATGTAAATAATTTGCAAAATTTGTTTACATTGTCTTTACAAAACGCGGAATTTGCTTGCCAAAAGCAAACAAATCTGCTATAATGCACACTGCCCACAGAGGGGCCTGTCCCCCTGCGGGAGCAGAACGGTTTTCCCGCCTCTGGCGTGAAAATAAAAATTTTAGGAAGGTAGATTCAGAATGATGAAGAAGTTTCTTGCGCTGATGCTGGCTCTGGTCATGGCACTGTCTCTGGTAGCCTGCGGCCAGAAGAACCAGGATTCCAATGGAACCTACGACACTGACAAAGATACCGATGTTACCGATGTCGCGTACAAGGTCGCTATGATCACCGACTACGGCGATATCACCGACCAGTCCTTCAACCAGACCACCTACGAGGCCTGCAAGGCTTTCGCGGAGGCCAACGGTGTGGACTTCCAGTACTTCAAGCCCGCCGGCGATAACACCGCCGACCGTGTGGCCATGATCGAGAGTGCTGTCGATCAGGGCTACAACGTCATCGTGATGCCCGGCTACGCCTTCGGCGCCGCCATCGCGGAGACCGCCCCCAAGTTCTCCGATGTCAAGTTCATCGCGCTGGACGTGTCCGCCGGTGACCTGGGCGAGGGCTTTGAGGTTCCCGCGAACCTGTACTGCGCTGTGTATCAGGAAGAGCTGTGCGGCTACATGGCCGGCTACGCTGCTGTGAAGCTGGGCTACAAGAACCTGGGCTTCCTGGGCGGCATGGCTGTCCCCGCTGTCCAGCGCTATGGCTACGGCTTCGTGCAGGGCGTTGACGCCGCTGCCGCCGAGCTGAAGCTGACCGACGTCAAGGTCAACTATGCTTACGGCAACCAGTTCTTCGGTGATGCCGACATCACCGCCGCTATGGATACCTGGTACGCCGGCGGCACCGAGATCGTGTTCGCCTGCGGCGGTGGTATCTACACCTCCGCTGTTGACGCCGCCAAGAAGGTCGAGGGCGCCAAGGTCATCGGTGTTGACGTTGACCAGGCTGCCGTCATCGCCAACTACGCCGCCGGCGAGGGCGCTGATGCCGCCACCGTCGAGGGCTACAAGGCTCTGACCGTCACCTCCGCCATGAAGGGTCTGTATCCCGCCACCTTTGACACTCTGACCGATGTCATCGTCAACGGCAACTGGGAGAAGTACTCCGGCAAGATCGACACGCTGGGCCTGGTGTCCGCGGATGATCCTGCTGCCAACTATGTCCAGATCCCCATGGAGTCCACCCAGTGGGCGGACGGCAAGTTCACTCAGGATGACTACAAGACTCTGGTGAAGGCCATGTTCGACGGCACTCTGACCGTCAGCAACGACATCACCAAGGCTGCCAAGGACTTTGCCACCGTCATCACCGTGGACGATCAGGGCAACATCAAGTAAGTCCGTACTTACCGATAAAAAACAGAGGCTGCCTCGGCGGCCTCTGTTTTTTTCGCACCTGCCGGAAAATGTCGTTACCGGTAACGCCTCGCCTATGAAAAAACTTTGCTTTATGAGGAGAAGTATAGTATACTAAACCTATTATCATGGTTTCCGTCCCCGCAGACAGCGAAAAGCGGCGGGCCATAAAACGGAAGGAGGGCGAAAGCTTGGATACACCGTATGCCATCGAAATGCTCCATATCACCAAACGGTTTCCCGGGATCATCGCCAATGACGACATCACCTTACAGGTGAAAAAGGGCGAGATCCACGCCTTACTGGGCGAAAACGGCGCCGGCAAGTCCACGCTGATGAGCGTCCTGTTCGGCCTGTATCAGGCGGAGGAGGGCACCATCAGGAAGGACGGCGTGGAGGTCAGCATCAAGGACCCCAACGATGCCAACGCGCTGGGCATCGGCATGGTCCACCAGCACTTCAAACTGGTGGAGTGCTTCTCCGTGCTGGACAACATCATCATGGGCGTGGAGCCCACGAAGCACGGCTTTCTCCAGAAGAAGGAAGCCCGGGAGCGCGTACTGGCCCTCAGCGAGAAGTACGGCCTGAAGGTAGACCCCGACGCGCTGATCGAAGACATCACCGTGGGCATGCAGCAGCGCACGGAGATCCTGAAAATGTTGTACCGCGAGAACGAGATACTTATTTTCGATGAGCCCACGGCGGTGCTGACGCCCCAGGAGATCGATGAGCTCATGGAGATCATGCGCAGCCTGGCGGCGGAGGGCAAGTCCATTCTGTTCATCTCCCACAAGCTCAACGAGATCATGGCCGTGGCGGACCGCTGCACCGTGCTCCGCAAGGGCAGGTACGTGGGCACCGTAGAGACGAAGGACACCACCATGGAGCAGCTTTCCGCCATGATGGTGGGCCGGAATGTCAACTTCCACGTGGAGAAGAAGCCCTCCACCCCCGGCGACGTGGTGCTGGACGTGGAGCACATGACCGTGGCCAGTAAGGTACATAAGAACAACGCCGTCAAGGACGTGAGCCTCCAGGTCCGCCGCGGCGAGATCGTCTGTCTCGCCGGCATCGACGGCAACGGCCAGACGGAGTTCGTCTACGGCCTGACGGGTCTGGAGCCCCTGACCTCCGGCAAGATCAGCCTCTGCGGCCACGACATCACCCACGCCCCCATCCGCAAGCGCAGCCTGCTGGGCATGTCCCACATTCCCGAGGACCGTCATAAGCACGGTCTGGTGCTGGACTACACGCTGGAGGACAATCTGGTACTCCAGCGCTACTTTGAGCCGGAGTTCACCGACAAGGCCGGCTTCCTCCGCCGCGACAACATCCGCAAGTACGCCCAGCGGCTCATCGACCAGTACGATGTCCGCAGCGGACAGGGTCCCGTCACCGTGGCCCGCAGCATGTCCGGCGGCAACCAGCAGAAGGCCATCGTGGCCCGCGAGATCGACAAGGACCCCGAGCTGCTGGTGGCGGTCCAGCCCACCCGCGGACTGGACGTGGGCGCCATCGAGTATATCCACAGCCAGCTGGTGGCCGAGCGCGACAAGGGCAAGGCCGTGCTGCTGGTATCGCTGGAGCTGGACGAGGTCATGGACGTTCCCGACCGCATCCTGGTCATGTACGAGGGTGAGATCGTGGGCGAGCTGGATCCCAAAAAGACCACGCAGGAGGAGCTGGGTCTGTACATGGCCGGCGTCAAGAGAGACGAGGTGACGGCATGAAAAAGAACCTTCTGAAAAATAATGGTATCCAGTCCCTGCTGGCCAGCCTGCTGTGCGTGGTGCTGGGCATGCTCATCGGCTACATCGTGCTGCTGTTCATCAACCCCGCCGGTGCCGGCGAGGCCATCGCCACCGTCATGAAGAACTTCCTGACGTACAGCCGCCCCGATACCCAGATGAAATATCTGGGCAACACGCTGGTCAAGACCGCGCCGCTGCTGATGTGCGCCCTGGCCATTCTGTTCGCCTATAAGGTGGGCCTTTTCAACATCGGCGCCGCCGGCCAGTACTGCGCCGGCGTGGCACTGAGCCTCTACGCCGCGCTGGCGTGGGGATGGAGCTGGCTTCCCTGCGTGCTGCTGGCCATGGCGGGCGGCGCGCTGCTGGGCGCCGTCTCCGGCCTGCTGAAGTCCTACTGCAACGTCAACGAGGTCATCTCCGGCATCATGCTGAACTGGATCGTTCTCTACCTTACCAACATGCTCCTGACCAACGTCAAGGAGGTGGCCAGCCCCTACACCGTGGTGCTGGCGGATACCAACCCCAGCGCGCTGCTGCCCTCCCTTGGTCTGGGCGCTCTGTTCAACGACAACAAGTATGTGGGCATCGCCATCCCCCTGTCCGTGATCATCGCTATTCTGGTGTGGGTGGTGCTGGAAAAGACCCGCTTCGGCTATGAGCTGCGGGCCACCGGCAGCAACAAGAACGCCGCCAAGTACTGCGGCATGGCGGAGAAGCGCAACATCATCCTGACGCTGATGATCTCCGGTGCGCTGGCGGCGCTGGGCGCGGCCATGTTCTACCTCACCGGCTATGAGCAGTGGCAGTGTACCGCCTCCTCCGTGCCGGGCATGGGCTTCAGCGGTATCGCCGCCGCGTTTCTGGGCGGACTGCACCCCATCGGCACCATTCTGGCCTCCTTCTTCATCCAGCACATCACCGCCGGCGGCGCGTATGTGGATAAGACCATGTACTGCGCGCAGATCTCCGATCTGATCGCCGCCGTCATCATCTACCTGTGCGGCTTCGTGCTGTTTATGAAGTACGCCATGAACAACGCCATCGCCCGCCGCGAGGAGAAGGCCATCCAGAAGGCCAAGGCGGCGGAGCAGGCCGCTGTCCCAACGGACAGCGCTGACAAGAAGGGAGGCGATCAGTAATGGTACTGCTGCTGCAATACACCCTGACCTTCGCTTCCGTGCTGATCCTGGTGGCTCTGGGCGGCTGCTTCTCGGAGCACTCCGGTGTCATCAACCTGGGTCTGGAGGGCGTCATGATCATGGGCGCCCTGGGCGGTGCGCTGGCCATGCGCTACCTGTCCACCGACACCTCCACCTTCTTGATGATCGTGGTGGTCCTGCTGGCCGCCGCCGTGCTGGGCACCATCTATTCCAGCCTGCTGGCCGTGGCCTGCATCAACTTCAAGGCGGACCAGACCATTGTGGGAACGGCCCTGAATATGCTGGGCACCGCCGGTGCTACCGTCATTGTCAAGGCCATCAACACCGCCGCCAACCCCGACGACGTGTCCTCCACCATCCAGTACGCCGGCGCCAAAAAGGCGTTTCTGGTGAACATCGGCTCCTTTGAGTTCAGCTGGTTCATGCTGGTGACGCTGCTGCTGCTGATCGCGGCCTACGTGGTGCTGTACAAGACCCGCTTCGGCCTGCGCCTCATGGCCTGCGGCGAGCATCCTCAGGCAGCGGACTCCGTGGGCATCAACGTCTATAGGATGCGCTGGGCCGGTGTCCTGATCTCCGGCATGCTGGGCGGTCTGGGCGGCATCGTGTTCATCACCGCCGGCGTGTCCGAGTGGCGCTTTGAGTACGGCGTGGCCGGCTTCGGCTTCCTGGCACTGGCCGTCATGATCTTCGGCCAGTGGAAGCCCACCCGCATCGCGCTGGCCGCCCTGCTGTTCGGCCTGTTCCGCGCCCTGTCCAATGTTTACGCCGGCTTCGACTTCCTGAAGGCGTTGAACATCCCCAGCGGCGTGTATAACATGATGCCCTACATCATCTCTCTGGTGGTGCTGGCGTTCACGTCCAAGAAGTCCCGCGCTCCCAAGGCCGAGGGTATCCCCTACGACAAGGGCCAGCGCTGACCCACAGCCCGACACAAGTACAAGTAAAAGACACCCTCTGCGCCGATGGCGCAGAGGGTGTCTTTTACGCTGTGGATATCCTCCCGCCCCTCGCAGGGCCGGCGTCCCCGACGGCCCGCGCATGCTTTCTCCATGCCTCCGGCGGGGGTTATTCCGCGTCCCCGGGCGCGGGTCACTTTTGGCCGCAGCCCCAAAAGTGACCAAAAGGCCTGCTTGAAACCGCAGGTTTCAAGACTTCCCGCGCGCCTGACCGCGCCGAAACCCGTCACCGCGTACCCCGCGAAAACCAAAACGCTGCACATCGCCGTACACCGAATCGCCCACCGTCCTCTCCCTGCTGCCGCTCCCACGTCCCGCACGGAAATACCGTGTCCTACCGATATTAAAAAATTGGGCGGCCCAACGGGCCGCACCTACACTTGCCGCCGCTGGCGGCAAGTGCGCGATTTGATGATCGCCTGAAACCGGTAGAACCGCCAACTTCAGCTGCCCACCACGTCAGCGGCAGCGAGGGTAGGCCCATGGCCGATTCCCTGCGGAACCTTTTCCCACTGCATCAAAAGCGACCAAAAGGAAATCCAAAAACCATTGGTTTTTGGCGGCGTTCTTTCCCCCATTTCTTCCGCTGCTGGAAGAAATGGGGCTGCCGGAGGGACGGGAGAAGAAAGCATTCTGCCGGCAGCAAAAAAAGAGCGTGAGCAAAAAGCGCGGCGTGGGGCACGTTCCACCGAAAGCGCAAAAAGCGGCGGGGCTGTGCCCCGCCGCTTTCACCTCTCCACAACCCGGAAAACCACCTTAAAACCGGAACACATTCAGCCCCGTTTCCTCGTCAAAAGTCCTGTCCACGCTGCCGTCGATCACGTGGATCACCATCTCGCAGGTCGCGCTCACAACGGCCCTGTTCAGATGCCCGCCGAACACCTCACCCTTGTCGTTTCCTGCGCTCATGTGGATGTGCGTGTAAAATTCCCCGTCCATCGTGTTGATGGTGCCGGTCAGCGAAACGATCTCAAAATTGCCCTGAAACGTGTTGGCGTAGTACTTTTTCTCGTCAATTTTATACACGCCAACGGTGAAGTCATTGGTCGCGCCCAGCGCCGTGACGCTGGCCGATTTGATGTTCTCCTTCAACGCGATTTCTTTGATCTGCGTGAGGATCTCCTCGCCCTTATCCATCCTGGCGACGATGTCGCTGCCAAATCTTCTGTACTCCATATGCCTGCCCTCCTGTCAGAATCAGCGGTTGAGAAGCTCTGCCCTATGATACCACGATCTGCCGCAGCCGGCAAGACATGTGCGCTATATCACCCAGCTCCACACCGCTGCCGCCAGCACCGCCGAGACAGCACCCTGCATGGCTTTGGCCGGGAGATACCACCGCATGGAGATGCCGGAGCCGCCCAGCACCGCCGCCGTCTGGCAGTGGACGCTGAGCCCGCCCCAGCCCAGCAGCGCCGCTGCCAGCACAAAGCCGCCGCGGTCCGGCGTCAGCCGCAGGATGCCGTTGGTCAGCTCCACGAGTCCCGCCGCCAGCGGCGGCAGCGGACCCAGAAAGCTTTCCGTCAGGCGCAGCAGTACCAGAAAGAAGATGACGAAGCCGCACACGCCCGCCATGGCTGCCACGCCGCCCCGTACCGCCCCGATCAACGCGGCAGGCGCGCTCAGAGGAGGCCGCTTTTGGGCCGTCGCCGAGGGGAAATTGCATGATGAAGCGGAAAACCGGAAAAATCCGGAAATATTCTGCTTCCTGATGTACTTCCTGATGAAGCAAAAAAGGAGGCCTGTGACCGTAGCCGCGGCGGCGTGGATGAGATACAGCCATACCCCCGCACGGGAACTCCGGAACACCCCGCTTCCGGCGATGCCCAGAATGAAGGCGGGCCCCGCGTTGTTGCAGAATGTCAGCAGCAGCGCTCCGTCCTCCGGCGTCAGGAGCCCCTGCCGCACAAGGCTTTCCGCCGTCTTTGCGCCCAGCGGATAGCCGCCGATGAGCCCCAGCAGATACGCGGCGGCGCCGGCGCCGTCCATGTCGAACAGCCGCCGGAACAGCGGCCCCGCCGCCCGGCCCAGCGCCTCCGCCGCGCCCAGCGATACCAGCAGCTGCGACGCCGCAAAAAAGGGAAACAGCGCCGGTATCACCGATGTGACGCAGAGGTCTATCCCATCCCGAACCCCTTGCGCCGCAGCGTCTCCGCGGATCAGGAGCAGGAGCGCCAGCACGGTTGCCGCCCCGCCGTACAGATAAAAAAGCGGTCGTTTCAATTTTATCACCGCTGTCACCTTATGCGAATTTCCCTGCGGGATATGCACGGGGACAGGCAACTTTGCCGTCCTGTGCGCATACATTTTTTTACCCACGGAACAGACAACGGAGGTGGAGCAGGTGGCAAAGATCGCCAAAAAGCTGTCGCAGGTCAGCCAGCAGGCCATGGACCGGCTGGATCTGCCGGTGAATCTGGCGTCCGGCGTGGCCCGCATGGAGCTGCTGGGCAACCGGTCGCTTTATATCGACCGGCACCGCGGCGTGTTGGCGTACAGCGCCGAGGCGGTGGACATCAACGCCGGAACGGTGGTGGTGCGGGTACAGGGAGAGGGGCTGGAGCTGGTGGTGATGACGGACGAGGAGCTGCGGATCAACGGCGTCATCCGGCAGCTCCGGCTGGTGGAGTAAGGAGCGGCCATGTATCGGAAAGTGCTGAATTACCTGCGGGGGCAGGTAACGGTGGAGGTGGAGAGCGCCGCGCCGGAGCGGGTGCTGAACCTCTGCGCCGCCCACAACATCCCGTTCTGGGAGCTGGAGTGGCTGTCGGAGATCCGGCTGCGGGCTGTTACCAGCAGAGCCGCGCTGCCGCGGCTGCAGGCGGCGCTGGCCCAGACGGACGCGGCGGTGACGGTGCTGCGGCGGCAGGGCGCGCCGGAGGTGTGGCGGCAGTACCGGCGGCGCTACGTGCTGTGGGCCGCAGCGGGACTGCTGCTGGCAGCATCTGTGCTGGGCAGCACCCACATCTGGGCCTTTCAGGTGACGGGCAACGACACCGTGCCCACGGAGACCATTCTGCGGACGCTGGAAAAGTACGGCGTGACGCTGGGCAGCCGCAGCCGCATCGACCAGGAGGACCTGCGGAACCACGCGCTGACGGACCTGCCGGACGTGGTGTGGCTGACGGTGAACATACGCGGCTGCACCGCCCATGTACAGGTGGTGGAGCGGCAGCGGCCGCCGCACCTCTACACCGATGGGGAAAAGACCAACGTGGTGGCGGCACGGGACGGGCTGGTGACAAAGGTGCAGGCGCTGGACGGCCAGGCCCAGGTGCTGGCGGGTACCACCGTCACGGCGGGACAGGTGCTGATCTCCGGCGTGGTGGACTCCGACCGGCGGGGCTACCGGCTGCTCCACGGGCTGGGGCAGGTGTGGGCGCGGACATGGTACGAGATGTCCGTGTCCGTACCCCTGACGGTGCAGGAAAAGGAACGGGAGACGGGAGCTGTCACCCGATTGGCGCTGGACGTGGGAAGAAAGCGGATAAAAATCTACGGAAAGGGTAGCATGACCGGCCCCGATTGTGATAAAATGACCGTGTATCATCAGGCACGGCTGCCCTTTGGGCTGACACTGCCGGCGACGCTGGCAGTGGAGCGCACGGTGCGCTATGCCGCGGCGGAGACAGAGCGGCCGGAGGCGGAGGCCCGGGCCGAGGGGCAGGAGCAGCTGCTGCGGCAATTGCAGGCCATGCTGGATGCCGGCGAGGGCCAGCTGCTGCGGCACAGCTTTGACGCCGCACGGCAGGGAAAATGGCTGGTGGTGACGCTCCGCGCGGAGTGCGAGGAACAGATCGGCGTATCATCGCCGCTATCGACCGATGGCACCGAATAACGGCGGTATCGGAAATACACAGGATACAGGGAGGCAAAGACCCAACTATGGAACAACGCATCGGCATTGAACGGATGGAGGAGGCCATCAACCTGTTTGGCTCCTTCGATGAGAACATCCGCCTGTTGGAGACGGAATTTCAGGTACAGGTGGTGAACCGGGGCGGAGAGCTCGTGGTTTCCGGCGAACCGGAGAATGTGATGCTGGCGGTGAAGGCGGTGCAGGCGCTGCTGACGCTGTCCAACAAGGGCGAGAGCATCTCTGACCAGCATGTGCGCTACGTCATCGGGCTGGTACGGTCCGGTCAGTCCGAGCGCATCAGCGAGCTGACGCAGGACGTCATCTGCATCACCAGCAAGGGCCGCCCCGTGAAGCCCAAGACCATCGGCCAGAAGGAGTACGTCAACGCGATCCTGAAGCAGACCGTCACCATCGGCGTGGGTCCCGCCGGTACGGGAAAGACGTATCTGGCGGTGGCGGCGGCGGTGGCCGCCTTCCGGGACAAGCAGGTGAACCGCATCATCCTGACGCGGCCCGCCGTGGAGGCCGGCGAGCGGCTGGGCTTTCTGCCCGGCGATTTACAGAGCAAGGTAGATCCCTACCTGCGGCCGCTGTACGACGCGCTGTTTGACATGCTGGGCGCGGAGACGTATCAGAAATATCTGGAGCGGGGCAACATCGAGGTGGCGCCGCTGGCCTATATGCGCGGCCGGACGCTGGACGACAGCTTTATCATTCTGGACGAGGCCCAGAACACCAGCCGCGAGCAGATGAAAATGTTCCTGACCCGTATGGGCTTTGGCTCCAAGGTGGTCATCACCGGCGACGTGACCCAGATCGACCTGCCCGCCGACAAGATCAGCGGCCTGAAGGAGGCCATGAAGGTGCTGCGGGATGTGGAGGGCGTGGCCATCTGCAAGCTCACCAAGGAGGACGTGGTGCGCCACGTCATGGTGCAGCGTATCATCGAGGCTTACGCGAAATTTGAGGAGAAAAAGAAATGAAACGACACTATATCCCTGTGACGGCGGACGTGCCGGGGGTCAGCGACAGCACAAAGAGCTTCCTGAGGAAGGTCATCCGCACGGCCCTGACGGAGCAGGGCGTGAACGTGCCCTGCGAGGTGGACGTATATGTCACCGGCGATGCGGGCATACAGGAATTGAACCGCGAGATGCGGCAGGTGGACAGGCCCACGGATGTGCTGAGTTTTCCGGCGCTGGAGCTGGCGGAGGGCGAACTGCCCGCAGAGGAGGACGCGGACGTGGCCACCGGCTTCGTGCCGCTGGGCGACATGGCCATCTCGCTGGAGCGGGTGAAGGCGCAGGCCAAGGAGTACGGCCACAGCAACCGGCGGGAGCTGGCGTACCTGGCGGTACACTCGGTGCTGCACCTGCTGGGCTACGACCACATGGACGAGGGACCGCAAAAGGCGCGGATGCGGGCGCGGGAGGAGGCTGTCATGGCCGTCCTGGGTCTGGAACGGAAATGAATATACAAAAATGCTCAAATGAAAGAAAGTTGAGGATCACCTGATGGAAAAAATTACGAAAACGGCGATGATCACCGTATGCGGACGGCCCAATGTGGGCAAGTCCAGTCTGACCAACGCGCTGGTGGGCGAGAAGATCGCCATCGTGTCGGACAAGCCCCAGACCACCCGCAACCGCATTTACGGCGTGGTGAATCGGGACGGCACCCAGTACGTGCTGCTGGATACCCCGGGCCTGCACAAGCCCCGCAGCCGTCTGGGCGACTACATGGTGAAGGTGGTGCGGGAGAGCCTGAGCGACGTGGAGTGCGCGCTGCTGCTGGTGGAGCCCATCGCCCATGTGGGAGAGCCGGAGCGGGTGCTGCTCCAGCGTATTCAGGAGGAGCATCTGCCCTGCGTGCTGTGTATCAACAAGATCGACACGGTGGAGAAGAAGGAGGCGCTGCTGGAGGTCATCGCGGCGTACAGTGAGGCGTATGACGGCTTCGATGCCATCATCCCCATCTCCGCACGGACAGGGGACGGGCTGGATGACCTGATGGCCCAGCTGGCCAAGTACGCACAGGAGGGACCCCAGCTGTTCCCCGATGGCATGACCACCGATCAGGCGGACAGCCAGGTGTGCGCCGAGATCGTGCGGGAGAAGATGCTGCGGTGTCTGGACAAGGAGATCCCCCACGGCACGGCGGTGGAGGTGACGCGGTTCTCCGAGCGGGAGGACAGCGGCATTATCGACCTGGACGTGACCATCTACTGCGAGAAGGCCAGCCACAAGGGCATTATCATCGGCAAGGGCGGCGAGATGCTCAAGCGCATCAGCTCCCTGGCGCGGCGGGACATCGAGAAGTTCATGGGTACCAAGGTGTACATGGAGACGTGGGTAAAGGTCAAGGAAAACTGGCGGGACAATGTGAATTTTATCCGCAGCCAGGGGTATAACGAGGAGTGAGCCTTTTGGCACAGATGCTGTCGGCCAGTTTTCCTGTCCGCCGCAGCGGGCCGCCGCGAGTGCGGCGTGAATTCGCAGAATTCCGCAGGCGGGATTCATTCCCGCCGTGAAGCGGTGAAATGACGGGGTTCCCGCCCGATGGGACATCGGGTGGGGCAAACTGGCGGGGCAATGTGAATTTTATCCGCAGCCAGGGGTATAACGAGGAGTGAGGGGGGCCGCGCCTGCGGGCCTCCGGCAGAGAGGGTTCCGCGCCCTCGGGCGCGGGGATATTTCGCTCTCCGGAGCGACCCACTTTTGCCAACAGCGGCAAAAGTGGGCAAAAGCGCCGCCAAAAACCAATGGTTTTTGGATTTCCTTTGTGCCGGTTTCAATGCGGCGGGAAAAGGTTCTGCATGGAATTGACCATGGGTCTACCTCGCTGCCGCTGACGTGGTGGGCAGGGAAAGTCGGTGGGTCTACCGATATAGGCGATTATCAAATCGCGCACTTGCCGCCGCTGGCAGCAAGTGTAGGTGCGGCCAGTTGGGCCGCGGAATATAAAAAAATACGCGCTGCTACGAAGCACATTTTGTAAAACGGCATGCCAACACGCCGCCGCAAAGCCGATAAACCAGCGCATCGCCGCGCGGAACACGGGAGCGGCAGCGGGGAGAGACGTACAAGCGATTCGTTGTACGACGATCAGCATATATTTTGGCTTTCGCGGGGTACGCGGCCATATTTTTCGACATGGTCAGGCGCGCAGGAAGTCTTGAAACCTGCGGTTTCAAGCAGACCTTTTGGTCACTTTTGGGGCTGCGGCCAAAAGTGACCCGCGCTCGGAAGCGCGGAATATTCCCTTCGGAAAAAGAATCGCGGGCCGTCGGGGACGCCGACCCCTGCAATGTGCGGGAACGGAGCCGCAGCGAAACGAACGCGGGCGGGGCAGAACCTCTGTGCGGCAAACTTTCCCTGCGATAATTTGAGGCCAGACCTCCATGCTAAGAGCAGGGGAGGTGACGGCCATGGACTACTGGGAGCTGTTCTGCGACACCGGTGCGCCGGAGGCGTATCTGCTGTGGCGCGGCCAACAGGAGGCAGTATGCAAAACGGAAAAACAGTGACCACCGGTCTGGTGCTGCGGGTCACGGAGACAAAGGAAGCCGACAAGATCCTGACGGTGCTGACGCCGGACATGGGGAAGATCCCCCTGATTGCACGGGGCGCGCGGCGGAAAAACAGCCGTATTGCCGCCGCCAGCCAGCTGCTGGCGTATTCGGAGCTGACGCTGTATAAGCGGGGAAACTGGCATATGCTGGACGAGGCATCCACGCTGGAGCTGTTCGACGGCGTGCGGCAGGACATCGTGCTTTTATCGCTGGCGTCCTACTTCGCGGAGGCGGCGGAGGCGGTGTGCGCCGAGGAGACGACATCGCCGGAGATCCTGTCGCTGCTGCTGAACGCGCTGTACGCCCTGTGCTATCTGCACAAGGAGCCGCGGCTGGTGAAGGCGGCGTTCCAGTTCCGGCTCATGGCGCTGGCGGGGTTTGAGCCGCTGGCGTCAGGGTGCGCCGTGTGCGGCAGGGAGGAGCCGGAAGCTCCCATGCTGGACGTGGTACACGGCGTGGTACACTGCGGCGGGTGCAAGCGGTTGGGCGGCCTGAGTATGCCGCTGACGGCGGCGGGTCTGGCGGCGCTGCGGCACGTGCTGTACTGCGACAGCCGGAGACTGTACGGCTTTACGCTGGAACCGGAGGCGCTGCGGGAGCTGGACCACGCCGGTGAGGCGTTTATTGCCGGACAGCTGGAGCGGAGCTTCCGGACATTGGACTACTACAAATCCCTTTTGATATGAGGACATACATATGAGCGACTTATTTGAAAAATCTATGCGGACGCTGGAGCTGCCCGCCGTGCTGGAGATGCTGGCTCAGCGGGCCGTCAGCGATGAGGCCAAGGAGCGGTGCCGCAGGCTGCGGCCCTCCACGGAGCCGGATGCGGTCAGCCGCCTGCTGGATGAGACGGACGCCGCCAAGGTGCGGCTGGGGCTCCACGGCAGCCCGTCCTTCACCGGCGTGAAGGATGTGGCGCAGCCGCTGAACCGCGCCGACCACGGCGGTATGCTGAACACACGGGAGCTGCTGGATATTGCCGGCGTGCTGACAGCCACACGGCGGGTCAGCGACTATGATGCGGAGCGGCAGGGGGAACCCACGGCCATCGACCGGCTGTTCTCCGCCCTGCGGCCCAATAAATATCTGGAGGACCGCATCCGCGGGGCGATCCTGGACGAAGAGACCATCGCCGACACTGCCAGCCCCGAGCTGGCGGACATCCGGCGGCAGATGCGGGTGGCGGCCACCAAGGGCCGCCAGATCCTGCAGCGCATCATCTCCTCGCCATCCTACGCCAAGGTGCTGCAGGAGGCCCTCATCACCCAGCGGGACGGCCGATTTGTGGTGCCGGTGAAGGCGGAGTGCAAGGGCAGTCTGCCGGGCCTTGTCCACGATGTATCCTCCTCCGGCGCCACACTGTTTGTGGAGCCCATGGGCGTGGTGCAGGCCAACAATGAGATGAAGGAGCTGGAGGCCAAGGAGGACAAGGAGATCGATCGCATCCTGCGGGTCCTCAGCGGTGAGTGCGCCGCGGCGCGGGAGACCATCCTCTACAACTACGATGTGCTGGTGCAGCTGGACGCTATTTTTGCCAGAGCACAGCTGAGCTATGCCATGAACGCGGGGCGGCCGCTGGTGCGCAAACGCGGCGGCATCGACCTGAAAAAGGCGAGGCATCCCCTGCTGGATCAGGCCAGAGCCGTGCCGGTGACGGTGGGGCTGGGCGGGCGGTTCGACACGCTGGTCATCACCGGTCCCAACACCGGCGGCAAGACCGTGACGCTTAAGACCATCGGGCTTCTGAGCCTCATGGCCCAGTGCGGCCTCCACATCCCCGCAGGGGACCAGAGCGCCGTGCAGGTGTTTGACCGCATTCTGGCGGACGTGGGCGATGAGCAGAGCATCGAGCAGAGCCTGTCCACGTTCTCGGCCCACATGGCCAACACTGTGGAGATCCTGAAGCAGGCGGATGACCGGAGCCTGATCCTGTTCGACGAGCTGGGCGCGGGTACAGATCCCGTGGAGGGCGCGGCGCTGGCCATCGCCATCATCCAGGATGTGCGGGGCAAGGGGGCGCTGACGGCGGCTACCACCCACTATGCGGAGCTGAAAACCTTCGCCATGACTACGGCGGGGGTGGAGAATGCCAGCTGCGAGTTTGACGTGCAGACCCTGCGGCCCACGTACCGGCTGCTTATCGGCATTCCGGGCAAGTCCAACGCCTTCGCCATCTCGCGGCGGCTGGGATTGGACGAGAGTGTCATCGAGGCCGCCAAGGCCCAGATGGACAGCGAATCCGTGCGGTTCGAGGATGTACTGACCCAGCTGGAGGAGAAGCGCCAGCGGCTGGAGAAGGCCCAGAACGAGGCGGACCGCTTGTGGCAGCAGCGGGAGGAGGATGCCCGCAAGGCCCGCACCTTCCGCGAGCAGATGGAGAAAGCCAAGGAGAACGCCCGCACCAAGGGCGAGGCCGAGGCGCGGCGCATCGTGCGGCAGGCTCAGCAGCAGGCGGATCAGGTGTTTGCTGAGCTGGATCAGCTCCGGAAACAGCAGCAGCGCGCCGACTATCAGACCGTGAACGACGGCAAGGCCGATGTGCGCCGCCGCCTGAAGGAGGCGGAGGCGGCGCTGCACCAGCATGACGAGGCGGCGGAGCCTATCCCCGCGCCCAGCCGCCCCATCGCCGCGGGCGACACGGTGGAGCTGGCCGGTGTCCGGACGGCGGCCGCGGTACTGACGGTCAACGGCGACGGCACCCTGCTTTTGCAGGCGGGGAAGATGAAGATGACCGTGAAGGCGTCCCAGGTGCGGCTGCTGGAGACGGCGGAGGAGATCGCCGAGAAGAAAAAGCAGGCGGCCAAGTCCCGCGCCGGCGGCAGCGGCGGCACGGTGCAGATCAGCACCGGCGCACGGGCCTCCGCCGAGCTGGATATCCGAGGGCTGGAAACGCTGGAGGCCGAGAGCGTGGTGGAGAACTATCTGGACGCGGCGCAGCGCTCCAAGCTGGGCACCGTCACCATTATCCACGGCAAGGGCACCGGCGCACTGCGTGCCGCCGTACACCAGATGCTGAAGAAGAACAGGGCTGTTAAGAGCTTCCGTCTGGGCCGCTACGGCGAGGGCGAGGCCGGCGTGACAGTGGTGGAGCTGAAGTAAGGCGGAGAGTTTGTATAATTCGACGAATTATTCAGGGAATTCCACAGGGGGTGGTACAAATTTCGTATCAATGCCCATTGAAATGGAGCGGTATTTTCGCTATAATAGACACGATGGGAGTTATGTTTTTCACCATTTCGGAAAAAATTGTGGTATAAGGAGTGCTATTCCATGTATACACGGGAAATCACTGTCAAGAATGAAGTCGGTCTGCACGCCAGACCCGCTACCTACTTTATCCAGAAGGCCAACGAGTTCAAGAGCGGCATCTGGGTGGAGAAGGAGGAGCGCCGCGTCAATGCCAAGAGCCTGCTGGGCGTGCTGAGCCTGGGTATCGTGCAGGGCACTGCCATTACGCTGATCGCGGACGGCGTCGATGAGAAGGAGGCCGTGGACGCACTGGTCGACCTGATCGAGAACCAGATCGGCGAATAAAGCTGTCAGACTATGAAAAACCGGCCATGCGCTTATGCGCATGGCCGGTTTTTTGTCAACCTGCTCCGGACATGGGGTATTCAATCAAAGTATTTATTAAAAACTTGATTTACGGCTTCGACATAAACATTAAACGACGGATGATTATAATCTTGGCGGCGAAGATACATGTTTTTCTTCTCAAGATATTCATCGATTACTTCGTTCCAAAGATGTTCGTCTTTGATGTCTGCAACTCTATCAAACAAATCCGTTGAATCGGGCACTAAATTCCAGTAATACCTGTCCCAAGCAGTAAAACCGGTTTTCTCATGAATCAATCTATGCCAACCGTCACGATTGTTGAACACTATGGCAAGATCGAGACTAAATTCGGTGGGATTGCCTTTGGTAAAATAGCGTTTTTCTGTTGTTAATACAGAGGTTGAGTCCATGCAGTCACTCCATCCGTTTTTATTGAGAATTACATTGAATTGCTTGCGGATATATTCTTTGATCTCTCTACAGTTGTTGATGTTGATTTCAGAATCAATTATCATCAAATTATAATCGAGATCAATCGGTTCATTAGAATTTTGCGTGATAAGATTTCTGGCACCGCTGCCGACAAGGTGGGCTTCGACTTCCATAATGGAATCGTTGTTAATGAGCTGAACAAGCTGGTTGATGATATTGGAGCATAAGTATTTCATATCTTTAAGAAATACCTTATCTTCAACATAGTGATACATAATGACAATCTCCTTTTCGCCCATGCCACCCATTCAGCATTTCTTGCTAAATCATTGTAATATACTCGAGAATGATGCCATTGTCAATACTTTCGGGTAAAAAAGAAGTGGATGTAACTGATTTCAGTTACATCCACTCGATATGGCAAATCTACCGCTCGTGGATACAATGCACCATGCTTTGCAGGCGTGGTGCATTGTTTTATGGGGTTTGTTTTGATGGGCTGGGACACTGCGGACGGAAAGGACAGAATATAACCTATTTTATTGTTCAATTCCGCGATATCCATGTTTTTCTGCATTCCCAAGCAAATAAAGGAACGCAAATGCAGGAATTCGTAGTAGATCTTTACCGCACTTTGTGTTATGAACTCCATAATCGTCCGCATTCTTGGTTATAATTATTGCTGCCGACGATTCCTCACACAATTCTACGATCGCATCATCATCCGCAATTGGCGCACCTTCTCTGTATTTAACTTCAATGAGGATGTTTTTCGTATTAGGATAGTCCACCACAATATCAATTTCTTTGCCCTTTTTTCCACCTCTAAAATAGCCCACCGAAGTAGCATATTGATAATAAAACGCTGCGACATGCTTGTAAACAGCCGTTTCAACAATCTTTCCCATCTCAACAGGGTCCGTCAAAACAGAATCATCCATCAAAACAGCATTCCGAATTGCCGCATCGGCGATATAAATTTTAGGACGCGCCTTTAATACCTTTTTCCCTGCCATATCAACCGGCCAACTCTGATAAATCAAATTTGCACTTTCCAGATACTGAATATAGTTTTCTACAGTTGTGCGAGATACACCGTTCAGTTCTTTCGTAATTGCCTCAATCGATACAATTTCCGAAGATACATTGCAGAGGTATAAGAAAATTCTCTCCAGCTCCGTTGCGTTACGGATACTGTACAGTGAGGGAAGATCACGCTTAAGAACTTTATCCACAACATCTTCTCGCATGATCTGCTGCGCCATCAAGTCATTGTCAGCCAATGCCAACTCCGGAAAACCGCCAACCTGCAAATACCGCATAAAATGATTTTGAACCTTGGAAAGCTGCATCATAATTTGAGTCCGCTCAATTTGACTTTTGTGGAGCAGTGTTGTTACTTTCAAATCGGAGGCGATATTGGGCCGATCCAAATCCAGCAGTTCACAATATTCATAAAAAGACATCGTTGGGACTTGTATAACGGTCCAACGGCCGGCACCGCTTTCTCTACTGCCTTTCATCAACGCTGGGCTGGCAGAGCCGGTTGCAACAACACGGGTGTTGGGTTGTGTATCATAAATGATCTTTAACCATCGATCCCAGTCCTGTGCGTACTGCACCTCATCAAAAAAGTAATAGACATCCTGCTCTGCATAGATATTTTCATGATAGCACTCCAGAACATCCTGAAATTGGCTGAGCTTCAGCATAGGATGATCCAAAGAAATAAAAACAATTTTCTGCGGTGCCACACCTGACTTTAACAGCGCTTCGATCATTTGGTATTGGATGGTTGTTTTTCCAACGCGTCTCGTCCCGGTCAAAACCACAGAGCGGCGAATTCCTTTATCCGTCAATCGCTTCATCGCTTCGTGGAATGCAAACCTCTTGTAGGTTTTTGACATCTGCGGGCTAACTGTCCCGGTTTTCCACCACGGATTATAAGCACTCAGAACTTTGAGGATGCTTTCTTTTGTTGTAATCGCCATTGAGATCAGCTCCTTTTTCAATATAATATCCGCAAAATCAATTTTTGTCAAGGATTATTGATAGTACACTATGAATGTTTTTCTAAAAATAATGATTTTTTCTGCTGAAATCCGCATTAAAAAACTTTTTCCGTTCCAGTTTTCAGATAATATTTTCGTGGAGTCAGATTTCTGAGGCACACTTTCGATCAAGCAATAGCGCAATCAGTTTTTGCTGTTTGCACTTTGGTATTTTGTTTGCTGATTCGGATGGCTCTTTGATGAATCAGGTGATACCGATGTTCAATGTGCAAAGTAAGTCAAAGTCTCTTTGCTGATTTAAGCAAATTTTTCCGAATCAGCAAAGAGACTTTGAATATTTCATCATAGTCAAGCCGTAACAATCCATAATTATGGGCAGGGGATGTCAAGTTTCTGTGCACTTTCGTTTTGTACGGAAACTTCGTAAATGATAACTTTCTGATAACTCTCCTCCCCAGCCATTGACTATCCCAGACCCGAAAATATACTGTCATATCGGAAGGAGGTGTCACTATGACGCAGGCAGAATATGAAGCCGAAACGTGTTTTCGGCTCTGCAAGAGTATTTTCTCTACGCTGGCCGCTATGGGGCACATTTCAGAAAATAATGTGCAGGCCTTGCTCCGTGCTGCCGCAGAGAAATACAGCGCCCCCATTGGCGAATTGGAGGTGAACAGCATTGCCTCAGAAAAAGATTACAAGGGTTGAGTTCCCCACCAAACCGCTCTCGCCGTCCCAACCGACCCCCACGAAGCGGGTCGCCGCTTATGCCAGAGTGTCCACCGTGAAGGATGCCCAGGAGAACAGTCTCCAATCGCAGCAGGAGTATTTCGCGGAATATATCCGGCAGCACTCGGACTGGGTCTTTGCCGGAATGTACACCGATGATGGCGTTTCCGGCTTGTCCATCCGCAGGCGGGACGGTTTCAACCGCATGGTGAATGATGCGCTGGACGGTAAAATCGATCTGATCCTCACAAAATTGCTGTCCCGTTTTGCCCGAAATACCGTAGATGCCCTCACGACCATCCGCAAACTGAAAGCCGCCGGGGTAGCGGTTTATTTTCAACGGGAGAACATCAACACCATGGACAGCACTGGCGAATTTCTCATCACGCTGATGAGTTCCTTTGCCGAAGAGGAGAGCCGATCCATCTCCGAGAATGTGACCTGGGCCGTCCGCCATCGATACGCCCAAGGAATCTATCATCTCCCCGGACTGCTTTTGGGGTACCGGCGCAGCCTGGCTGGCGAAATTCAAGTCGATGAAGCCGGGGCAAGAGTCGTGCGGTTCATCTACCTGCTCGCCTTGCTGAGAAAAGCAGCACAGATATCTGCCGCATTCTTATGGAGTACAATATTCCCTCGCCGGGGGAAAGTGAAGTTTGGGAGTCAAAAACCGTTCGCAGCATTCTGAAAAACGAAAAATATATGGGAGATGCGATCCTGCAAAAGCAGGTCACCGTTGATTTCCTGACGAAAACCAGCAAGCCGAATGAGGGCGAAGCGCCGCAATACTATGTGGAGAACGGGCATTCCGGTGTTATTAGCAAAGCCGTGTGGCAGGAAGTGCAAGTCAAATGGACGGATGCCGGTCGCCGGAACTGCACGTTCTCTCCCTTCGCCAACAGAATCGTCTGTGGAGACTGCGGCGGTTGGTATGGGCGAAAAACATGGCATTCCACAACCTACAGGGACACTGTCTGGGAGTGCAATCGCAAGAAAGCCGGGCATACCAAGTGCCGTTGCCGTCACATTTATGTGGAGGAATTGGATACCGCAGTCCGCAACTCTATGCAGCGCCTGCTGCAGACACACAAACACATTATTGCTGACTGTGCGGATTTGTTGGAGCAAACGCTCGGAGCCATTTCGGCAGAGGCAAGGTCTGCTTTGAAGGATATCGCGCAGGGAAAACTCAATATTCAAATCGATGCTCTGATGATCCGCATTCTGATATCCGAAATGCTGGTCACGCCAAAGCAAAATCTGGTGGTTCACTTTCTGGACGGCAGTACCTACCGCCACCGCCTGGGCGCCACGCCCCGAACAAACCGGATCTACAATGCACAGCAGATTCACGAACAGATGCTGGCTCTGTCCGCCAAGGGCTGCTCCGCAAAGGAAATATCGCAGCGGCTGGGGATCAGTGTTAACACGGTGCGGTCGTTTTTGAGGAGGAAGAGAGAATCTCAGCCTGAATAGATGTGCCATGCACGGACAGTCTCCATGCATGGCACATTGTCATTTTATATTTTCTCCGTCATTTACCAGAGATGATGAAAATGCATCGCACAGATGGTAGATCATATCTGCGTGTAGCAAACCGTCCAGCCACCGTTGCGGAATTGCATCGAAGCGGTATAAACTGCCAGCGAGTCCGCCCGCGACGGCGGCAACTGTGTCGGTATCATGCCCAAGGTTGACCGCTTTTAGTACACAGTCAGCATAGCTGTCCGTGTTCAGCAGACACCAGATTGCGGCTTCCAGCGTCGACACCACATAACCGCCGCTGCGAATTTCCTTCTCCGGGGTCAAGGCAAAATCATCCATAGGTTGCGCAAGCAAACGGGCATACTCCGTTAGTTCGTCACGAAAAACAGGCTGGTTATAGTAAAATCGCTGTGCTTGGTGTAGCCCCTCCCGCACAGAGACCTTTTCCGGATGATCGATAAGCGCCCACAAGATGAAGGAATAGATCCCACATCCCATCAGTGAGCGAGGATGGGCGTGTGTAAGAGCAGAAGCATTGTGAACGGTTTCCATTCGGGCTGAAACTGGATATACTTTCTGCCGGTACTTTGCATATAGTGCCGCCGGTAGGATTCGCATCAGTGATCCGTTGCCGTTATCATTCGCCTGTTTGCAACCACACTCCAACGCAGGAGTGCCTGCAAGGAAAGCCGATAAGGCGCGGTGCGTGGTAACACCCATGTCAAATACAATGCCTGTAGCGGTGTAATCAGCCCTTACCTTCCAGTTGCAGAAGCGCTGCATTATGTCGTTGTAATTTAGCCCATGCGAAAGGCTGTCAAGCGCTGCAAGCGTCATACTGGTATCATCAGACCATGTACCGGCGGGTACGGGATGCGCCCCATAGCCTTGATAATCGAACACAGGCGAACGGTGCAGCTTCTCCCGGCTTTCAAACTCTGCTGGCACGCCCAGAGCGTCTGCGATGGCATGTCCGAATATAATGGCTCTTACTGTGGAAAGCAGTAGGTCTGTCTGCATATCGAACACTTTCTTTAACTTTATTGTTCTGGATTGTTCATGTCTGTCACTGCAATCGCATCGCAAAGATTAGTTATGTTCGTCAAATCTGTCCAGCAGAGCTGTGGCAACATGATATGCCAAACAAACCGGTACGGCGTTTCCAATTTGTTTATATGCAAGCGTTCGCGAAGGAATCCCCTTCTTGGATTCAAAGTAGTAATTATCTGGGAACGTCTGTATTCTTGCTGCCTCACGGGGTGTTATTGAGCGATTCTGTTCGATATCCGGATGGATAAAATAATGGCCATCCCGAGCAATGTGAGCAACAATCGTTTGGGCATACGGCAGATTTCCAGCGACAACCTTAAAACGATCCAAGAAAGAATCCGTATTTTGATGTGTCCGTAGGTTTGCTGGCAAATCAATATATGACACCCGGGTGCCGGTTCTGTTCCATGTATCCACAACAATCCGATAAATCTCCAAGTCCTGCTCTGTGTGTGGTCTTGCTTGGTGGAATGTTACTGGTTCGGTATCGTATTCCTTGATTCCGGATTCATACAGATATTCACCACCATAGTGTGCAGTTGCGACAGGCTCAGTCGTTCCTCCTCCCGCAGCTATAGCGGGTAAGTCGCCAAACACTTCATTTACCAAAAAGTGATTCTGGACTACAGGAATTTCAGGGTAGAAACCTTCATGTTCTCCACGAGCCCCAATTAGGATAATTCTTTTCCGGTTTTGAAGGACTCCATAATCCGAAGCATTGAGGGAGCGGAATTCGGTTGAATAGCCACATTTCTGGAACAATGCCCTCATATTATCAAAGTGAAACGTGCCATCTTCGTCTCTTGCCGATAACAAGCCGAGGACATTTTCAAACACAAAGTATTTAGGGCGGTATCTTCTCAGAAATTCAGCATAATGTCGGTAGAGATAGTTACGCTGGTCTCCCATCATTCTTGTTTCGGAACGGGATCGTCCAGCAATGGAATATGCTTGGCAAGGGGGGCCACCAACGATCAAATCCAGCGGTTCGTCGCCCACCAATGCATCAACATCTTTAAAGATGGCTGGCAATGTCTCAGTGGAAATCTCATAATTCAGCACAGAGTCCAACACGCCGTGGGGGATATATTCGTAAAACTGATTACGGGTAATTTCCCGGTTAAGGTACTGACTATAAACAGCCAGTTGATTATGATCCTTCAGCCAATGATATGCCATACGTGTTTTTAATGTATAACATGCTGCGACATCCATTTCCACATGCGCTACCGCTTCATATCCTGCTCTCAGAAAGCCTTCTGATAATCCGCCAGCTCCTGCAAACAGGTCCAAAAACCTGGGCATATAAATCATTCCGTCCTAACTTGCATTTATATTGATGTGCGACCACCATTATGTACCGACTTGTATAAACCCGGACAAAATCATATTTTGACGCTCTTGCTCGGCATTGCCGTCATAAAGGACGTAGAGCATTGCGCAAGCACGGGAAGCCGCCACATAATTCAGTAACCGCGTGTCTTCATCGGAAAAGTGATCGACATCAATCATTATCACAATTTTTGATTCCAAACCTTTGAATCCGGAAATTGTTGAGAATCTTACATCGTTCTTCTTTGCTCTCCAAATTGGTCCCATTGTCTTTAATGTACCAAGGCCTTTGTCCAGTCCTGTTAGACCAAGTCCGTTCAGAGGATTTGACAGCGTATAACGGGAAAGAATTATAAAATCACTGCCAATCGCACCGCTGTCCTTAATTTCCCGAACGATTGCGTTAATCTTTTGCCGTTCGTCTTCTTTTCCACTATAGCTGTCGTACTTGACCTGTGGACCAGAAACCGTAGGTTTTCCTTGATTTGGGATGTTGGTCATCAAAATATTAGCATTTGCAATCTGCTTGGTGTTTCTACAATTCGTATGCAAATTCCAACTCATTGCATATGTCTCCTTGCGAAGCCTCGTTATCATCGCATCAAGCTGAGCATAGGAGTTAAAAATATTCTGATTCGGATCATAATAGATTGCCCATGTTCCGTCACTCAATCCATCCTGCACAACTCTGTCAATGCATTCCATGTAGGTATCCGTGAGCAAATCTTGCCCTTCATCGATGATTACCAAATCATACGCAGGCACATTTTCTACTGCCATAAAAGTTGCAGGCAATTCTTCCTCATAAAAATACTGACTCAGATCCGAAGACCACTCAATGCCACAGGTATGCATCATGAACGCATGAAGCGTAACCGCTTCAATATAGACATTGTCTTTTTCGAACTGGTACTGCACATATTGGGCAATACTATGATTAAAGCAAAGGTAGAGTACACTTTTACCTTCCCAATATGCTCTGCGTGCCTGCTCCATAGCAATCAAGGTTTTTCCGGCGCCAGCAACACCAGAAATCATTGTCCGTGGATTTTCAAAGAGTGATTCCAGCACCTCATATTGCTCTGCTGTTAGCGCACACAACTCTTTTACTGTACGTTCCACCGCATCTTTCATCGAGGGAACAAATTGAAAATCGCCCCGAAGAAGATTGGCCAGCTTATCGATTTCGGCATCGGTCAGTCGTCCGCCCTCAAAGCCGTGCTTTTCAATACAAGTCTGTCTCCAGTATCCAAACGTCTGATTGACAAGGCTGTCCAAATTCCAAGGCTGTTTGGCATCGACCAGAATCTCCGGAACAACATCGATTCCGACACCCGTTGCTTCAAAACGGCAGTCTGGCATAGCAACAGCGCATGCATACTGGCAACGTACCAGAGGATCATGATTTCCAAGCCTGCGCACCATATACTGTCGTAATGACTGCATATTACCCTGCACTTGCTGAAATGGGCCTTCATTCTTACGGGAGATTTTGCCGTAACGATTGGTAAATTCCCATACTCCATTTCTACGGGATACCTGCCCGCCCTTAACTTCAAGGCATAGTACACCTTCATTGCTCAGAAGTACAAAGTCGATTTCACCAAAGATATTATTGGTATGTTCTGCAATTCCCAGTGAATGTAGAATAACATACTTATTGCTTGTTGTATGGTCCCGAAATTCGATGAATAGCCGCTTTTCAGCAGGACTTTTAATTTCTGGTGCCAAAACATCTGGAATTAATTGAACCATATTTTTCTCCTGTTATTCCAGCAAGGGGCCAAAGAACCCCCGTTCCCTGTCTTTTATCGTACCAACCACAGCCGCCCGATCCAGCAAGCAGTTTCGCATTTCACAACTGGTTTCAGGTAAAAGCGAACAAGCGTGACACGCTGCGTAGTTTAGAGAGTCGTACCCTTGCGCATGAGATTCGATGCAAATAGGGTCAGACGAACACCAAGATGCCTCTTGGAGCATATTTCTGAAAATCACTTCAAAAGACTCTGGGCGGCCTTTTCTCACCAATCCGCCCAAACTGCCGTCTGAGTCAGAAGAAGAAGTGTACAGCAGAATACCAGCCATTTTTACATCAGACCCCGGATAAGTACTATAAATCCGTTCCTTAATGGAAGCACCGGAATAACCGCACTCCAATGACAACTGGCGGATCAACAGATGCGAAAGCGTGTGCAGTAGTACATACCGGGCGGAAAAATTCTCACAACCCACATTACTATGTTCCAGCCGGAATCGCATGGGATTATATTCCTCTTCAAAAGCATTTTCCCATTCTTCCAATGCACCTTCCCGTATCTTGATAAACAAACCTTCCCCTAACATTTCAATAGCAGGGAGCCAGTTTAGCTCCACATCACTAAGAGGAACACAATCTCCGGATAAATGGTATCCTTTGAATCTGTCATCATCAGTATTGGGTTGCTCTGGAGTAATCCGACGGAAGCCGCGCAACGCGAGCACCTCACGCAGACGCTTTGCCAGTACAATATCCTCAATATAGCCTTCAAGGAAATCTGGGACTGTTGCCCGTACAATCCTGAACTGTATATCTTCTGGGTTATCATAATCACCCATGCAGAAAACACGATACTCGTCTTCAAGCAGGTTCTGCTTGGTATACTCGCCTCCGTCTCCATCATTATAACGTTTTTTTATCTCGGTTATCAACTCATCAACCGTACAGATTCGCATTGCCAAAAGTGGTTGAAATACAGCTTGAACTACTATTTTCAAAGTGGAGTCATCCGGCTTTCCGGCAAGGACCGGTTCAATTCGTTCCCAGTTCACAGAAATCTCCTGCTGAACCTTACTACTCCAAGGAGGAATGGTCAATGCACTGGCGGTCATAGAAAAATATACATTAGAGGCTCCACGCTGAAGTGTCCGCAATTGTGCGGTACAGGATACCGGATCATTGTATTCCTTTTTGCTGCCCAGCCAAGGACGCTTTCCACGACAGGAGTAACCCCGAAGCGCATCTTTCGCCATGCTGCCAGCCATTGTACGAATCTTTCCACAAGCGGTACATTTGATAACAATGCTGTCCAACCCACCGGTTTCATCTGAAAAACTGATACGAAGGGCGCCGTTGCGCTTATCGGCAGGGCATTCACTAAAGTTACCGTAATGAACCCACCATTCATACGGGAAGTCTTCCAAGTGACCATTGATACACGCCGCAATGAAACGGGATGGGACAATACTTCTCTTGGGATGACCGTTAGCACAGCTGCGATCTGCCTCGTCACCAAAGCCCCAATACGGCATCAGTTTTCCGCAATTTGGATCAGGACAGAAATGATAGTAGGGAAACCGGAATGCCGGAACATCCGGGGTCATTTCATCATCTTGAGAATTGGATACATAAGGTTCTTTAAAATGTGAGACTTTCAACAGTTTTTCAAGATTTGGCTCATGCAGAACCGGACTGCTGTCTTTCCAGTAATTCGCACCAGCAATAATGACAGAGTAATCCGGCATATCTACAATGGAACCGTTACCGAATGTGGTAACTAACTGCGTTTTGCGCAATCTGCCAACCACTTTTTTAGGCTTGGCTTGCCCTTTGCTTGAGCCAAAGTGTAGTCTTGCCATAGTTACAGTCCTCCCAGCAGATAAATACCAGATTGGCCATCCACATTCCGCATACTGTTCATCGTACGAAAGCGATCATTTTCTGTGTCACTTTTCAGCAACTTTTTCTCATTTCTTTTGCTTTTATATACAAGGGAACCGGTTGCCGCAATATCCCATGCATCCTGAATATCTTTAAGTTCATCCATAACTGCCGATAACTCATCAGGATCAACTTTTCTTACATAGTCGATAATAATCTTCTCAACCTTTTGGACTTCGGGATTGTCAGAACGATAATTGATTGCCTGACTGTTTCCTCTGAGATTTTCAATCAGATAACGGCACAAAGAAACATATAATGCATGCAGGCCACGATCTCTTGCACGATCAGAGAACGGAGTAAGGCTTGTTGCTTCCACATAGCGGTACAACGCAGAATGATACTTCAGAAACTGCTCATAATGTGAGCGGTCACGGGAACGGGATGCGTTGTACACAGCAATAACCAATCCGGGATTATCGCGACCCACACGGCTGGTTGCCTGAATATATTCTGCATTAGTCTTAGGCTGGCCGGCAACTACCATTGCACCCAAACGACCGACATCGACACCAACAGAAATCATGTTGGATGCCAGCAGGTAGTCAAATACATCCGCATGGTTATCCTTGGTATAGCTGCGTTTCAACTTAACCTGGATAATATCTGTAATTTCAGAATTGCTCATGCGACTTGTCAGTTCTTCCGTATATGTATAACCTTTTGAGGTATCAACACCGGGATAAACCGAAACAAATTTAGTTTTCGCAAGGTAATCAAGACGACTCTGAACGTCATCAAGGATCTGTGTGCTTGCACCGCCCAATTCTCGCAAGCTGTTAAAATAGCCGGTAATAGTCCAGAAATTATCCACAACCGCATCAGGGTATCCCAATGTGGCCAAGTAGCGCGTAGCAAACAGCATAGCCGCATTCACTCTGATTAATGTCGTGGTGGCAGTTGTTCCGATACCCATCACGCCAAAATACTGACGTGCAGGTCTTTCTTCCGGTGTAGACTGTATAGCAAAAAACGAATCCCTAGCAGAAAGCCCCTGAGGCGGAAACTGCGTGTGACCACGTCCGTACAATGCCATGATTTGATTTGCTGCATTTCGGATGGTTGCGGTGGACGCAATTACTTTTGCGCAAATACCATCGCGCTCACAGAGTTTTGATATGGCAGCCTCATAGATACCGGTCATGGTGCCAAGGGGGCCGGAGATCAGATGAAGTTCGTCTTGGATGATAAGCTCCGGAGGTTTTTTGTTATTCGTAATGCCAAATAGTGCCGCTGGTTTATCGTTCAGCGGAATCTGGGCAAATTTATCGACGGTGGCAACAACAAAAGTTGGCAGGTGCTGATAGATAGCATCATCAATAATGTGAATCGGGAGGCCATTGGGGGCAGTATGGAAATTGCAATGCTGATTCGGACATTTGATTGTCATCCTGTTTTGGACAAGATCAACATCATAGTGCTGTGCATTTAACTTTGCGCCGCACCAGGGACAAACCTTGATTTGAACAGGATTGGATTTCTCGTCATCCCCGCCTTCTTTCTGCTTATTGATGCTGGTTCTGGCCTCTTTCAAATGGTTTGGTGTAAGATTACCGCCAACCCACAGACCGATGGAAATCTCATTTCCACCCAAATTATACTTTTTACGCAGCAACTCGCATGCAAATATCAGGATACTTGCACGTTCAAACTGCTGTAGGGTCAGGAGCCGAAGCGTATATCGCATAATTACAGTAACACCATCTGCATTGGCATCCCGGAGTCTGCGCAGGAAGATTACAAATGCAGTAATCCCCAAATACGCTTCTGTTTTACCACCGCCGGTGGGGAACCAAAGAAGATCCACCATCTGTCGATCCGGAACTTCCTGACCGGGACGTCCTTTCGGCTCAATAAAGGAGGTCAGTTCATGCAGGACGAAAGCTAACTGGAAGGGGTACCAGCAGACTTTTGCAGGATCAAAGGTTTTTCCGCTTTTCAGCAGCGTTTGTCTTCTCTGAAGCAACATTGCCTCATTTGCAAGCTGGAAGGCACGGAAAGCCTTTCCATCACCTTCTGCACTCTCCTTCAACAGCCTAATAGCATAATCGATTCTGTTGCATGCATCTTGACATTTTTGAATGTTGCTACGGGCAATCTCCCGCAGGCTTTCCTTCACCTCGGATACGGCATTATTTTGATCTTTGATCCACTTCTGGTATTTCGCTGCAAAAGCATCCAACTCCAGAACGACATCGTCAACGGTTGCGGTAGACAAAAACTGCATAGATAATACGTTTCCGCTTACCACTTCAGCAGCCTTCATCTGGCGAAGATTGAATGTAGGAAAAAATGCAGACTCTACCCATTCCGGCTCGGCATTATCCATATCCCACATAACAGAGCATCCGTGTCCCTGCGCATAGCAATGGACATCAGAATACAGCATATCCAATTCCAGAAGTTCCGGATCGGTAGTCAAATATGTCTGCCGGTTTACACTGGTGAAAACAGCTGTTCCATCACTGCTGCTTACTCTGATGACGGGCTGAAAAGCACAACACCTGGAGGTGGAGGTCATATCATTTTCGGACTGGTTCTCGTTAACCAGTGCAATCGTAATTACACGCTCACCGGAATCCATAATAGAGTGTGTATAAACCTGCAGCTGGAGTCCGTTGGGTAAGTCTGCGTACTCCACCCGTTCGCCAGTAAATATGACTTTTTCTGCATATGAATATTCGTTGCGCCGCCATATTTCCGTTGGCTTCTTTTTCATTTGTTCCCACTTGGAGGTTTCAATTCCACACTCTTTTGCGTCCTCGATGGAAACCGGCTCGTAGAAAGCATAGCTGCCTGATACGCAAATGGCATTGACATCTGCCTTTAATGTGACTGTCACGCCCATGGAAGATGGATTGTTCTGGTTGCTCAAAGAAATTGATGCATCATAGGTTTCAATCTCATTTTCCAACAACGGGTTTCGCGCAAGATCCAACGCCTCCACAGTATCTTTTTGCGGATAAAGTTTTCCCATAATGTAATACTGAACCGGAACTTCAGCAAGGCATTCATCTTTTGTGACAGGTCCAATAAAATCCTGCTCCAGAATGCGGGATACAACCTCTCTGGCTTCATAGTATTTTGAATAGTCAGCCATAGCAAAACCTCCGGTTCTGTATAATTAGTATGTGTCTTTGTCAACTGCTGCAAACCCTGTGATGGTTATGCCAGACCAAATACTGACATCTCCAAAGGTTTTTGCACCTGCGGGAGCAGGGCCTATCCCAGATACACATGTTGTAATACCGTGGACATACACATCACAAAATGCATGCGGAAACACTTCGTACTTCACAGAATAATGCATATTATTATAAATTTGCTGTATTGCATGCTCCAGCTCACAAGCAAAAGGCTTACTGGTATATCCCAATACAGTTTTCTCATTATCCTCTGGAACAATACGATACGCTATATATGGTTTCGTTCCCTCTGGACACTTAATTAGCTTCAATCGCATTCCGGTATAAACCTTTTGGCGAAGATACCTTTGAGTGTTCTCATCTGCAGCAAGCGAAAGTACATCTACATCCGTATCACTACCAACTTCGATGTTGTTGATGTATTTCTTGCGAATCATCGGCTTAAAGCACCGCCGTGTTGAGTTTTTTATACTATAAATGTACTGCTTTGGGAATTCTGCACGTTCAATCCTGATCTTAGGCCGCGTTAAGGCTACATAGCACACTTTGTGCTCCAAAGTTTCCTCTGTATCAGGCTTGGCCATCGCCTCAATCACATCATCGATGACAATTACAGAGTCAAATTCCTTGCCCTTCGCACGATGGATATTGCTGACCGTGATAGAGTGTTTGGCTCCTGTTCCGGATTCAAACAGCATTGGATCCTTGGCGTTTCTTAAGAGACCTTTTAGTAAATCTGCAACCTCGTATCTTTTCCGCACTTCACCACGCTGCGATGAAACAAGCGCCCTCCACCGCATCTGTGCCAGTTCATATCCGCCTTCTGGAAACAAGGCGAGATGTTTGGTCACAAAGGAAGTTTCATCAACGGATTCGTTTTCGTAGTCACAGAATATACGAGAAACCCAAGCACCCAGAGTTGGAGATCCCAAACCACGATGCAGAGTGTGTGGAACATCTGCATTTTGGAGCCACGAAGAGATTTGCAGTGCCTGCCCGTTTGTGCGGGTAAGAATACCCAATGTCTCACCCTGACCGACATATCGCAGTGCATCGTCCCTTGAAAACTCGGTCAGTTTTACAGGCATCCTAGGAATGTGTGTCAACAAATCTTTCGCTGCAGAAACCCGTTCCGTGGTGGAACCAGTAAGGATTGCCTTCCGGTATGGAACTGTCAGCTGTCCAAATGCATCACCCTGACGATGATTCTCTGTGAGTGCGTAATAATTGGCACTGGGGAAGCTTTTGAAAATGTCTTGATAGAATTGCTCAGAGGACATAATCGCGGGATCGCCTTCTGCCATATAGTCGTACAAAGCCTGGCAAGAATCACCCAAAATCGTAAAACCACAAGTGTCAGGGAGGCCTTTCAGCATCGCCAGAACCAACTCTGCCCGGCTACCAACAAGATCTTGAACCTCGTCGACGATGATATGCTCATAATCAGCCAGCATATCTTTTTTCTTTTTGAAAATAGATGTTGCAACTTTTATGCGCTGATCATAGTCATATGCTTCCAGAAGAAAATGTTTGGGAAGCAAATCCGTATGATTGGCCTGCACCCATGCCAGCATATATGTAGAGAAGGAGTCAAATGTACGAACATCTACATCCTGCCACTCATAACCGATGCGTCCCGTCTCGGCGGCATCAGAGAGCCTGTTTCGTACAACCTCCACGGCAGAGCGCGAGAAACACAGAACTAGGATATTCTCTGCCTTAGCCTGCTCCTCGTTGATCATATGGATGATTTTTTCAATCAAGGTCCAAGTCTTGCCCGTGCCGGGGCCAGCATTTACGATGCTGCGCTCTGCGGGTTCCGCTTCAATGATTTCGTCCTGTGTGGTTTCTTTAAAGGAACTGAAATCGATTTTCTTGACTTCCGCAGGCTGGGACACCGGCTGAACGGTTTTCCGGACAACGAACGGATCGTCCGGTTTTTTCTCTGCAGGAGTTGGAGTCCCCGATTCTCCAGCATGCTTCTGTTCCGGGGTGTCTCCTGCAAACAGTTTCGCTGCCGCTCCGGTATCTCCATCTTCTGTTGTGTGCTTTTTACGTGCAGCTTCGTCAAATTCGAAAATTTTCGGTTGAGCCCTTTTATTCTCCTCATGTATTGCCAATTCGGAGGGATCAAAGTCAGGACGGCAACTATGAAAGAGGCTGCATTTTGTATTAAGGCATCTGCAAACGACCTGATCATGGCCCTGCTGGTCTCTGATTGTTCCCCAAGGGTAGTCTTTTTTTGCAGCGTATGCGCAGTGTAGCGATGCATGATCGTATTCTTTTTTCTGTAAGCTCGTTAATGCAAACTGTTTTTTGAGAAGTTCCAGTGAAAACGGGTCATGTATTTTGGAGCGAAAAGTAGAGTCCTCATTAAAATTCTTTTCCACTGGATACAGATTACTCCGGAATGTTACTGTACTGATATTACTCTCCATGCTGCACCCGCTTTCCAGGCAGCTTATAATAGCACTTTAACTGTGTATATTCCCACAGTCGTCGGAATTCGGCAGGCTGCATATTACTACCGGTAACAACAGTGAACACCATATTCTGATCAACAGAAGCATTGAGTATAATCTGCTCCTGAAGGAAACGGTATGCAGGAACTGGCAGCGTCTTATATTTTTCCGGAGAGGCTTCGATATCAGGACTGCCACCAAAAACAAAACGGGCTTCCTTGCTGGAGTCCACAATTCCGAAATGGCATGTATGCTCCCATCCACGAACGGGAGTATCCGGCTTCAGAATTTCGTAATATGCATTGTCACTCAGAACGATACCAATAGACTGATTGGCATAATAACCACCGGGAGTCATTGCCAGCATAGCAGCACCCTGGCCGACATTCCACATGGTTTCTTCCGGGAAAAACAGCTTGTCTCCATACTTGTCATCCATCTTCTCCAACAGAGGACGCAAATTGCTGCTACCGCCCACCATAACGATCCGATCAATATTGGCAAGACCAACTCCCGACTGACGGATAGCTTCCTCCAGACAGTCCATCGCCATCGTGACTTCCGGATCTACAATGTCAGCAAACCAGTCATATTCCAATGTTTCACGGCAGGCACCATACACGCCATAATTATTGATGGAAATCGTGGCGGTATCATCATCGCCCAGCATGCGTTTTGCACGCTCGGCACGAACCCGCATCATATCCTGGGCGCTGGACGGCATATCTGCGAATGCCATCTCAACACCTTTTTTACGGGCAATTTTTGCATGAATTCGCTTGGCAATTTTATCATCGATATAGTCACCGGCAATGCTTCTTCCGACTGTTGCCAATTCAGACACTTTTCCATTGACATGCTGAAGAATGGATACGTCCAGAGTACCACCGCCCCAGTCAAAAATCGCAGCAACAGAAGAACTTTTCAGTTCATCATAGTTTGCAAAAAAGGCCGCAGTGGGTTCACTGATAAAAGAACTAATATGAATACCGGCTTTCTGTGCTGCTTCACGCAGTTTGGACCGCTTTGATGCGCTGAAGCCAACGGGAATCGCAACAGTTGCCTCTTCCATGTCAATTCCGGTACGATTATGAACATTGGCTTTCAGATGCTTAAAAACCTCGCTGGCCACATCGACAGCAGTCCACTCACGACCTGCAATTGTTTTTATCTGCTCAGAATCCAGAATGGTCTTAACCGATGAGATATACTCACAGGATTCGCTCAGCTCCATCTTTTTATCCCATGCATCCCGGCCAGTGAATACAGCGCCTGTGGTTTTATCAATCGCAATAACGGACGGAACTGGACGTCCTTCTTCATCACCGTATTTAACAGCTTCCGGCTTTTGATCCATCACCACATATCCAACAGTTGCACTGTTGGTTGTGCCGAAGTCAATGCCAAAATAATATTTCAATCCTGTTGCCACGGTTTTTCACCTCACTTAATTTTCATGCCGCCTTTTTCCAGTATATCGAAGATACTCTGAATCTGGAGTCTCAGGTTCTCACCCAAATCACAGCTCATAGGCACATCCAACGCATCCACAAAATCCCGATATTCGATGCGAATCTTGGATGCCAGTTTTTGAAGCAACTCGTCGGCCTGTTTATTTCTGTCCCGGCTGAGAACCTCTGCCATTTTAACTCTTTCTGCTATTTCTGCATCTTTTTCGGCGATAGTTGCATCTCTTTGCGCCACCGCCTGTCTCAGTGCAAAGATATCACCTTCAGCGGCAGACAGTTTTTTTCTTAACTCAGTAATAGTATCCTGTAGGTCTGCTATCTGCTGATTGGTTCCATGAAGTTTATTCTGCTCAGTTTCCAAAGTCTGGGTCAATGCATCAATTTTAACTCTCTGTTGCGTACTCTCGGCCTTGACAACGGTTGTAACTTTAGCAGCTTTCCCAAGCAACTCAGTAAGATATGCTATCATGTCTGAGGGAACCTTTTCCTCAGGCTGAGCAACGACCACTCTCGGTGTTTGAACTTTCTCTTCTTGGGAATTGTCTGCAACAGATATGGTATTCGCTTTTTCTTCTGTAATTTTTGTTGCCTCATGGATTACTTGATCAGTCTTTGTGTCTGCACTGACACTTTGGGAAATATCATAATCAGCAAACCACTTGCGAATCTTCGCAATATTTTTTACAACAACCCCTTTTGTTGAACCGGCATTTTCAATGCCATCCATTATGGAAGAAACAAGCGCTACGAACTCGTTAATGAATACCGGTTTGGTTCCAATATCTGCAAGAGAACATAGCTCTGCATCTGGTCGCAGTTCCGTCAAGAAATACTTCTCCAATGTTTTCTCAGCCGTGCCGAGTCGTTTTTTATCTTTATTAACACATGCACCCGGCAAACGCTTAATTATGGGCGCCAGTATATTCCCTGGAGCATTGTTATTAAGCATCAACGCAAGCAAATGCGTCACCAAGCGAAAAGATACATTGCTGTCAATACCATAGTATTTTCCGCTGAACATTGTTGCCAGTGTTGCATTTTGATCTTCCGTTTGAATCAAATAGGCATAGAAAGGTTCTGCTCCGCAGAAAGCAAATCCCTCATACAAAAACTGTTCGGCGCGACCGGCCAAACCTGTATCCGCCACAAGGCTAAGCCATGCGCTGCGAAAAGCTTCTTTTTCCTTAATTGTAGGCTCTTTCTTTTTCTTTTCTTTTTTTGCTTTCATCAACGCATCAAGCGTTTCAATGTATTTATCCATGATGATTCCTCCATCAATTATCATTTTACTGAATTTTCTGTCCAATAAACCATCTATATTCAGACTTCCGAATTCTTTATATACTCTACAATATCCCCAAAGTCCGTATCCAGCGTGCCGCAGATCTTTTCCAGCACGCCCATAGCCACGGGTTCGTCTCTGCGGAGCTTGGTCATAGTATTGGGTGCCAGCCCGGCGGCTTTTCGCAGATCGGCTTTGCTCATCTTTTTATCTACCAACAGCTTCCACAGTTTGTTATAGGAAACGGCCATATAGGAAACCTCCCGATGATATTACAAGTATATAAAGGAATCATATCATATGGTGTCAGATTTTTCAAGATGATGTCGCAAGATTGTGCGAATGTATCGTGAAATTGTTGAACTTATGCTTGCGATAAATTCCGGGAATTGTTGTATTTCGCCTTTCCATTCGGTATCAATCATGTGCATATCCAAGCATGATTTCGCTATCTTTTGGCATATCCACGCAGATAATTTGCTTGTACTGTCAGCCGTTTCCCGTTTTGGGGTATCCCCCCCTTACAAATTCCGCAAAAATTTGCGTGAAACCCCGCGCCGGTCTTCCTGCGAAAGGGCGTAGAGATTCGAATTCCCCCTGGGGTAAAACGCAGCAGCACTTATTCCGTTTTACCCTTTGCCTTCTCCCGGTAGTAATACTCTTTGGATTTGAGTTTGTTCCGCACGCTCTGGCATTCCAACGTGCCGCAATATTTCTGCCGGTTCCCTCGTTTGATGAACGCCTTACCGCAGGCCTGACAAAATGCGATATTGGTTTTGCCGCCGTAGTCCTCCAAAGCGTTGGCGTTCACCGCCATAAATCGGGCAAGTCCGAAACGGGCTGCGTCTACCACGGATTTGACGGAGGGCTGTAACTGGATCTGTCCGGTAGTCAAATCGTATTCCAGCTCCATATTCAGTTTCGGGATTCTGTCAACAAACCGCTGCAGCACCATAGGCCGGCGGGCATTGTCTGTCCGATACCACTCCCGAAGCAGATTTTCCTTCTCGGGCGCACAAACCTTCTCATAAATTCGCTGTGCGTCTGCCACCTTGCCCTCCATCAGGCTGCGGATAGCAAAAGCCGTCATGGTATCGGTATAAAGCCGTTCCAGATCCTGCACCATTTCTTCCACATGGATATAATAGCATTCCAGAGCATTTACCACGACATCCCAACAACTCGCCGGATCATCCTGATTCCATTCCAAATGTGCCACATTATCTCCGTAGAAATAGCAAGGATGAATATTCTCCAGACTCCACCGGATCAAAATCTGCGCACATTCCTCCAAGGGCTTATCTCGTAGCTCCAGATTCAGATTGCACAGCTCAATCAGCAGCTCCTGCCCGGAAGGGTAGCCGCTGTATACCGCAGGCGGATTTTCCGGATCATACTCCGCATATATCGTCAGCTTACCACCCTCTGTTCCCATTCTGTATGAGTGGAACCGGAGGGTGTGTTTTTTTATATCCCCGATGCCGCCAATCTCATAATCCGTCAGTTCTCGTTTTAGATCCATATCATAGCACTCCTTTATCACCAAAGCTTTACCGATAGAAGTAAGTATTCTTTCATTAGTCTTACCGATAGAGCAAAGAATTGTAGCTCTATTATATGCGATAATACAGCCAAACACAAGAGAAGGGAGTGAAATATATGGAAACGACTTTGTACAAGTCCGCATTTAATCTCAAAGAGGCGGTGGTTTACTTGGGGATTAGCATTCCGACTTTGGTAAGGCTACTGAGGAGCGGGGACATTCCGCACCGCCGTGTGGGGCAGCGTTGGCTCATTGCACGCTCTGCATTGGATACTTGGCTGAATCGAAATGATTAAGGAAGGAGGAAATTTCATGACCGAAAACAAACCCATCACCGTGTACACGGCAGACTGCATCGGAAATGCGGCCAACTGCCTGTATCCCGACGAAGTGAATATCACGGATGAATCCACCGCAAAGCTGGCATTCTCCAAAGACATGGTCTGTGCCAAGTACAAAAATAGCCATCGGAGCACTCCAAACTTCGAAATCAGCAACGCTCTGCCTATGGACTGCGACAACGACCACTCGGATATATCGGCAGATTGGATCGCCCCGGAGGACATTGCGGAGTTCTTTGTCGATGTTCCCTATGTGCTGCACTTCAGCCGCCACCACATGAAGCCCAAAGGCGAGAAAAGCGCCCGTCTCCGGTTTCATATCGTGTTCCTCATTGACCCGGAGCGGAATATGGACCGCTATACAGCGCTGAAACAGCGCCTATTGGCGGCATTTCCGTTTTTCGACGCTAATGCCATGGATGCCGCCCGGTTTCTGTTCGGTACGGAAAATCCGCAGGTCATCTACCATCCCGGTTCGATCCCGCTGAACGCATTTCTGGATGAACGGGAAAACGAGCAGGCTTTTGCAGACCTTGGACGCACAATCCCCGAAGGAAGCCGCAACAACACTATGTCGCAAATCGGTGCCAGAATCATCAAGCGGTACGGCGATACGCCGGAAGCAAAGAATCTGTTCCTGCAAGCCGCCGAGCAATGCACTCCGCCCTTGGACGAGCAGGAGTTGGAGAATATTTGGGCAGGGAAACAGAAACTTTATGCCAAAATGCGCAAACAGCCCGGATACATTTTGCCGGATGCGTATAATGCTGCCGATGCTGTGGTTTGGGATACGCCGCTCCCGTTTGATGAATATGACCTTCCCGCCTTTCCCACGGATGCGTTGCCGGAAACCATTCGCCGCTATGTGCTGGCGGTAGCGGAATCCACGCAGACTCCCGTGGATATGGCGGCGGTGGAGGCGTTGGGCATCGTGTCCCTGTGCTGTCAGGGGAAGTACTTTATCCGGGGCAATGCGGACTGGGCGGAACCTCTCAACACCTATATGGTTGTCATCATGGAACCGGCGGAGCGGAAATCCTCGGTACTGTCCATGATGATCCGCCCGGTGGAGGAATATGAAAAAGGGGAAAATTCCCGCCGCAATGTCGGAATCATCGAAAGTCAGATGGTTCTGAGCCGACTGGAAAAGGAAAAACGCAGTTTGGTGGAGCGGGCATCCAAGGGCAAAGCCACCGAGGAAGAGGTTCGCGCCAAGGCTGCGGAAATCGCCAAATACGAGCCGGTCAAGCCTCTGCGGTTATTCGTGGACGATGTGACATCAGAAAAGTTGACCTCCGTTCTGGCCGAGAACAAGGGCCGTGCGGCGGTGGTTTCCGCTGAGGGCGGTATTTTCGATATTATCAGCGGCCTTTACAGCCGCAATGTGAATATCGACGTCTTCCTCAAGGGGCACAGCGGCGATACCATCCGGGTCGACAGAATCGGCAGGGCCAGCGAGAGCATCATCCACCCGGCATTGACCATGATGCTGGCGGTACAGCCGGAAGTGCTGAATGGGCTGATGAGCAACAACACATTCCGTGGTCGCGGTCTTACCGCCCGATTTCTGTACTCCATGCCGAAGTCTACCGTTGGCAGTCGTTCTTTCTCCACAAAGCCGATCCCGGAAGGAGTCAGAGCCAGATATCAGGCTCTGATTGAAACCATCCTGTCCGGCGGCAATGAGCAGGAGCCGATCAGTCTGGACGATGGTGCCCGGGAAGTGTTGGAAGACTTGTTCAACGAGATAGAAGGTCGGTTGAAAGGAGACTTGGCGGAGATCTCCGACTGGGCAGGTAAGTTCGTGGGTGCGGTTCTGCGTATCAGCGGGATTCTGCACGTCATGAAATACCCCAAGGATTCCATGTTCGATGCCGTTGACCGGGAGACCATGGAGCATGCCGTAACCATCGGCAGGTACTTTCTGGCGCACGCCAAAGCCGCCTATTCCCTCATGGGTGCCGACGCAGTCAACAAAAACGCCCGGCTTTTCCTCGCTGCCGTCAAGCGAAAGCGGTTGGCGGAGTTTTCCCGCCGAGATGCCATGCGGCTGTACCGGGGCTGCAAGACCGTGGAAAGCCTGCAGCCGGTGCTGGACCGACTGTGCGAATACGGGTACCTCGCCGTTAAGCCGGTGCCACCCCCCTATGGGCCGGGAAGAAAACCCTCGGATACTTATCTGGTCAATCCGGCGGTGTGGGAGAGCGCCGACGGGGAGGGACGGTCATAATCTCCGGGGGATTGCCGTTCGGGCAACGGCCCGGGGTCTTACGCACAAAAACGGCGAAATCAAAAGGGGAATTACCCCGGAATCAAACAAGGGAGATTTTAAAATGACCAAACATGAAATTGAGATTCTGAACATCATGCGCAGCCGGGGCAAAACAGCCACGGATATTGCGCTTGCCCTTCAAGTCTCCGTCAATACCGTTCGCTCTTACATCCGCCGCCACCCGCCGGAAGATGCGGTTCGGATCGGATGCCGCCGGTGCGGGAAACCGATACTCCAAGTGAAGGGCAGAAAGGCCAAATACTTTTGTTCCGACCGATGCCGAAATGCATGGTGGAACGCCCATCCGGAACAGGTGCAGCGGAAAGCCTATTACCGTCTGACCTGTGAATACTGCGGAAAGGAGTTTGTCAGCTATGGAAACCGGAACCGCAAATACTGCTCCCGCCTCTGTTACGCCGACGCAAGAAGAACTCATTCGGTATCGGATCCTCTGCGCAATGCTGGATCACCTCGGCCGAGCGGGGGAACTGGACGCCCAAACCCGTGAACGGGCAAATGCCGTTCTCGCCATGAAAACCGGCCTGAAACGGGACAGCATTTTCCTTTAAATTCGTCATGATATGGACTTGCTATATCCTCCGAAACGAGCAATATATGTAGCTGACGATACTTGATGCAAAGGAGAAGACCATGCCGAGAACCGTAGAACAAATCCAATTTACTCCCCATATGCCGAAAGCCCTTCGGGTGGCGGCGTATGCCAGAGTATCCTGTGGCAAAGATGCCATGCTTCACTCTTTGGCGGCACAGGTGGATCATTACAGCACCTACATCCGTCACCACCCGGGTTGGGAGTATGTGGGCGTTTATGCAGACGAAGCCAAGACCGGCACCAGAGACAGCCGGGAGAACTTTCAGCGGATGCTCGCCGACTGCCGTAAGGGGAAGATCAATCACATCATTACCAAGTCCATATCCCGCTTTTCCCGGAACACCGTGACGCTTCTGGAAACGGTGCGGGAACTGAAGGGCCTGGGTATCAGCGTTTATTTTGAAGAACAGTCTATCGACACCGCCACCGCTGACGGCGAACTGATGCTTTCCATCCTGGCAAGCTATGCCCAGGAGGAAAGCCTCTCCGCCAGCGAAAACCAGAAGTGGCGGGTGAAACGGAACTTTGAAGAGGGCATCCCCTGGCGATTCTTCATGCTGGGCTACCGCCGTGAGAATGGGAAGCTGACCGTCGTCCCGGAAGAAGTGGAGATCGTCAGAAGCATCTTCGATGACTACCTGGCTGGAAAGGGTGTCACCGCCATCGCCAAAAGGCTGAACGAAAGCGGATACGCCACCCAGAGCGGCTGCGTGTTCCACAAGAGTGCCGTGGAACGAATTCTCCGCAACTATGCCTATACCGGGAATCTCCTGCTCCAGACCAAATTTCGGGAGAACCACCTGACCAAAATCACCCGTAGAAATAAGGGCGAACTGCCCCGATATCACGCGACGGACACCCACGAAGCCATCATTCCGCTGGAAACTTTCAATGCCGTCCAGGCGGAGATCCGGCGGAGAAAAGAGAAGTATGCTCCAACCAAGCCCCCGCAAACATCCCCCTTCACGGGGCTTATCACCTGCGCCATCTGCGGCAAGCACTACCGCCGCAAAACCACCGCCACGGGGCCGGTCTGGATCTGCTCCACCTACAATTCCTACGGTAAATCCTACTGCCCCTCCAAAGCTATTCCGGAGGAAAAGTTGATGCAGACTGCCGCCCTGGTTGGGCATACGGCGAAATAACGGCGATTACAGCCTACAACGATAATCTTCTGGAGTTCACCCTCAAGGACGGAACCAACGCCGTGAAGCGGTGGCAGGACCGCTCCCGTGCCGAGAGTTGGACATCGGAAATGCGCCGGGCCGCCGGAGAGAAAACACGGGAAAGGAAGCAGCACCATGCCGAAAGCTAAAAATGTTACGGTCATCCCCGCCACATTGAATATCCATACCAAAACACCCACCAAGGAGCGGATACGCCGCAGGGTAGCCGCTTACGCCCGTGTCTCCACGGACAGCGAAGAGCAGCTCACCTCCTATGAGGCCCAGGTGGATTACTACACCAGGTTCATTCAGGAGAACCCCGACTGGGACTTCGTGGAGGTCTACACCGATGAGGGCATCAGCGCCGTCAACACCAAGCGCCGGGACGGCTTCAACCGCATGATCCGGGATGCCCTTGCCGGAAAAATCGACCTGATTGTGACCAAAAGTGTGAGCCGATTCGCGCGAAATACCGTGGACAGCCTGACCACCATCCGCAAGCTGAAGGAAGCCGGCTGTGAGTGCTTTTTCCAGAAAGAAAACATCATGACCTTCGACTCCAAGGGGGAACTGCTCATCACCATCATGTCCAGTCTGGCTCAGGAGGAGAGCCGTTCCATTTCCGAGAATGTCACCTGGGGACAGCGGAAGCGGTTCTCCGACGGCAAGGTCAGCATTCCCTACGGACAGTTCCTCGGTTACCGCAAAGGTGCCGACGGACTGCCGGAGATCGTACCGGAGGAAGCGGAGGTCGTCCGGCGCATCTACCGGGAGCTGCTCCAAGGAAAATCCACCAACGCCATTGCCGCCATGCTGACGGAGGAGAGAATCCCGACTCCTGGCAAGAAAACCGTGTGGCAGCGGGCCACCGTGGAGAGCATCCTCCGGAACGAGAAGTACAAAGGCTCTGCGCTACTGCAAAAATCCTTCACGGTGGATTTTCTCACCAAGAAAACAAAGATCAACGAGGGAGAAGTGCCCCAATATTATGTGGAGGACAGCCACCCGGCCATTATCGAGCCGTGGGAGTGGGAGCAGGTGCAAGCGGAGCTGGAGCGGCGCAAAAACAGCCGCACCCGGCACCGCCAGACCAGTCCCTTTTCCGGGAAGATCTTCTGTGCCGACTGCGGCGAAATTTTCGGGTCAAAAACCTGGCACTCCACAGACCGCTATCGGCGAATCGTCTGGCAGTGCAACGGGAAATTCAAAAGGGAGCACAAATGCGAAACGCCCCATCTGACCGAGGAACGCCTGAAGGAACTGTTTCTTGCCGCCCTTGGAGAGTACTTATCCGACCGGAACGCCGCCATCGATAGGCTTCGCTGCGCTCAGCGGACGCTCACGGACACGGATTTCATTGACGCAGACATTCAGGCATTGGAAGAGGATCTAACCACCATCGCCGGGATGCTGCGCCTGTGTATCGCAGAAAATGCCGCCAATGCCACAACGGAAGAAGCCTACCGCGCCGCTCACGCCGATTTGTGCCGCCGCTTTGAGGAAACCGAAGCCAAGCTGGCAGCACTGCAACGGCAGCGGGAGAAAATGAAAGTGGACGCCATCGCCATTGGCGGTATGATGTTCGAGTTGGGAGAACTGACCGCTCTGCCGCTGACCTTCGGCGAAAAACTTTGGAACGGTACCGTTGACCATGTCATTGTAAACGCCGATGAGCGGGTCGTGTTCCACTTCAAGGACGGGAAGGAAATCGTAACGAGGCTATGAAATATTGCAGAAACAGAACCGGGTCAACAAGGATAATCCTGCCGACTCGGTTCTGTCCTTTTTGTCCCTTTTGTCCCGTGGGAATCAGTGAAAAGCCGTCCGCAGCCAGGGGTACTCCCAGCCATGGACGGTTCTATGTATATAGAAAGTAATCATTTATCGTTTATATCTTATAACGATTGCAATTACCACCAAGCCGTGATTTGGGGGCAGGCGGCTGCGACAAACAGGTCGGTCAGTTAGTCCTCAGCCGAAAATGATCGGAAAACACCCATTTTCATGCGGTAAGCACCTAAAACAAGAGGAAAATAAAAAATTACCGTTGTTGATATGGTATCAACAACGGTAACAGATTTGGTTGCGGAGGGAGGACTTGAACCTCCGACCTCTGGGTTATGAGGGCAATACAGCCATTAAAAAGTTATCGTCTGCCTGAAATTTAAACGTGTAATCTCGTTTTGTTTTCATTGGATTGCCGTAAAGGCTTGCCCCAAGGTTCTCATGATAAGCCCGGCATAAATCTCCTGCGTAATATTCCCTCTTTTTCGGCTTCTTTTAGTTTTCGGCCTTGGTCTCACAGTACAGGCAGCGGTAGGTGCGCGTGCTCTCTTCGGTCAGCGTGAAGACCTGCGGCAGCTCCTGCTCAACGGAGGTGATGCAGCGGGGATTCTTGCAGCGGATGACGTTGGTGATGCGCTCGGGCAGCTTGAGCTGGCGCTTTTCGATGCGCTCGCCGTCCTTGATGATGTTGACGGTGATGCCGGGGTCGACATAGCCGATGACGTCCCAGTCAAGGTCGAGCACCTGATCGATCTTGATGATGTCCTTGCGGCCGAGCTTGCCGCTGGAAACGTTCTTGAGCAGCGCGACAGAGCAGTCGAGCTTGTCAAGGCCGAGGATGTTGTAGAGCTCCATCGCCTTGCCGGCGGAGATATGGTCGATAACGATACCGTTGGAAATAGCGTCGATGATCATGTGTAAGTCCCTCCCTTATTCAATACCAAGCAGCTTGAGGATGAGCGCCATGCGGATGAAGCGGCCGTTGCGGACCTGCTTGAAGTAGCAGGCGCGGGGATCATCGTCCACGGCAACGGAAATCTCGTTCACGCGCGGCAGCGGGTGCAGGATGCAGAGATCCTTCTTGGCGTTGCGCAGCTTCTCCGGGGTGAGGATGTAGCTGTCCTTCAGGCGGAGGTAGTCCTCCTCGTTGAAGAAGCGCTCGCGCTGAACGCGGGTCATGTAGAGAATGTCGAGCTCGGGCATGACGGCTTCGAGGTCGGTCGTCTGCTCGTAGGGGATGTTGTTCTTCTTGAGCGCCTCGCTCTTCACGTAGCTGGGGAGCTTGAGCTCCTCGGGGGAAATGAGGACGATCTTGATGCCGGTGTAGCGGCTCAGGGCGCTGATGAGGGAGTGGACGGTACGGCCGAACTTGAGGTCGCCGCAGAAGCCCACGGTCAGGTCGTTGAAGCGCCCCTTTTCACGGTTGATGGTGAGAAGGTCGGTCAGCGTCTGGGTCGGGTGGTTGTGACCGCCGTCGCCCGCGTTGATGACGGGGACCTCGGAGTGTATGGAGGCGACCAGCGGCGCGCCCTCCTTGGGGTGACGCATGGCGATGATGTCAGCATAGCAGCTGACGGTGCGCACCGTGTCGGAAACGCTCTCTCCCTTGGCGGCGGAAGAGCTGCTGGCGGACGAGAAGCCCAGCACCTTGCCGCCGAGACCGAGCATCGCGGACTCAAAGCTCAGGCGCGTGCGGGTAGAGGGCTCAAAGAAGAGCGTTGCGAGGATCTTGCCGTCGCACTTGTGTGCGTAGGCGTCGGGATGGTCGATGATGTCGTTGGCCGTGGCGACCATATCGTCGATCTCCTGGGGGGTCAGCTGCAAAATGTCGATCAAATGCTCCATGTTAGTTCTTTCCTCCGATCCAAGATTCATCCGACGGGTCGTTGCGGAACTGAATGAGACGCGCAACGTCCTCGGGGTGGATATAATTTTGCTTCGCCGCTACGTCGGCGATGACGTCAAAGTTGGTCAGGCTGTGGTTCTTCACGTTGGCGGCGGCGAGGCGGTCAAGGCCCTTCTGCATACCGTAGGTGAAGATGCTCGCAACGCCCAGCACCTCCGCGCCCGCTTCGCGCAGGACGTTCACAACGTCCAGAACGCTGCCGCCGGTGGAGATGAGGTCTTCGATGACGACGACCTTCTGGCCCGGCTCAAGGCGGCCCTCGATCTGGTTCTGGCGGCCGTGGTCCTTGCTGGAAGAGCGCACATAGCCCATGGGAAGGCCCATCATGTGGCCAACGATGGCGGCGTGGGCGATGCCCGCCGTGCTCGTACCCATCAGCACCTCCACATCGGGATAGTCGGCGCGAATGATCTCACACAGCGCACTTTCCACCTGCGTGCGCACCTCGGGTGCGGTCAGAATCAGGCGGTTGTCGCAGTAGACGGGACTCTTGATGCCGCTGGCCCAGGTGAAGGGCTCGTTCGGGCGAAAGAATACTGCGCGAATGGAGAGCAATCCCTCCGCAATGCTGCGTTCCAAATGCTCCATTTCTATCTCTTCTCCTTTCAAAATGTCAGTTTGTTGACAGAATGAGCGTTTCCAATGCCTCCGGGGTTTCGGCGATTTGGTCGGCGCCGGCGGCGGTGAGTTCTTCGCGGCTGCCGTAGCCGTAAAGCACGCCGATCACGTCGAGCCCCGCAAGATGCGCGCCGATGACATCGTGCTCGCGGTCGCCGACCATGACGGCGCGGGAAAGATCGTCGCAGCCGGCTGCCCTGAGCGCGGCTTTTACGACGTTCACCTTTTTTCCCGCTTCCTTGTCGCCCTCGGGTGCGCCGCAGATGGCGTCGAAATAGGGCGCAAGACCGAAGTGCTCCAGAATGCACTCAGCCATGGTGTCGAGCTTCGACGTGGCAACGAAGAGGCGCTTGCCCTCGCTTTTGAGATGCGCGAGCAGCGTGGGAATGCCGGGGTAGGGGGCGTTGTCGAGCCAGCCGTCCTGCTGATAGTATTCGCGGAATTTTGCGACCGCGGCGTCGACATTCTCTGCGCGCACGAAGCGTGCGAAGGTCTCGCTGAGCGGCGGGCCGACGAAGAACGACAGCTCGCGCCAGTCGCGCTCGATGCCAAATGCGCGCAGGGCATACTGCCCGGCCTTCATGATGCCGGGCCCGGAGTCGGTCAGCGTGCCGTCCAAATCAAATAAGATGATGTCGCAGTGCATAGTTTAGCCCACGAACTCGCTGACGCAGCGGCGATAGGCTGCGACAGGATCCTCCGCCTGCGTGATGGGGCGGCCGACGACGATGTAGTCCGAGCCGATCTCGCGCGCCTTTGCGGGCGTGGTGATGCGCACCTGGTCGTCCGCCTTTGCGTCAGCAAAGCGGATGCCGGGGGTGACGGTGAGAAAGTCCTTCGTGCAGGTCTCATGGATGCGGCCGGCTTCAAGCGGGGAGCAGACCACGCCGTCGAGCCCGGCGAGTCTTGCGTTTTTGGCATAGTCGATGACCACATTCTCAAGCGGGGCGTGAATGCCGATTTCTTCCTCCATGCTCTGCTGGCTGGTGGAGGTGAGCTGCGTGACAGCGATGAGGAGCGGGCGCGTACCATCCACGCGTGTGAGTCCCTCAAGCGCAGCACTCATCATGGCGCGCGTACCTGCGGCGTGGAGGTTGACCATATCCACGTTGAGGGAGGAGAGCACGGCCATGGCCTTTTTCACGGTATTGGGGATGTCGTGCAGTTTGAGATCGAGGAAGATCTTGTGGCCGCGGGCCTTGATCTCGCGCACGATCGCGGGGCCTTCGGCGTAGAAAAGCTCCATGCCGATCTTCACAAAGGGCTTTTCGCCGGTGAAGCGGTCAAGAAACGCGAGGGTCTTTTCCTTGCTGTCGAAATCCAGCGCAATGATAACGTCCTTACCCATGGTGGGCACCTCCTATGATGTCGTTCAAATCGTTGATGTTGTATTTCTGCATGACGCGGGGCAGGTCCTCGACGATGCGGCGGCAGGCGAATGGATCGACAAGGTTGGCAGCGCCTACCTCGACCGCCGTTGCGCCCGCGAGCATCAGCTCGATGACGTCCTCGGCGCTCATCACGCCGCCGAGACCGACGACGGGGATGCGCACCGCTTCGTAGACCTGCCAGACCATGCGCACGGCGAGCGGGAAGATCGCGGGGCCGGACATACCGCCCGTGCTGTTGGCAAGAAGCGGCTTTCTCGTTTTGAGATCGAGCCGCATGCCCATCACGGTGTTGATGAGGCTGATGCCGTCCGCGCCTGCGTCCTCGCAGGCCCTGGCAATGTCCGCAATGCTTGTGACGTTGGGCGAGAGCTTGACAATGATAGGCTTTTTGACCGCGTCCTTCACCGCGCGCGTGACCGCTGCGGCAGCCTTCGGGTCAGTGCCGAAGCTCATGCCGCCGCCGTGGACGTTGGGGCAGGAGATGTTCACCTCAAGCCAGCCAACCTGCGGACAGGTGTCAAACTTCTGGCAGACCTCGACGTATTCATCGAGCGAAAAGCCGCTGACATTTGCCATGACCGGCTTGCGGAAAACGCGCGCGAGCTTGGGAAGCTCCTCGGCGATAAC
>OJKW01000118.1_pt1 | contig 77457 bp, 58 predicted proteins | sample 1596591 | NCBI WGS metagenome assembly OJKW01 (sample SAMEA4350166, study PRJEB24818) | metagenome | biome: human; feature: gut; material: faeces | place: Denmark | collected 2013-09 | reverse complement strand
CTGACGAGTAATACTCACGAAGGACGCTCAATTTGAACTCATCGCTGTACTTTGTTGGACTCTTTCGCTTTGTTTTACACATTTTTTATTGTTCATAAATGTGTCAACTTTTGCCAGGACAAGACAATCTGGATGTCAAAGACTTACCAATCGCCTATCGCCTAACGGCCTTCAGCCTGCCTGCAAAGCAGCAATGAGAACGTCGCCGCATACGGCCTGCTCAGCCAAAATGTCACGGTCGCAACCGTAATACATGCCATTACCTGCCGCACAAGCTATCTTAAATGCAAAGATAGTACATTTTTTTGACAAGATTAAAAAAAGAGGCATAATTTAATCTTTAACCGTGAAAAATACAAAAAGCGGCAAAACGGCATCAAAATAATTGCACAAAATTTGCTAAATGAGTAAGAATTTGACTACTTTTGCACCATCTTAAAGAAATATTATGGATTGGCTTATTAATTTGTTTACGGCGACTGACTCAGTGGCGCACATAGCCCTGCTTTACGCAAGCGTCATAGCCGTAGGAGTGTTTCTTGGGAAAATAAAAATCGGGGGCATTTCCCTCGGTGTGACGTTCGTCCTGTTCGCTGGAATTGCCGCCGGCCACTTCGGTTTCACCGCAACGCCGAGCGTGCTCGCGTTCCTGCAAGAGTTCGGACTCATCCTGTTCGTCTTCATGATTGGCCTGCAGGTCGGGCCGGGTTTCTTCGAGAGCTTCAAACGCGGAGGAGTGACGCTAAACGCCCTGTCGACAACTACAATCTTGCTGAACATCCTCGTGATGTTCGCCTGCTACTACATTTTCTTCGACACGTCAGACCCGAAAAACCTTCCGATGATGGTAGGCACACTATATGGAGCAGTTACCAATACTCCGGGCCTCGGTGCCGCCAATGAAGCCCTTATTTCGGTGTTCAGCGGAGGCAGCGTGCCACAGATAGCATCGGGCTACGCCTGCGCCTACCCTCTCGGCGTTCTCGGAATTATCGGCGCGACAATAGCTATACGCTACTTCTGCCATATCAAAACAGACAAGGAAGAAGAGAAACTTGACGAAGAAGAAAACGAGAACGAAGCCGTAAAGCCACATTTCATGAGCATAGAGGTAAGCAACAGCTACCTTGAAGGCAAGACTATTGCCCAGGTACACGAGTTCCTCAACCGCGACTTCGTATGCTCACGCCTGCTGCACGACGGCCACGTGATAACACCTATGGGCAAGACGATATTCCACATAGGTGACAAGCTGTTCATCGTATGCGCAGAGAAAGACGCTGAAGCCATAATCGCCTTCATCGGGCCGGAAGTGGAAATCGACTGGAAAACACAGGACGAGCCTATGGTAAGCAAGCGAATAGTCGTCACACGTCCGTCCATAAACGGAAAAACGCTCGGACAAATGCACTTCTCGCGCGGCTTCGGAGTAAACGTAACGAGGGTTACACGCCACGGCATGGACCTTTTCGCACATTCAAGCCTTTCTCTCCAAGTCGGCGACCGCGTGATGGTTGTCGGTCCGGAGGGAGCCGTCAACCGTATGGCAAATGTCCTCGGAAACTCTGTAAAGCGCCTCAATGCGCCTAACATCGCCACCATTTTTGTGGGCATTTTTGTCGGAATTATTTTCGGCAGCATACCAATCGCCTGCCCCGGCATACCCGTGCCCATCAAACTCGGCATCGCCGGCGGCCCGCTTATCATAGCAATCCTAATCGGAAGGTTCGGTTATAAGGTTCACCTCGTAACCTATACAACGACCAGCGCCAACATGATGCTGCGCGAAATAGGCTTGGTATTGTTCCTCGCAAGCGTGGGAATCAAAGCCGGAGACGGCTTCCTGGAAACCATTGTACAGGGCGACGGTCTGAAATACGTCTACACAGGATTTTTGATTACAGTCATACCTATTATTATAATAGGCCTAATTGCAAGGCTGAAATACAAATTCAACTATTTCACCATAATGGGAATGATTGCCGGAACCTACACAGACCCGCCTGCACTGGCCTATGCCAACTCTGCATGTTCAAAGGACGCGCCTGCCGTAGGATATTCCACAGTCTATCCGCTAAGCATGTTCCTAAGGATTTTCACTGCACAAATAATAGTCCTTTTCTTCTGCGGAATGTGACGGTAGGCCAAGTCCTAACATACGGCTATTAAGGGCGCGAGGCATGACTGCATGCCTTTGCGCCCTCATAAACAAACCTTACACAATACGCGGACAAGCACCTAACCACATAACCTTAAAACAAAAAAACATCAAGACATGAAGAAGACCGTTTTTCTGCTTTGCGCCTTGATGGCAGGCACAATTTCGATGTTCGGCCAAGGAGCGAGGAACATCAAGATAAACGAAGTGCTTACCAACAACAAGGCCAATCTTCAAGACGAATACGGGAACCGAGGCGCATGGGTGGAGCTTACCAACATCGCCTTTTCCACGTATGACGTGCGCGGAATGTACATAACAACAGACCGCCGCGTACTTGACAAGAACCTCTCTGTTCCTGAACGTACGGCAATGATGAGCTGCATTCCTAACGGAGACAGCCGCACGTCTATGTCAGCACGTGAGCATCTTGTGTTCTTCCTCAACAGCAATCCGGCTCAAGGCACATTGCATCTCGGAGTCAAGGCGGCAAGCGGAGAACCCGTGTGGGTTGCCTTGTATGACGGTAACGGTATCGACCTGATTGACTCTGTATCGGTCCCTGCCTTGGCTGCTGACCAGTCCTATGCAAGGCTTAAGGACGGAGCTGTACAGTGGGAGGTGAAAAGCCCTGACAGCGTTACGCCGGGAATAGAGAACTTTATACAAAAGAGCGAGACGAAAATAGCAAAAATCAAGCGTGACGACCCTCACGGGTTCGGTATCTCCGTTTTGTCAATGGGCATTGTATTCTTCTGTCTTGCCCTGCTTTACGTATTCTTCCGAGTGCTTGGACTGTTCATGTCGCACAAGCAAGCGCTTAAGAAAGCCGGCAAGATACAGCCTATCAAGGCCGCCGTCAAGACAGGAGAAAAAATCGCAGAGACAGGACACAAGACCAAAGTCATACTGAAAGACGGTCTGCAGACAGGCGGCATAGACAAGGAAATATACATGGCCGTCATCGCAATGGCGCTTAAACAGTATGAAGACGACGTACACGACATTGAAAGCAACATAATAACCATAAAGCCACACCATACCAACTGGAACATATATCCGGAAGAGACGATAATTCCCTGACGGACTACGACAAAAACCCTAACAATATTTCATAACCCGAACATAAAGCAAAATAACATGAACAAATATCAATATAAAGTACAGGGCGTCGACTATGACGTAGAGATTGTCAACGTAGAAGGCAACATTGCAAAAGTAAACGTGAACGGCATTCCTTTCGAAGTGGAGCTGAAACAACCCATCAATCCTGCCACCATGCCGCACAAGCCTGTTGTAACGCCGCCTCACCCCACAGCGGCTACCCCCGTAAGCAAACCCGAAAAGCCCGCGGCAAACGTTCCGGCCGGCGGCACAAAGGTGACGGCACCTCTGCCCGGAACAATCACTGAGATAAAAGTGAAGGTTGGCGACACCGTAAAAGACGGCGATACTGTAATCGTTCTGGAGGCCATGAAGATGCAGAACAACATCGAGGCCGAAGGCAACGGCACGGTGACAGCCGTACTTGTAAACAAGGGTGACACCGTAATGGAAGGTGACGCGTTGATAACAATTGGATAAGGAACAAGGGGTGAAAGGCTAAAATGATGCGTTGCACAATCTAACAGCCGCGTACTCATACATTCCGCACAACCCGACAACCCGTAAAACCTTATAACCATAAAAACAGAAAGCTATGGGATTTATAGATTTCATTTCAAGTAACTTCAATGAGTTCCTGACATATACAGGCTTCGCCAACGCCACAACAGGCAACCTCATAATGATTGTCGCTGGCGCGTTCTTCATCTGGCTTGCCATCAAAAAAGACTTTGAGCCGTTGCTGCTCGTGCCAATCGGCTTGGGCATAATCCTCGGCAACATCCCGTTCCGTGCCGATGCAGGCCTGGAAATAGGTCTATACGAGGACAACTCTGTGCTGAACATATTTTACCAAGGCGTGCGCCAAGGATGGTATCCGCCTCTGGTGTTCCTCGGCATCGGAGCCATGACCGACTTCTCCGCGCTTATAAGCAACCCTAAACTAATCCTTATCGGAGCTGCGGCGCAGTTTGGCATCTTCGGCGCGTACATGATTGCCTTGGCTCTTGGCTTCGAACCGAACCAAGCCGCTGGTATTGCAATCATTGGCGGAGCCGACGGCCCGACGGCAATATTCCTCTCTTCAAAGCTTAGTCCGAACCTAATGGGAGCCATCGCCGTATGCGCATACTCGTACATGGCACTCGTACCAATCATCCAGCCGCCTTTGATGCGCCTGCTCACAACAAAGAAAGAGCGCCTCATCCGCATGAAGCCGGCACGCCAGGTGAGCCAGACGGAGCGCATACTCTTCCCCATCATCGGACTGTTGCTCACAACGTTCATCGTGCCTTCCGGCCTGCCGCTGCTCGGCATGCTGTTCTTCGGCAACCTGCTTAAGGAGTCTGGCAAGACAACGCGCCTCGCCAAGACCGCAGGCAGCGCGCTCAACGACATTATCGTCATGCTGCTCGGCCTCACAGTAGGCTGCTCCACACAGGCCAGCGAGTTCCTTACACTGAAAACCATCTACATATTCTTCCTCGGCTTCATGGCTTTTGCCATTGCAACAGCTTCAGGAGTGCTCTTCGTAAAGTTCATGAACCTGTTTTTGCCGAAGTCGAAAAAGATGAATCCGCTTATCGGAAACGCCGGTGTAAGCGCAGTGCCTATGAGTGCACGAATATCCAACAACCTCGGCTTGGAATACGACCGCCACAACTTCTTGCTGATGCACGCCATGGGACCGAACGTGGCCGGAGTCATCGGCTCGGCCGTAGCAGCTGGAGCCTTGCTCGGATTTATGTCTTAAACTATTAATAATTAAGAGCTAAGAACTGAATTTCAACGTCAAGACAATAAAGAAAATTACCTTCGTAGAAACACCTTACAAGGCATATTTTCTTAATTCTTAGCTCTTAATTCTTAACTTCTATCATCCAATGCTTCCCAAAATCGCCATCATACATCCTGACACTCTTGCGGCAATAGGATTGAAACACATGCTGCAAGAAGTGATGCCAATGCTTCAAGTTGATACATTTCGCAGCGTAAAAGAAATACCGGCGGACTGTGCCGACAGCTATATTCATTACTTCACGGCAACAAGCGCAGTGGTGGACGACATACATTTCTTTACAGACAGACAGTCAAAAACCATCATCCTAAGCACATCTTCCGCAACACCTTCACCTTTTGCAAGGTTTCATTGCCTGTGTACATCCGTGCCTGAAAAGCAGCTTGTAAAGTCATTGCTCGTGCTGGAACAAAGCGCACACGCAGCCGGCCGCAACCTTCCAAAGATAGAAAGCGGCACACAAGAAAAGCAACTCTCTGCACGCGAGATAGAAGTAATGTCGCTCATAGTAAAGGGACTCATCAACAAAGAAATAGCCTCACGCCTCAACATATCACTGGCGACCGTCGTAACCCACCGCCGCAACATCATGGAAAAGCTCGGCCTGAAAAGCGTTTCCGCATTGACCATCTACGCCGTAACACGAGGCTACGTCGGCATAAGCGAAATATAAGCACACGGCAGAACGCCATACGGTCAGACCCCGGCGATACTTCATCCATCCTAACAAAACCGCAAGGCTTGCAAAAGGCCGTCTTTTATAATACAAAAGGCGGCCTTTTACCGTATGAAAGGCCACCTTTCGCGATGCGAAAGACGATCTTTCACAACAGACGTGACCGTACAATAAAAACCTTTATGCCTGCGCATAAAAAATATGGGGCCTTAAACAGCTTAAGACCCCATAACCTTTCAACGGCAGAACCGTCAGCAGACTTTCTCCAACTTCTTCATTATTGAGAAGATGAACACTGCCGAGATTACACAAAGTGCGACGAGTATGCCCCAAAGCACCCACAAAGGCAGGCCGCCCCAAAGCATTCCGATGATGGAAACGAGGTAGTTGCCAACTGCCGTCGCTGCAAACCATCCGCCCATCATAAGACCTTTGTACTTCGGAGGAGCTACCTTCGACACGAACGAAATGCCCATAGGCGAAAGGAACAACTCAGCAAATGTAAGCACGAGATATGTGCTTATAAGCAGGTTAGGCGTAACCCTGTAATCCGTTGTTGTAGAAGCAAGGTCGTCAGGTACTGGCAATCCGAGAGAACCCCATACCATAATCATGAAGCCTACGGCCGCAATGAACATACCGATGCCGATTTTCCTTGGAGCTGAAGGCTCTTTGCCCTTGCTTGCGAGATAGCTGAACACGGCCATAGAAACGGGAGTCAGCGCTACGACGAAGAACGGGTTGAACTGCTGGAACTTCTGAGGCAGGATGCTGATAGTCTCGTCCATGCCGTTATAATTGTTGTACAGCAAAGCCAAAGCCACACCCAAAACTACAGCTGAAACTATCTTGCCTTTCCCTTTCTTTGACTGGAACAGGCTGAAAAGGGCGTAAACCATGATGGCGATGAACACAAGATTCCATACGTCGAAGCCGATTCGGGTAAGCCCAGTAGCCGTTGCCGCCGTGTAGTCGCGTGCGAAGAACGTAAGAGTAAGGCCGTTCTGATGGAACGCCATCCAGAAGAATATCACAACGGCGAACACGAGGCAGAGCGCGATTACGCGCGACTTGGTCTCGGCCGGAGTAAGCTCCTGTGTGTGCACAGCCTCCTCCTCGCTGCCTGAAGTCTGCTTTGAGCTGTTGTTGACATCGGCATGTTTGAACGTCTTTCTGCCCAATACATATATCAACATTGAAATAATCAGAGACACGCACGCCACGGCAAAGCCCATGTGATACGACTCCGAAAGAACGTTGATGTAGTCGTTTGCAAAGCTTGTAAGCGAAGCCGCGTCCGTGCCTACTCCTTGTGAAGAAGCAAGTGAGACAAACTTGGACATGGCGTCTCCCGACAGTGTACCGTCAAGATACTGGTGCGCCAAAGCCGGAATGTCACCATTGTATATGAAGTTGTGTCCCTTCATATACCAGTCGGTTATCTTCTCTGCCGCCGTAGGAGCGAAAAGAGCGCCAATGTTGATGGCCATATAAAATATTGAGAACGCCGTGTCGCGCTTTGCCGAGTACTTCGGGTCATCATACAAGTTGCCTACCATCACCTGCAAATTACCCTTGAACAATCCCGTTCCCAGGGCAATCAGGAACAGCGAGCCTATCATCGCCGCTATGCCTACCGCATTGTTGCCAGTAGGAATGGCCAGACAGATGTAGCCGACGAACATCACAACGATGCCCAGCGTCACCATTTTACCGAAACCGAACTTGTCTGCCAGGATTCCTCCCACAACCGGAAGGAAATAGACCAAAGCCAGAAAGCCGGCAAAGATGTTTGATGTAACAGTGGCCGTGAAGCCGAATTTAGCCTGCAAAAACAAGGTGAAAATTGCAAGCATGGTGTAATAACCAAAGCGCTCTCCCGTATTAGCAAGAGCCAGCGCATACAAACCTTTAGGTTGTCCTTCAAACATAGTATTATAATTTTAAGTTGTTAATATACAGACATCGGGCATCCGACATGCCTGGAAACCGTTTGGCGCCACGCCTTTCAGCGTCCGCCCTCACGGTTCTTTGTGCGTATGATGTCGAAGAGGTATGTCAGTTTGACTACGATGTTACCGAAGTTGGACTTTCCGAAAAAGTCTTTCTTCGAATCACCGTATATGTTTCCCAATCCGTAATAATAGCGGGCCTCCAGCTGGAAGTGTCCAACCTTCGGGTGGGAATACTCAAGTCCGAGGCCGGCAGCTATTCCGTAGTCGAACTTGTTTTCAACAGCCATCGTGTCTTGCGCCACCACCGAGTTTACACGGTCTTCAAAATTGGCATCGTTCACGTTAAAGTTTGTCTTGGTACTCTCGCCCAGACAGAAGCCGATTTGCGGCCCGGCCTGGAAGAAGAACTGAAAACCTTTCTCCTCACGGCCCCATCCAAGATGGGCGAATATGGGAATCTGAATATAGTTCATCGTGCGGCTGTACTCTTCGGGCAAACCTGTCACGGAGTTGATTACAGGCGCGTCATTCACGTCCAATATCTGTTCCTTCCATCCTATCTGTGCATAATTCACCTCGGCCTGCACCGCACAGATTGTACTAAAATACTTCTCACAGACGTAACGGAACGAGAAACCGCCCGTTATGCCGCCGTGGAATGTCTGGTTGACTTTAGGCGTGAAGCCGACATTGCTCAACACATAGCCGCCGTTGACACCTATGCTCATGTCGTTACGGTACTTGCCCACCTGCGCCGACGCCCCTACAGCGGCTGACAACAATATTAGTAAACAGAGCTTGCGCATACGTTGCAATGAAGATGTCAGAATTTAATTATTGAAATGGATTTGTCACGGTTGTAGTGAACAAACATAAGCATCTCGTTGCGGTATCCTCCGCCACGCACCTTGGCGAAGCGCAACGGCGTCTGTAGCGCGTCCTTATACTCAACCGAGCCGTTGAAAGCCTTTCCCTGCTTCAACATTCCTCCTATGAAAAACATGCCATGGTCATATCCTGTCATTGCGAAACGCGGCAGATAGTCCATCATGTCGCATCCGAATTCGGACTGATACCTGCGCTCGAAGGCTGAAACCCTGGCCGAATACGAGTTGTAATAGAAGTTTGTAGGGATGTATGTGTCGTACTGGCAGAAACGGTCAAGGTAATGGCTTGCGTACATAAGCCACTCAGTGTAGCCGAACAATGAAATCTTAAGTTCGGGATGCGTGCCTTTAAGGACGTCAAGCATCTCGAGCACAGTGCCGAGTTCAGGCGAACGAGCCGTGTTCAGCACAACAATGTTAGGCTTTACCGCACTGAACGCCATGGCGAACGGGCCGCTGCCAGAACTGATATTGGTTATATTGCACGACACGCCTTTCTGTCCGAGACGCTTGCGCAGGCTCGACGTAAACACGCCCTTGTCGCTTGTCTTGTCGTTGCAGTCGATTACAACAACATTGTAATCCTTGAAACGATAGGCGAAATGGTCGGCCGCCATGCCGTAGAATGTCTCCGGAGACTGGTACACCTGAAAGATGTTTGGGTTCTTGTCAACATCGTCACCTGTGATTGAGAACGGTATTACGAGCCTGATGCCATTGTCTTTTGAGAAGAATGACAGCGGCCCTGCCTGCTTGGAATAGAGCGGGCCGAAGATGATGTCGCACCGGCTGACGCCGTCTTTGACCAGCGTTCGGTAGATGTCAGCGTCAGAAGGGACGTTCCACGCGCTTACGGCCACCGAGTGTCCCTGCCTCTTCAAGTCTTCACAGGCCATGAGCAATCCGCGGTAATACTCAACCATACGCCGCCCGTCGCCGTCCACATTATGAAGAGGCAGCAGCACACCTACCTTCAACGCTCCGGCCGGAGCTGCCACCGATGCCGGCTTACCGGCAGCCTGTACGGCCTTGCCTGACGCCTCGGCCTTGGAATAAGGAATGAAGATATAGTCGCCTTTCTTGAGTTTGTAGCCCGGCACAGCCATGTCAGGGTTAGCCTTCACCAGCTCGTCAACTGTCAGCCCGTATTCACGCGCTATGCCGTAAATGGTCTCCTTTGACTCCACCTTGTGCATTTCGCGCCACTTGCCATCCTGCGCCGCACCCTGCATGCACACCAAAAACAGCGCGCAAAACAACAATATGTATCTTGAAAAATGTTTCATGTAGCCAGATGTTTCACTTTACCGTCTGCAAAGATAATGCAAACCAAGTGAAATGCAAAATAAAAACAAAGCGAAACAGATTTTTTATTTCTCATTTTCAGGGTGAAGCTTGTCTAATGAAAAGACAACGCAAAGTTCCTGCCAAACAAAAGACAAACAATTTTCTTTTTGCCCGCCTCGGCGTAAGGAACCTGTCTGCGCCGGAGGAAATGTAAATCTTACGCCCTTTCCACTCCATCAGCCTTCACATCCAAGACCTGCCACGGCGTTTCATTTTTCCACCTTTTCCGCGTTTTGCATTTACAAAATGTCAATCGGAAAATGTCCGCATCCGAAGCGAAAGCAGAATAACACCGGACTTATATATGCTCCGTTTTACCACAAAAAGCGGCCGGACACCGTACAAAACACAGCCAATGGCGATGCAAAAGACGGCCTTTCGCACTGCAACAGGCCATCTTCCGCAACAGGAAAAGCCGCCGGAAAGCCACTGTTTAACGGTTTTTCGTGCCATTTTACGCCGCTTTCACAAGTATCAATAGCCATTTCAACTGCACAAACCAGCCTCACGTAAGGCTAAAGAACAGCATAACAGGCTGTTACGCATGCACACTGTTTTTCGACGTATTTCAGCCAAAGGCACGTCAAATAAGAAAGAAGCCCATTACAGAGCGTCAACCAAAATCAAAAAGAAAGCATACGCCCTGCTTTCAGCTGCATTACGTCAAAAGCGCGGCGGCCGGCACTGTAAGCAACAACACAGCTGCAACAACACACACGGCAACAGCCGCCCGAACAGCCACAAGCGGCACATTATTCATAATAATGGTGAAAAAATGGTTGGCAAGTCAACTTAAATGAGTAATTTTGCAGAAATATTAATCATTCAAAATGAGGACATCACTGACATTGGCACTGGCTGCCGCAACAGCACTGGCCGCCGCAACGGCGCAAGCCCAACAGTACGACGAACTGCCAACAATCAACCCCACGGCCACATACACTACGGACAACGGAGAGGAAGAGAGCGAGGACTACTCCGGCAACGCCCCCTTGGCAGGACGCTTCGAGGCAAACCCCGAAAACGTGGGCGACTATACGGCAAACTATGAGTGGCACTTCACAAAGGAAGGCGAAACCGAACCTTACCTCATACGTTACGAACAGGACACGCAATACACATTCAACGAAGCCGGAACGCACAACATAGAGCTGTACGCCACATTCATAAACGGCAACGACACGGTTGCCTACACCCAGGAATACTGGGCCGACCGAGGGCCGCTGCGCGTAACCGTAAGCGAGAGCCGCCTGGAAATGCCCAACGCATTCTCGCCAAACGGCGACGGCATAAACGACATATACAAGGCGAAATCCGACTACCAGTCAATCGTAGAGTTCCATGCCAGCATCTACAACCGCTGGGGAAAGAAGCTTTACGAGTGGAACGACCCGGCCGGCGGATGGGACGGCAAGTCTGGCGGAAAGGACGTTGCGCAGGGCGTTTACTTCGTATTGGTGAAAGCAAGGGGCGCCGACGGCAAGGAATACAACATTAAGCGCGACGTCAACCTGCTGCGCGGATATACCGAAGAGTCGGGCGGAATATCCAATTAACACATACCTTTTTCATCCATTCCTCCATTTTTACTGACACGCTGGCAATGACAGGCAACATGACAGACAATACAGACAAGAACATTCAAAGCACACAAACTGAAGAAGAAACGGAAATAGGAAGTGCCGACAAAATAAACGTGTGGGGCGCAAGGGTGCACAACCTGAAGAACATCGACGTGGAAATACCGCGCGGAAGCCTTACCGTAGTTACCGGACTCAGCGGTTCGGGAAAGTCGTCGTTGGCTTTCGACACCATCTACGCCGAAGGACAACGGCGCTATATAGAAACGTTTTCGGCTTACGCGAGGAACTTCCTCGGCGGAATGGAGCGTCCCGACGTCGACAAAATCACAGGACTTAGCCCCGTAATCAGCATTGAGCAGAAAACCACAAACAAGAACCCGCGCTCAACCGTGGGCACAACCACCGAGATATATGACTACCTGCGTCTGCTCTACGCACGTGCCGGAATAGCATACAGCTACGCCACGGGCGAGGAAATGGTGAAATACACCGAGGAAGACGTGCTCCACATGATACACGAGCGGTACAGCGGACAACCCATATTCATACTCGCGCCGCTGGTGCGCAACCGCAAAGGACACTACCGCGAACTGTTCGAGAGCATGCGCCGCAAGGGCTACCTGTACATACGGGTTGACGGTGAGGTAAAGGAAATTACGCGCGGCATGAAGACTGACCGCTACAAGAACCATAACATTGAAGTGGTTATAGACAAGCTGCGCGTACAGGACAAGGACGACGAACGCCTGAAACGCAGCGTTGCCGAAGCCATGAGGCAAGGCGACGGCCTGCTGATGATTATGGAAAAGGACTCAGGCGAAGCCAAGTATTACAGCAAACGCCTGATGTGTCCAACAACTGGAATATCTTACGGCGACCCCGCTCCAAACAAGTTTTCGTTCAACTCGCCCGAAGGTGCGTGTCCTCGTTGCAAGGGACTCGGCTACGTCAACCAGATAGACCTTGGCAAGGTAATGCCCGACACGTCGCTCTCCATCCGCAAGGGTGCCATAGTCCCCTTGGGCAAATACAAGAACCAGATGATATTCTGGCAGATTGAAGCCATACTTGAAAAGTACGGACTTACCCTTGACACGCCGGCAAACGAAATCCCCGAGGAGGCCATGAACGAGATACTCTACGGCTCGATGGACAACGTCCGCATACGCAAGGAACTTGTACACACGTCGAGCGACTACTTCGTAGAGTTCGACGGCATAGTGAAATACCTGCAGAACGTCATCGAGAACGACGACAGCGCAAGCGGCCAGAAATGGGCAGACCAGTTCCAAAGCGTGTGCCGTTGTCCTGAATGCAACGGCCAGCGGCTCAACCTGGAGTCACTATCCTACCGCATCTGGGACAAGAACATATCCGAGGTTGCGGATATGGACATTGCCGAACTGAAGTCTTGGCTGACCGAAGCACAGACACATCTCACCGAAAGGCAGCGCCGGATAGCCGACGAGATAATAAAGGAGATTATCACGCGCATCGACTTCATGCTTGAAGTCGGCCTTGACTACCTCTCCTTAAACCGACAATCGGCGACACTGTCGGGAGGCGAAAGCCAACGCATCCGCCTCGCTACGCAAATAGGTTCGCAACTGGTCAACGTGCTGTACATCCTCGACGAGCCGAGCATAGGTCTGCACCAGCGCGACAATGACAGGCTAATCAAGTCGTTGAAGGAACTTCGCGACATCGGCAACACCGTAATCGTGGTGGAGCATGACAAGGACATGATGCTCAATGCCGACTATATCGTTGACATAGGGCCAAAGGCCGGTCGCAAGGGTGGTGAAGTAGTGTTCCAGGGAACGCCGCAAGAGATGCTCAAAACCCACACCATGACCGCGCAATACCTCAACGGCGAAATGAAAATAGAAGTGCCTGAAGAACGGCGCAAGGGCAACGAGCACAGCATAATACTGCACGGAGCATCAGGCAACAATCTGAAACACATCGACGTGGAGTTCCCTCTCGGCAAGCTGATTGTAGTGACTGGAGTAAGCGGTTCGGGCAAATCCACATTGATAAACGAGACCCTCCAGCCCATATTGAGCCAGCATTTCTACCGTTCTTTGAAAGAACCTATGCCATACGACTCGATTGAAGGACTGGAATATATAGACAAGGTAGTCAACGTTGACCAAAGTCCGCTCGGACGCACGCCGCGTTCCAACCCGGCGACTTACACGGGAGTGTTCAGCGACATACGCTCGCTGTTCGTCAATCTGCCCGAAGCCAAGATACGCGGTTACAAGCCGGGGCGTTTCTCTTTCAATGTGAAGGGCGGCCGGTGCGAGACGTGCGGAGGCAACGGATACAAGACGATAGAGATGCGTTTCTTGCCGGACATCATGGTGCCGTGCGAGGAATGCCACGGCAAACGTTACAACCGTGAGACATTGGAAGTGCGTTACAAGGGTAAGAGCATCGCCGATGTGCTTGACATGACTATAAACCAGGCTGTTGAGTTCTTTGAAAACGTGCCCGACATACTGCGCAAGATAAAGACGATACAGGATGTAGGACTTGGCTATATCAAGCTCGGCCAGCCTTCGACAACGCTTAGCGGCGGAGAAAGCCAGCGCGTAAAACTTGCTACAGAACTAAGCAAGCGCGACACGGGAAAGACAATGTACATACTCGACGAGCCGACAACAGGTCTGCACTTCGAAGACATACGCATCCTTATGAACGTTTTGCAGAAACTTGTTGACCGCGGCAATACGGTAATAATAATAGAACACAACCTTGACGTGATAAAACTTGCAGACCATATAATCGACATGGGACCTGAAGGCGGACGCGGTGGAGGACTCGTCTTGTCAACAGGAACGCCTGAAGAGGTTGCAATGAGCGACAAAGGTTTTACCCCGGTGTTTTTGAAAAAAGAACTGGAACTTGAATGAGAAACCGGAAGGCAATGCTTCTTAATTTACTCTTTCAAGTTCCACAAGTTTGAATTTACATCATATCGTCGGACGCAAGCTACAATGCTTCCGTCTCAAACCTTTCGTCAAAATAGCAAAGCGCGGCGCCTATTGCGGTACAAAATTCAGAATATTCAGGTATGATGAGCTTTACGCCATAAAGTTTCTCTATCGGCGGAAATACCATACGGCACTGCGGAAGCAACGTAAGGTTGCCTATCATGACGTATTCACGTATGCTGCTTCCTATCGATGCAAGCACCGCCGACTGGCCTACTGACTGTAATACGGTCCAAATCAATCCTATTGCTATGTCTTCACGCGAGGCATCGCTCTTGGCATTGCCAAACAATGAGGCCACTGCTGACATGGGCAAACCCGGCAACGGACGTGCGCTGATGTCTCCTATGCGCAGGTTGATTTTTGACACATTGCCCTGTATTGCCATTTCCGAGACAGTTCGTATATCATCCGTCTTAAGCAACAAACGCGACAATCCTTGAAGTGTTCCGCCGCCTATGCCTATGCCTCCGATGTGCTCAATCCTGTCACCTTCACATTTAATAAGCGATGTTCCCGTACCCATACTGACAACGATGATGTGGTCTTTGCCTGAAACATGGCACGCTCCAAGCCCGTCAGCGATAAACTCTCCGGCCTTGTCAGTAGGCAATCCGTAAACAGGTTTGTCGATATAAGCCGAACCGACACCGGTCAACATTACGTGCTCAACGTCAGACAAAAGGATTTTGTTGTCATACAGATATTTGCCAAAAGCTCCGTATAGAGACGTTATCGGGTCGGTAGCCTTTATGCGCATCGGTGAAACCACCCTTCCGTCGGATATTCCGACAATCTTCGTCGTGCTGATGCCGACATCAATGCCTATGACAATTCCCATATAAAATTTATTCTTTTGTTATGAACGCCTGCAAAGGTAGGCATTATTATCGACAAACACAAGCTCTAAGATGACTTTCCGCTGTATGTACGGAAAAAGCCGCAAGTCCCCATAAAACTGGACTTGCGGCCTTTTATAGCTATAAAACTTATTGTATTTTAGTTTTTAACCTTCTCTACAATAGCCTTGAACGCCTCGGGATTGTTCACTGCGAGGTCTGCAAGAACCTTGCGGTTAATCTCGATGCCGGCCTTGTGGAGTGCGCCCATCAATGTAGAGTATGTCATGTTCTCCAGACGTGCGGCAGCATTGATACGCTGTATCCACAATGCGCGAAAAGTACGCTTCTTGTTACGACGGTCGCGGTATGCATACGTCAAACCCTTCTCCCAAGTGTTCTTCGCTACCGTCCAGACATTCTTCCTTGCTCCGAAATATCCACGGGTAAGTTTAAGAATTCTCTTCCTCCTTGCTCTTGAAGCAACGTGATTTACTGATCTTGGCATAATTTTTTCCCTTTAATTTTGTTAGACATAGATTAACGGAGACGGAGCAAGTCTCTCACCTGCTTCAGGTTGTCATGGTCTACCAATGTAGAACCAAGCAAGTTACGCTTTTGTTTCTTTGTTTTCTTAGTCAGGATGTGACTGTGGTAAGCGTGATGTCTCTTAATCTTACCTGTGCCGGTGAAGCTAAATCTCTTCTTCGCACCGGAATTTGTCTTTTGCTTTGGCATTTTTTTAATTTTTAATTATTGTTATTTACAGTTGTGGCAACGTATATACCAAGACGTTACGCACATTTATCTCTTTGTTTTTATTCGGCGTCGTTGCCTTCATTGAGTTTCTTCAACGCGTCAGCACCATTTTTAGCATTGGCGAACAGGCCACCGCTTGCAGGAACAGCGTCGTCAGCCTTGGTCTCTACCTGCCCTGTCAAAGCCTTGGCTTCGGCCTCACGGCGCTCCCTGTCCATCTTCTGCTGGCTCTTCTTTGCCACGCCAGCCTTTTTCGGACTTAGGTACAGAAACATCTTCTTGCCTTCAAGGGCGGGCATCTGCTCCACTTTTCCGTATTCTTCAAGGTCGTTGGCGAAACGCAGCAAAAGCACTTCTCCCTGCTCTTTGAACAGGATTGAGCGGCCGCGGAAGAACACGAAAGCGCGTACCTTGTTGCCTTCCTCAAGAAATTCCTTGGCATGCTTTAGCTTGAAGTTGTAGTCGTGGTCGTCCGTCTGAGGCCCGAACCTGATTTCCTTTACTTCCTGCTTTACCTGCTTCGCCTTCAGTTCCTTTGCACGCTTTTTCTGTTGATACAGGAACTTGCTGTAGTCAATGAGACGACAAACCGGCGGTTGTGCATTCGGCGAAATCTCCACGAGGTCAACGCCTTGGCTGCGTGCCATATCCAATGCCTGACGTGTTGGTACTACTGTAGAACCGTTATCGCTTACGATGCGGACTTCTTTTACGCGAATCTGCTCATTCACGCGGTAAAAATTCTTTTTGTCGTTCTTCATCAACTATTTTTACGGATGTTTTATGAAAATCGGTTGCAAAGTTACTACAAATCAACCAATTAACAAAGTTTTTATATAAATAAATTAAGAATTAAGAGTTAAGAATTAAGAAAATCACTTCCGCAGACGTGCGCAAAGCATGTTTTCTTAATTCTTAACCCTTAATTCTCAATTGCCATATTATCTTTCAATGGCTTTAAGCTGCTCGGCCACTTCGTCGTTGACCTTCTTTGCAAAGTCCTCTTTGCTCATTGAGCCTTGGTCGCCTTGGCCTTGTTTCCTTACTGCAACAAAGCCGTCGGCCTGCTCTTTCTCACCGACAACAACCATATAAGGAATGCGCTTCATCTCGTTGTCGCGTATCTTGCGGCCGATTTTCTCGTTGCGGTCGTCGATGATTGCGCGTACTCCCACGCCGTCAAAATACTTGGCGAGCTGCCTTGCATAGTCGTTGTACTTCTCGCTGATGGGCAGTATTGCCACCTGGTCAGGCGTAAGCCACAAGGGGAAGTGGCCTGACGTATGCTCGATGAGCACTGCGGTGAAACGTTCCAGCGAGCCGAAGGGCGCACGGTGAATCATGACAGGTGTTTTCTTGGTGTTGTCCTCTGCCGTATATTCCAGCTTGAAACGCTCCGGCAGGTTGTAGTCAACCTGTATTGTGCCTAACTGCCAACGGCGGCCGATGGCGTCTTTCACCATGAAGTCGAGCTTCGGACCATAGAATGCGGCCTCGCCATATTCAATCTTGGCGTTCAGGCCCTTCTCCTTACATGCGTCGATGATGGCCTGCTCAGACTCCGCCCAAACCTCGTCAGAGCCTATATACTTCTCGCGGTCGTTCGGGTCGCGGAGCGAAATCTGCGCCTCGAAATCGGTGAAGTTGAATATTGAGAACACCGTATGTATGATGTCCATCACATTAAGGAACTCAGCCTTTACCTGGTCGGGACGGCAGAAGATGTGGGCGTCGTCCTGCGTGAACGAGCGGACACGTGTAAGCCCGTGCAGCTCGCCGCTCTTCTCGTAACGGTAAACCGTACCGAACTCTGCAATGCGCAGCGGCAGGTCTCGGTATGAGCGCGGCTTCCACGCGAATACTTCACAGTGGTGAGGGCAGTTCATCGGCTTCAGCATATACTCCTCGTCCTCCTCGGGCGTATGGATTGGCTGGAACGAATCCTTGCCGTAGTGTGCATAGTGGCCTGAAGTAACGTAAAGGTTTTTGCTGCCGATGTGCGGTGTGATGACCTCTTTATAGCCGTAGCGTTTCTGTATGCGGCGCAACATGTCCTGAAGGCGGAGGCGCAGCTCCGTTCCGGCAGGCAGCCAAATGGGCAATCCCTTGCCGACACGCTCGGAGAACATGAACAGTTCCATCTCCTTGCCTATCTTGCGGTGGTCGCGTTTCTTGGCTTCCTCAAGCATGACAAGATACTCGTCAAGCATCTTTTTCTTGGGGAACGAGATTCCGTAGATGCGCGTCATCTGCTCGCGCTTTGCGTCGCCGCGCCAGAATGCACCTGCAACGCTGGTTATCTTGATGGCCTTGATTGCACCAGTGCTCATTATGTGAGGGCCTTTGCACAAGTCGGTGAAATTGCCCTGGGTGTATGTCGTGATTTCGCCGTCGGCCAAATCCTGGTCTATGTGCTCGCACTTGTATTCCTGACCGTCGGCCTTGAACTCCGCCAAAGCGTCGGCTTTTGATATTTCCTTGCGCACGACGGGTTCGTCCTTCGAGGCCAGCTCCTTCATCTTCTGCTCGATTTTCGGGAAGTCGCTCTCCTTGATTACGTCGCCTTCCTTCGGCATCACGTCATAGAAAAAGCCGTTCTCTACAGCCGGGCCGAAACCGAACTGTATTCCGGGGTAAAGCTCTTGCAGGGCCTCGGCCAGCAGGTGAGCCGACGTATGCCAGAAAGCGTGCTTGCCTTCATCGTCGTCCCACTTGTAAAGCTCTATCTTTGCATCCTCGTTGATGGGGCGGTTAAGCTCAACCGTCTCGCCGTTAACGCCGCAAGCCAGCACGTTGCGTGCCAGTGCAGGCGATATGCTCTCGGCAATCTGAAGTCCCGTCACACCCTGTTCGTACTCGCGTACAGAGCCGTCGGGAAATGTAATTTTTATCATAACATCCTTGTTTTTAATCTTTTGGATGCAAAATTACTGTTTTCTTTTGAAATAGAGAACATCAGACTTGATTTTTATCGCAAAATGTGCAAGGCGCAAACGGCAGCCGCTTACACCTTATTTATATACAGCATCAAAACCGATTACATTCGTTTCAGGAAACTACAAAACGTACATTGCAGGGCATTGCCGCCGTAAACCGCCAGCACCGCTTTTACAGGACGCGGCCTTTTACGTTGCAAAAGGCCATCAATTACGCTGCAAAATACGGTCTTTTGCAAGGCGAAAGGCCACCTTTTGCAAACGCTCTGGCTGTCAAGCAGTTAGCAAGCGCATTCCGTGCTTAGCGTGACGAAAGACCGGCCACAATGCCATTTTTCGGCGAAACGCTTGTCCGTTTCAATGAAATGATGTAATTTTGCACGCAGATTACAAATCAAAGAATATTTTAAGATGACTCACAATTTATTGAAAGGCAAGCGCGGCATCATCTTCGGCGCGCTTAATGAAGACTCAATCGCATGGAAGGTGGCCGTGAAGGCCGTGGAGGAAGGCGCAAGCATAACGCTAAGCAACACAGCCATGGCACTGCGCATGGGTACGCTCAACGAACTTAGCGAGAAGCTCAACGCACCCGTGATAGCCGCCGACGCCACAAGCGTTGAAGACCTTGAGAAAGTGTTTTCAGAGTCTGTACGCCTGTTGGGAGGGAAAATCGACTTCGTGCTCCACTCAATAGGCATGAGTCCCAACGTGCGCAAGCACCGCACTTACGACGACCTCGACTACAGCTACCTGCAGAAAACGCTCGACATATCGGCCATCTCGTTCCACAAGATGCTGCAAGTGGCAAAGAAACAGGACGCCATCGCCGAGTACGGTTCTGTCGTTGCGCTTACCTACGTGGCTGCACAGCGCACATTCTTCGGCTACAACGACATGGCCGACGCAAAGAGCATGCTCGAAAGCATAGCGCGCAGCTTCGGTTACATCTACGGCCGTGAAAAGAACGTGCGCATCAACACAATATCACAGTCACCTACGCCTACCACTGCAGGCAAGGGCATCAAGGACATGGACAACCTGATGGACTTCGCAAACAAGATGTCTCCCCTTGGCAATGCAACGGCTGACGACTGCGCCGACTACTGCGTGATGATGTTCTCCGACTTTACCCGCAAGGTCACCATGCAGACGCTTTACCATGACGGCGGCTTCTCGTCGATGGGCATGAGCCTGCGCGCCATGAACCAGTACGCAAAAGACCTCACTCCGTATGAGGACGAAAACGGAAAGATTATATACGGATAAGACTTATTCCAATTAAAAATCAAGGGTTAAGAACTTCGGTTCTTAACCCTTGATTTTTAATTGTTCCCATGCGTCCCTAAGCGCAGGCATGCTGGGAAATATGATGTCCGCACCCTCGTCAGCCAACAACTTGTTAGGCAAAGGCCCTGTATTTACGGCTATGGTGAATATGCCTGCCGCCACTGCTGCACGCACTCCAAGGGGCGCATTCTCAACGACTATCCCCTCTTCGGGACTGATGCCGGCTTTTGACAGCCCTTTAAGATAAGGTTCGGGATTAGGTTTGCCGTGCTCAACGTCAAAACTCGTCACTATAAGTTCACGGTTTACAAGCCCCTGAAATTCAGTTTCAAGCCTTTCAAGCAGGCTTCTCTGCCCACTGCCCGTCACCACTATGATTTTCAAGCCCTGGGCTTTTATCTTACGCATAAGCTCCTCCACGCCTTCCATCTTCTGCGCCTTGGGGCACACACGGAAAGCAGACGCTTTCTCTTCATACATCTTGGCAGCCTCATCGTCTGCCAGTTCCCTGCCCCACTGGCGCCTGGCCAGCAGCTTGATTGTCTCCACGCCGCGCATCCCTTCATACTTGTAAGCCTCTTCGGGAGCGATGTCAAGGCCGAATTTAGCCATAGACTCGTGCCAGCTTCGGGCGTGATTAGGCATACTGTCATACAGAACGCCGTCCATATCAAAAAGCACGGCCTTAGGCGCAAAAGCCTTCAGACCGTGCTTTTCAAGATATTTGCCGATTTCGTTATCAAACATTTACAGTTCAGAATTTTCGGTTATAAGGTTATACGGTCATGGAGCCATAAGTGGACAAGGCCGTAACCATAACCGCACAACCGAACACCTTATGTTTATTTCTCGTTTGCAAGCCTTTCCTTGATAGCCTTGCTCTCAGCCTCGTAACCGGGTTTGTCGAGCAATGCAAACATATTCTTCTTGTAAGCTTCTACTCCCGGCTGGTTGAAAGGATTTACACCGAGCACGTTGCCGCTTATGCCGCAAGCTATCTCGAAGAAGTAAATCAGCTGTCCGATGTAGTATTCGTTCAGTTCGGGAACGCTCAGACGGATGTTGGGCACACCGCCGTCAACATGCGCGAGGCGTGTTCCGAGTTCGGCCATCTTGTTCACTTCGTCCACACGCTTGCCTGCAAGGAAGTTCAGCCCGTCAAGGTTTTCCTCGTCATGCGGGAACAACAGTTCCTTGTTAGGCTGCTCTATGCTTATCACCGTTTCAAAAATGGAACGCTCGCCCTGCTGTATCCACTGTCCCATTGAATGAAGGTCGGTAGTGAAATCGCATGAAGCCGGGAATATACCCTTGCCGTCCTTGCCTTCGCTCTCGCCGTAGAGCTGCTTCCACCACTCGCTCATGAAGTGCAGCTTAGGCTGATAGTTAACCATTATTTCAATCTTCTTGCCGGCCTGCTCATACAGTCCGTTGCGCACTGCAGCGTATATCGCCGCAGGATTTTCATCGTATGCGACGTCCTTTCCACACGCCTTCTCCATTTCAGCGGCACCGGCTACAAGCTGACGGATGTCAAATCCGGCGCACGCAATAGGCAGAAGACCTACCGGAGTGAGGACAGAGAAGCGTCCGCCAACGTTGTCAGGAATTACAAAAGTCTTGTATCCTTCCTTGTCGGCAGCCGCACGTGCGGCTCCCTTGGTTGCATCGGTAACGGCAACGATTACCTTCTTGGCCTCGTCCTTGCCGCGCTGCTCCTCACACTGCTTCTTGAGCAGACGGAAAGTGAGTGCCGTCTCGGTGGTAGTTCCTGACTTTGATATGTTTATTACGCCGAACTTCTTGTCCTTAAGATATTCGGTAAGCTCGTAAAGGTAGTCCTCGCCGATGTTGTTTCCGGCAAAAAGTATGGTCGGATTCTTCTTGTCTCCAACAAGCCAGGCAAACGAGCTGCCCATTGCCTCGATGACAGCACGCGCTCCAAGATAGCTGCCGCCGATGCCGGCAACGACTATAGCCTCGCAGTTTGCACGCAGAACGTCAGCGCAGTCTTGTATTTCCTGCAAGAATTCAGGCGTGATTGACGACGGAAGATGAAGCCAACCGAGGAAATCATTACCGGGACAAGTACCGTTCTCAAGAGCGTCTTGCGCCGCCTTTACTTTCGGCTCATAAGCCTTAACCGTGCCTTCAGCAAGAAACTGAACGGCCTTCGTTACGTCTAATGTGATATTTTTCATTTGCTTATAAGATTACGATTCTTCGTCATCTGAAAGAATCAGTTAATAACTTTATCTCTATTTGCGGTGAAATCCGTTCGTAAAGTATGTTGTACACAGCGTCAAGTATGGGCATATTGACGTGGCTGTGCCGGTTGATTTCCTTCATGCACTTGGTTCCGAAATACCCTTCGGCTATCATCTCCATCTCTATTTGCGCACTTTTTATGCTATACCCCTTGCCTATCATCGTACCGAACGTGCGGTTACGCGAGAAGTTTGAATAGCCGGTAACAAGCAAATCACCAAGATAAACAGAGTCTGTTATATTCCTGTCAAGCGGATAAACAGACTTCAGGAAACGTGACATTTCCTGCACGGCGTTGGCCATAAGCACCGACATGAAGTTGTCGCCATACTTCAAACCGTTGCATATTCCTGCGGCTATGGCATAAACATTCTTCAGCACTGACGCGTATTCAATGCCAATGACATCGCTGCTCGTCTTCGTCTTTATATAGTCGCAGGCAAGAATTTCAGAAAAAGCCTGAGCCTTTTCGTGGTCGCTGCACCCGACAGTGAGGTAAGACAAGCGTTCAAGCGCCACCTCCTCGGCATGCGACGGGCCGCCAAGGCAGGCAAGGTTTTCATACGGAACATCGTACACCTGATGGAAATATTCAGAACAGACAAGGTTCTCGTCTGGCACAATACCCTTGATGGCTGTCACTACGAACTTGTCTCTTATACGTGTCTTGAGCCTCTTCAGATGGTTCTTTATGTAAGCCGACGGCGTTACAAAGATAAGCGTATCGTATGCCTGCACAATCTTATTGATGTCACTGAAAAACTCAATTTCGCCAATATTGAAGTGCACGCTTGTCAAGTAAGCCGGATTATGGCCGAGCCTCTTGAAATCTTCTATGCGGTCATCGCGGCGCATATACCACCCTATATGGTGCGTATGCTCCACTACAATCTTGGCGATGGCCGTAGCCCAGCTGCCTCCGCCGATAATCGCAATCCTACCGCAATCGTACATTTTATAATAAATTGACAATTAAAAATTGAGAATTGAGAATTATGATTACCCTTGTCCGCTTCGTTTGTGTAGTTTTATATCAGCAAAGGTAATCATAATTCTCCATTTCCAATTATGAATTTTCAATTTTGTTTGCAGCCTCTATCCATTTGGCGAACTCGTCAACCTTCGGATTTTCGTAGCCCAGCTTGTATTTCTTGTTTACTCCACAGGCATCCATCTGGAGCTTCTGGGGATTGACATCCTTGATGTCTGACACAAGGTAATAGCCGCACTTGTTAAGCACGGGCACCCATTCTTCGGGCACGCCCAAGGCTTTCCACTCCTCAACGCTGCTCTTCGGAGCTTTCTTCTCCGGGCGCATCTGCGGGAAGAAGAGCACCTCCTGAATATATGTCTTGCCCGTCATGAGCATCACAAGACGGTCAATGCCGATGCCGATACCGCTCGTCGGCGGCATACCGTACTGCAAAGCGCGCAGGAAGTCCTGGTCGATAATCATAGCCTCGTCGTCACCCTTGTCAGCCAGGCGCATCTGTTCCTTGAAGCGTTCTTCCTGGTCGATGGGGTCGTTAAGCTCCGAATAAGCGTTGGCAAGCTCTTTTCCGTTCACCATAAGCTCGAAACGTTCGGTCAGCCCGGGCTTTGAGCGGTGCATCTTCGTCAGCGGCGACATCTCAACGGGATAGTCAGTGATAAACGTAGGCTGGATGAACGTGCCCTCGCAGAACTCCCCGAATATTTCGTCGATGAGCTTTCCTTTGCCCATAGTGTCGTCAATCTCCATGTTGAGCTTCTTGCACACCTCGCGTATCTGCGCCTCGTCCATGCCGTTGAGGTCGTAACCGGTCTTCTCCTTGATGGCGTCAAGAATGGGAATGCGGCGGTACGGAGCCTTGAAGCTTACGATGTTGCCGTCAATCTCGCGCTCGGGCTTGCCGTTTACGGCTATGCAGACGGTTTCCAAGAGTTTCTCGGTAAACTCCATCATCCAATTATAGTCCTTGTACTGCACGTACAGTTCCATGCAGGTGAACTCCGGGTTGTGGTTGCGGTCCATGCCTTCGTTGCGGAAGTTCTTGCCTATCTCATACACGCCTTCAAATCCGCCTACGATAAGACGCTTCAAATAAAGCTCCGTGGCGATGCGCATGTACATGTCAGTGTCAAGCGCATTGAAATGCGTTATGAACGGCCTTGCGCTGGCTCCGCCGGCAATTGTCTGCAGCGTAGGAGTCTCAACCTCGGTGTATCCTGCCTCGTCGAGCACCTTCCTTATAGTCCTTATAACCGTAGCACGCTGAAGGAAGGTGTCCTTCACGCCGTCGTTAACCACAAGGTCAACGTACCTCTGGCGGTAACGCAACTCCGGGTCGTCGAATTTGTCGTAAGCCACGCCGTCCTTGTATTTCACTATGGGCAGCGGCTTGAGGCTCTTCGAGAGCAGCGTCAGGCTCTGAGCGTGAACGCTGATTTCGCCCGTCTGCGTGCGGAACACAAAGCCCTTTACGCCAATGAAGTCGCCGATGTCCAAGAGTTTCTTGAACACCTTGTTATATAAGTCTTTGTCCTCACCGGGACAAATGTCGTCACGTGTGATGTAAACCTGTATTCTTCCCTTCGAATCCTGAAGCTCGGCGAAGGCCGCCTTGCCCATTACGCGGCGGCTCATCATACGCCCGGCGATGCACACCTCGCGGCGCGGCTCGTCGTCATTGAAATCCGCCTTGATGTCGGTTGAAAATGCGTTTGTTGGATACTCTGCCGCCGGATACGGGTCGATGCCCATAGCGCGCAGTTCTTCGAGACTTTGGCGTCTGCCGATTTCCTGTTCACTCAGTTCTAAAACGTTCATATATCAAACTATGTTCTTTTATGAATATATGGCATTACGCCGCACACACGTCCCCTGCCAGGCACGCGCATGGCCTGCGGAAAGGGTGTACTTTTCAGTTTGGGCGTAATATATTTGTTGCAAAAATACAAATAATCGCCGACATTGACGAATTATTAAGGAAAATTTGCGCAACACACAAACCTAATTAATAACTACGGGCTGCCGCTTCGCCGACATCACAGGCTAACCAAACCGGCACAACCTGAAAACCTTGCCGCAACACAGTATAAAACCGCCGAAAACAAAGCTCTTTCCAAAAGACGGTCTTTTGGCTTGTAAAAGGTCATCTTTTATGACGCAAAAGGCGGCCTTTCGCAATGCAAAAGACCGCCTTTTAAAAAGTGTCCGCTATCGGGCCATAAGCCCGGCTGTCAATACATGTACTCAACCGGCGACTTTATGAAACGCACAATGCGCGTGTTGTTCTTGCCGTTCACCTGCCTGTACATGCCGTAACCTGTAAAATAGTGGAACCATCCGAGGTTGGAGGGCGAATAGCAGGCTATCACCACCTTGTTGTGGTTTATGCCGTTGTTGTTCCATTGGGCGCCAGGCCCGTAGAACGTAACCGACTCCTGCTTCACGCCCTGCATATTGTCGTACACTTCAACATGGTAGATTGTGGGCAGCTTCACGCTTCCAACGGTCAAATCCTCACGACGCCCGGTGGCGGTAAACACCTCACGGTTGCCTTCCCACGGCGACTGTACGACGTAAGGGCCGCCAGACGTGTCGAAACGCATATAGCCGTCACCGTTGAATATGCGGTCGTAATACTCCACGGGAGGCATCTCATAGCCGTCAGGCGACAGGAGTTTCGGGTCAAGCTGTCCCATATTGACCGGCGGATTTTGGTTATAGCCTTTCAGCTTCAGCACTCCGCCGTCGTCAACCCCTTCCAATGCGATGCCGCTGTCGCCGATGTATGACGAATTGTTCCATAGCCTCATATACTCTTCGGTGGTACATCCGTTCAGGTATTCAAGCACTGTCTGCCCACGCTTTGAAGCCGGGTCGTCTGGTACAAGGATTTGGTCGGAAAAGTCTTTTGAGTTCCCCATCGCGTTGTACTTGCACCACCATACGCCGTTCATCAGCGTTACGGGCATGCCGAAGTTGCGCCGCTTAACGACATACTCTTCAGTTTCCTCGCCGCTGCCGGTCTTGCGCACCACCAGTCTTGCTGCCTGTACGCGCCCGTCAGCCTTCGGGTCGTTTGGCCTCCAGCCGCCCACTATGCGGTAAGTGTTCCCCTGCCCTTCTGCCAGCTCTACTTTCAGCCATTCGTCTTCACCGTCAAAACGGGGAACAACCTCATATCCTTCGGGCATAATGAAACGTCCAAGCTCGTTGTCCACATACTTGCCGAAATCGCAAGTGAAATCGTCACGTCCGAACTGCAAGCTGCCTTCCAGGCGTATTGGGTTCGGCTGTAACGTTAGTATCAACCTATCTTCCTCATAAACTCCCTGCAAACTTTTATGGCGGAATTGTACGGTCACTTTCTCCACTGGATAATTCGGCGGCGGCAGTTGCTTCCTTACGCGGAACAGGTTTGAGCCGGAGCCGCCTCCGTCACGGCTTGCGGACTCAACAGATACCGACGAGGAGGAAACCGAGACAAGCTCAAGCTCATCGTCACAGTCCAACGCCATTATGAAGTCGGCCGGCGCGCTCGGCAATATCAGCTCGTCGCCGTTACCGGCAATCTGCGCTCCTTCGGGCAATTCTGACTTCTCACGGTCTATGGTTATGCGTCCTTCCAAGTCGGGAAGGAGCGTAGAATCTCCACCGTTTTCCCATGCCTCAACTTCCAACTTGACGTCTTGTGTAACAGCATCCTTGCGGACCGTCAGCGTATAGACGGCGTTCCGCTTCAACTGTCCGGGCAGGCTCTCCTCCAAAGTGTAGTCCCTGCCGCCGATGGAAGCCTCAACACTGACCTTCAAGTCAGTCCCGGCCTGTTCATAAACGTAGGCAATCCCCAGCGAGTCGCTCTCAACGGGACGGGAAAAGCCTATGACACAATCATCTTTATCAGCTCCAACCGGCGACGAAACCTCTGCCTGCTCCATCAGGAAGCCTTCCTGCGCAATGTTTTTCAGCGTCACGCCTTTCACAGCTACGTTCATACCCCTTATACGCAGGTCGAAACGTGCCACGCCGCGTTTCATGTTTAAGGACAAGACTTGTCCTCCCGGCTGTCCGTCAAGCTTCAGTGTTCCGGTAAAAAAGTGCCTTACCTGCCCGTCTTGCGCCGACACCGTAGTGGACAGCCACTCCTTTTCGGTTATGCCGGAAGCCTGCAACTGCCTCAAGTCGAGCCATCCGCTGGCATTCGCCAGCATGTACAGCGTGCCCGACATGCGGTCGAGCTTTATGGCATAACCGCTGCCTGCATCTTGCAAATCAGGATAAACCTTAGCCAGCACGCCGTTTTCAAACAGACAGGCTTGCATGTCGTTTACAGTGTTTTCCCCGTCTACGGATGCCTCTCCCGTGCCTGTATGATATTCGGAAAGCACGGCTTTCACAACAGCTCCGCCGTCAGCCGTCATCGCGTCTTCCAACTGCTCGGTGCATGACGCACCGAGCAGAAGTATCAGACACATGCAGACCGTCTGCAAATATTTCCTTACATTCATCATCCGATTTGTGTTTTAATCTTACAACAAAGCGTCTGGGGACATGTCGGTGTTGCCGCCATCCTCCCAATCTTCAAAGTTCGGCTTCACTGTTACGTCGATATAATCCTTGTTCACCGTTATCGTATAGACATGGTTGCGTTTCAAATCGCCTTCAAGCGTTTTGGTCATGGTCTTCACGGCACCGCCGTCAAAACCGGCCTCAACCTTTATTTCCATACCGTTGTTTTCTTGTTCATAAACATACAGTACACCCGGAGCGTCCTGAACAACAGCCGGAAGGAACGCCACTGTTGTGTCCCTGCGCTCCGTATTGTCGGGCGATTTCACTGCATCGCCTTGCGGAAAGAGGAAAACCGACCGTGCAACATTTGTCAGCGTGAGGCTGTTGACCTCAACATCACCGGCAACATTGAGCACCAAATCAAAGCGGGCAACACCACGCTTCAGTGTTATCGGCTTTGTAACAGCTCGCTGTCCTCGCGCGTCTAAAGCCAACACGCCGGTAAAGAAGTGTCCTGTCTCGCTGACAACAGGAGAGAAAGAGGTTTTCAACCATTCCGTTTCAGTTATTCCTTCTGCCTGCAACTTCTCCAGGTCTATGGCGTTTGCCGTGTTCGCCAGCATGTACAGGTTACCTTTAAGGTTTTTCAACTGCAGGTTATACCCGTCGCTTGAAACCGGAAGATTTTTGTACACTTTGGTCATTACACCGTCTTCAAACAGACATGCCTGCATGTCTTCCACATCATTCTCTCCGTCAATCGTCTGCCCTCCTCCGTCAAAATCCGCCAGACGCGTCGTTATCACAGGTTCACGGTTGTCGTTTTCCGTATGTCCGCCTTCCGTGTCTGAACATGAAGCCAACAACAAACCAACACTCACAATACCAATCAAATTCAACTTTTTCATAATCCTTACAATCTTTTTACGTTTTGTTATTATTAATAAATGTAATTGACAGGCGTCTTCACACATCGTATAGTCCGTGTATTCCGCTTGTCCGCATCAGCATACTTTATCCAGGTGGCACGGCCTGTCGGCGAGCTTGCAGGATACCCTTCAAGCATCCATGTTTTCCCGGCAGTGCCACTTGTAGCCATCAGGACTACCATCTTCGACAACGAGCCGGTTCCGCCGCCCGACTGGTTTCCCAATCCCAACATAACCCAATGCGCTCCGTTGTAATTGAAGTCATAATAGTTTATCGGCCCGTACTCTCCGCCGTCAACAGAAATGACACGCTCTGTTATCGTATATGTCAAGCGTTGCCCCAACTGATTGTTGAAAGCGTTGCTGCCGTAGCCAAGTCCACAATCATTACCCCATGCAAAGAAGCGGTAATGGTTGTAACCTGGCACTTCGTAACCATCGGGTGCCATCGCTGTGGAATTAAGCGAACCGAAATCCGTATTTATGTTTCCGTCAAATCCGGCGTAATAGAAATCCGCACCGTCATACGTCAGTTTCAAGCCTTTTGTATTGCCTGCCTGATACTGGTCGCCCAACAGGCTCAGGAACTCTTCATCACTGCAAGACTTCAGATAGTCGGCCACGCTGCCGCTGCCAACGGGGTCTGACTTTACAAGTATCTGGTCGTTGAAGTCCTTTACATCACCTCTCAGATTATACTTGCACCACCACACGCCGTTTACATTAACTACTGGAAGTCCCCAGTTACGACGTTTTACCGTGTAGGTTTCAGCATTTCCGCCATCAGAGTCAGACACTACAAGCCTCAATGTCTGCACCCGTCCGTCGGCTTCAGGGTCGTTCGGCCTCCAGCCTCCTTCCAGACAATAGACATTGTCTTGTCCGCCTGCATCAAGCCTTGCCCACAGCGGCTCTCCATTGTCAAACTCAAGCCTCATCACCTTGCCGCCTCCCACGGTGAACGTAGCCAGCCGTCCGTCGGCATACCGTCCGAGGTCGCACACTCTGTCGGCATCAAACTTCAATATGCCTTCCATGTTAACGGGGTTTGGAGCAAAGGACAATACAATCCTTCCAACCTGAACATTCTGTCTGAACAAGTCGAGATATACATATTCCTGTACGCTGCCAGGCAATTTGTACGCACTTGCCACATCGACAGTCGCCACCTTCTGCATGTTCCTTGTTACCTTATGCGTAGTGACGGTTGCACCGTCAGCCAGCCCGTTTACCCGCACTTCAATTCCGCTTTCGGCCAAAAGAGCCAGCTGCGCACTGCTTTCCATATATGGAATGAACAGTGTGTCGCCTCTTTCATTCAGCCTGACACCTTCCGACATTGTTGAAGCACTGCGGTCAATCCACCCCTTGCTTTCAAGAGCGGAGCCTGATGACGCACCGCTTTCCCATTCGTCAGAAAGCACTTCAACCTTTAGACTGGCTCCAACCCCATAAACTTTCAGCGTGTACACAGTGTTCCTTCTGATTGGCGGAAGCGTGGTTCTCAGCCTTTGCCATGCCCCATTCATTGTTGCAGCCACTTCCACTTCATGCGTTCCGCCTCCTTGTTCACAGAGATAGAACAGCGTTGCCTTCCGCTGTTTGAACGGCTGACCATCAAAACTCTTCAACATGTCAGCTGTTTCTGCCGTCCCGGGCTTACGCGCATCATCCTGCACATTCACATAACCGCGGTCAGCAATGTCTTTCAATGTCACGCTATGCACCTCAACGCCTTTGTACCGCGAATCCAAGTCTATGCGTGCCACACTGCGCTTGAGGCTTGCCGACGCCGGCTGATGCGTTGAGCCGGGAGCCAGTTCCAAACGCCCTGTCATCACTATACCGTCTACAACCATGGACTCCGATGTCGCCGTAATACCCAAGAATTCATCTTCAGTAGTAACATCCAGCCTGACATTGTCCATCCCGTCCACACCTGAAACATTGGCAAGGAAATACACCCGTCCGTCAGCCCGTGACGGATAAAATCGGCAAATGCCGTCATCATCCACAGTAAGCCCCCGGAACACCTCGTCCAGCACTCCATTCTCGAAGCGGTATCCGCTCAAAGTATTCACCCGTGACTCCATATCCGATGCGGTGCCTTCCATCATGCTTTGCGGTACAAGGCGCACCGCTACCGCACCGTCTTCTCCCATTGCCGGCATATCGTCTTGAACATCACAGCTGGACAGAGCTGCTACGGCCAAAGCCATGCACGGCATCAATATACTGTTCTTTAACTTAATCATTATCCTGAAAATTTCGTTATTACTTATATAAGTATGGATTACTTGCGCTGTTAAGGTATTTCGGAGAGTCGATGGGCAACTCGTCAAGGTGCTGTACATAAAAATTGTTCATAAGCTGCTCAGCCCAAGGCCCGTAAGTGAACGCGCTTGAATGGCCGTAACCCAGGACATGTCCAAGCTCGTGCATTGCCAGTGAACACGCCCCTGTACTGGTATAATGTCCCAAATAAATCCATTGCGCCACGCCCCACACCGTAGGGCTTGCCAGCCCTGACAAGCCATTGCCTTCATACACCAAGCCTATTTGCAGGCGATACTTTTTGCGCATCCTTTGCAAAACTTCATCCACGGGAACGGCATTTTTATTGTCGTCATACAGTTTGTCCGTGTTGTCACGCAAGAGCTGTTCAAGTTCAGGCATGTCAAGCAGACTGGCGTAATTCATCATGAACGCCACCGACTCGCGGCAGTGCACCGGGCGAATGCCCATCCAGTTGCCGCTCGGAGCACCGTCGGGCTGGTCCGGGTCGCCGCCATAAAGTCCCCAAAATATCTCAATCCCATATTTTATTTTCTGCAAACGGCTCCAAAATTCATCGTCAGACTCCACTTTGAATTCTATGCCGGCAAGCGATGCGGCACTGGTCTTAGGCACAAACAACTGCCTTCCTGACTCCGTATTGTAAACCGCATCACGCTCTACCAGAGGGATTGTCTGGTAAAAGTCGGCAAATCCCGGTATGGTGTCGAAATAAGCCAGGTCTACGTATTCGCTGCCGACGGCCGGTATGCGTGCCTTCAGCAGCACGCCGACAAGCCCCCTTGGCGAGTAAAAACGCACATGCAGCTGTCCGTCGTCTGTCACTGAAAGCTGTAGCGGCTGCGATGTGTCGAACATGCGCTGCATGCGGTCCGTATAAACGGACTTCGGCTCGTCATCCTGTAAGATTTTCTTGTAGTTGCCTTTCTCGTATGCTTTTGCCGTCATGAACATTATCCCCGACTTGTCATCGGGATGCTTCACGGCGGTTTCCACCGTGTTACGCCGGTTGGCATCCAGCGACTCTTGGCTGAATGCATACTCCTGGCTAACCTCGTGCCCCTTGTAATTGCGCGTAATCATGCCCACTTTTCCACTGAACGCCGAGCCGTCAACCGTCGGCATGAAGCAGTAAGACGACACCGAGTCAAGGCTTATGCCGTCCATCAGCCCGTCACTCTCGCCGCCGAACGTGCCGTATCCCGACAATGTGGTGGCAAAGCGCACCCCGTCGAGCAAAAGCGTCTTCGACGTTACGGCATTGCGCACATACATGTTGTTATAAGAAAAAACGAAATCGGCCCTTCCGACGATGCGCTTCTGCTTAACCGACTGTTGCAGAGAAGCTGTTTCCTGCTTGCCGTCGGCTGTCTGCTGCACGGTGACCGAGAACGGCGTCTGTGAATAATAGTATTCCGCCTCCAGCGGTTTGTGCAGGTCCGCCGGGAATTCAAGCCACGTATCGGAAGCGCTCCGAAGCTCATTCACCGACGCCCTGTCCTTCCGCTCGTCGCCTTTTATACCGAGCACAAGCAGGCGGTAATGCCCCTCACGCAGGCCTTCAACCATTATTTCAGACGCAGCCGCATCATAATGCGACTTGATGTTATCCACTATTCCGCCGTTCCCGTTGACTATATAATACTCCACACGGTCGTAACGGCTCTCACTCAAGCCCGACGCACGCGTCTGTTCACCCTCATAAACATCGTCATAGAGTTTGAACACGACACCCCGCTCCGGCCTATCATGTGCGTAGTCAAAATCGTCCTGCATGCAAGCTGCAAGCGACAAACTGCACAACAATAAAGTCAAATTACGGATTTTCATTCGTTTGACACATTAAATTACGTTCTTACTTTCCTTAAAAAACTCTCTGTACTGTTATCCTGAACATCATGAATGCGTATTGCCGCATTCACGATTGCTTGTCACTATGACAATCAAAAGCCATTCCACCGACTTCTTTACCTGTCAGGCTGATGCCAATGTCATAATACATAATTTCTTAATAAATATGAATAAAACCGTCATGCGGCATTATCCGCTTTTTCTATTCCATCCGCTTGCTTTCCTATATGAATATATCACAATCATGAAAATTTTACCAACGCATGCCTGACCAACCGTATTTTTCAGTCTATTTTAACTACTTACTTAAAAAGACATAACGCCACTGTCAGCACTTTTAGTGACAACATGTCAGCATTTACGGCTCACTTTTTCTGCCAACATGTCACTCTTTTCAACAAAACAGACTGCAATCAAAACCCTGTTTTGAGCTTTCTTTTTGATTATGCCTGACGCCTTCAGAATGCGATATTTTGAAATTCAAAATCCTTCGGCGGAAATAACGCAAGGAGAAGCACGCAAAGGCAACAATCTGAAAACCAGCAATTTACACACGCCTTACATTCAAATGTGCAACATTAAAACATCTTTTTACGGCATAATTACGGTCAAAACAACTGCAAAAGACGGCCTTTTAGAATGCCAAAGACCGTCTACAACAACGTAAAACGCGGCATTTCGCAATGTGAAATGCCGCGTTTTACGCATTATCCAACCTTCATTTTATACCCGTCAGGTGCCATTTTGGCATAAGTATAACATCCTTTTGCCGCCATGCCAACCTATTTTAGCAAATTCACCCGACATTGCAGAAATGTCATTATGCCGCTGTTTCTGCAAAAAACATTACAGAATGAACGCTATGACATTGCATGTATACGGAATACGGCCATACGCTTCGCTCACCGATAGATGTGATACCGGCAGTTATTTCCCTGCGCATACTTCTCAAAAAGGCGGATAAGGTATTCGGCGTTGGCCGTAACCTGCGCTTCGTTTCCGTCGTAACCGTTTATGAGAACGAGAACACGGCGCGTTGAAATGTCAATCTTCGTGCGCTCGTTGTCACTCGTTGGTGTGCCCACTCCGCCGATGGCGTCGCGGTAAACGGGCAGGCCCGCGATGTTGATTGTACCTCGCCCGATGCCCTCGTAAGGCTCGCCCTCACGTCCGATGCCGAGTGTAAGCGTGTCGCCGGAAAACTTGTCGGCATCGAAACCGCCGATGCTGTAGCCGTAGGCGATGCTCGCAAGGTTGATTAAGTCTACAAGAGTGTCGATTTGGTAAAGCTGCTTGCCCTGCAACATGCGCCTGATTAAAGCCTCGGCCGCAGGCCGGTAGCGGCTCGGGTCTTTGCCGCACAGGCGGTAGACGCGGCGCGTAGCCTCTATGCCCGGAATGCTTTTTATCGTCGTTGTGTCATATTCGACCCTGTACTTCTCGCCAAGAGCCTTGATTTCCGCCCACAGTTCGGGGCTGTACTGGCTGTTAACCACGTCGGCCTCCACCGCCGCACCTACGAAACCGGGGCACACCTGTTCGATTTCTTCAGATACTATTATGTTCATTGTCCACACTTTTTAAAGGTGAAAAAGTAAAAAGGTAAAAAAGTAAAGAAAGTACATCTTACTCCGCATGGCATTTTCTACTCTTAAAATTTCACTTTTTTACCTTTTTACCTTTCTACTTTTTTACTTTTCTCCAATCATTTCCAAGAACGTGTCCTCATCCACAATGGGCACGCCGAGCTTCTCGGCCTTCTGCAGTTTGGCAGGCCCCATGTTGTCGCCTGCAAGTATAAAGGAGGTCTTTCCGCTGATGCTGCCAACGTTCTTGCCGCCGTTCTGCTCGATGATGCGCTTGTACTCGTCGCGGCTGTGACGGGTGAACACGCCGCTGATGACGATGCTCTTGCCCTCAAGTTTTGTGCTGGCGGCCTGTATCTGCTCCTCGCTCAGCGACATCTGCAGGCCGTAGCCGCGCAGGCGGTTGACGATTTCCATGTTCACGGGATTGTGGAAATACGTTATCACGCTCTTGGCTATCACCTCGCCTACGCCGTCAACATCCGTAAGTTCCTGCAAAGAAGCCGTCGAGAGGGCGTCCATCGTCTTGAAGCGGCGTGCCAGCAGGCGTGCCGACGTTTCGCCGACGAAGCGTATGCCGAGAGCGAAGACGACACGTTCAAACGGCACCTGACGCGAGGCGGCTATGCCATCGACAACCTTCTGCGCCGACTTCTGGCGGCTTCCGTCGCCGTTGATTTGCTCAACGCGGATGTCATACAGGTCAGCAACATTCCTTATAAGTCCGCGGCGATAGTACTCGTCAACGGTTTCAGGACCAAGGCTGTCGATATTCATCGCCCGGCGCGATATGAAATGTTCTATCCGTCCCTTGATTTGCGGCGGACATGACGTGTCGTTGGGACAGTAATGGGCGGCCTCTCCTTCATAACGCACAAGTTCCGCGCCGCATTCGGGACAGCGCGTGATAAACTCGACAGGACGTGCCGACGCATCGCGGCGCGACGTGTCGACACCAACTATTTTCGGGATTATCTCTCCTCCCTTCTCCACATACACGTAGTCGCCCTCGTGCAGGTCAAGACTGCGGATAAAGTCCTCGTTGTTCAGCGTGGCGCGGCGCACCGTAGTTCCGGCCAGCTGCACAGGCTCCATGTTGGCAACGGGGGTGATTTGCCCGGTGCGGCCAACCTGATAGGTCACTTCGTTAAGGCGCGTACACTCACGCTCGGCCTTAAACTTGTAGGCTATTGCCCATCGCGGACTCTTGGCCGTATAGCCGAGGGCGCGCTGCTGACGCAGCGAATTGACTTTAAGCACTATTCCGTCAGTAGCCACGGGCAGGTTCTTGCGCTCCGTGTCCCAGTAGTTTATGAAGTCGTATATCTCCTGAAGCGTCTTCACCTTGCGCATGCCGTCGCTTATCTTGAAACCCCACGCACGGGCGCGCATCAGGTTTTCATAATGCCCGTCGCCCCCGATGCCGTCGCCGAGGAGGTAATACAAATATGCGTCAAGCTTCCTTCCGGCGGCAACTTTCGGGTCAAGGCTCTTCAGCGTGCCGCTGGCGGCATTGCGCGGATTGGCGAACAGAGGTTCTTCGGCGGCCTCGCGCTCGGCATTGATGCGTTCAAACTCCTTCCACGGCAGCAGTATCTCGCCGCGAATTTCAAACTCGTGGGGCCAGTCACCCGGCTTAAGTACCAACGGAATGGAGCGGATTGTACGCACGTTCGCCGTAACATCGTCGCCCTGCACGCCGTCGCCGCGCGTCACTCCGCGCACCAACCGTCCGTCTACATAGGTCAGCGAGATTGACAGGCCGTCATACTTCATCTCGCAGCATATCTCAAAATCCTCGCCGCCAAGCCCCTTGCTCACGCTCTCGTAGAAGTCGGCCACATCCTGCTCATTGTACGTATTCGCCAAAGACAGCATCGGATAACGGTGAGCCACCTGGCGGAACTCCGTGCTGATGTCGCTCCCCACGCGCTGCGTAGGCGAATTCGGGTCGGCCATTTCGGGGTGGCGCGCCTCGAGTTCCTGCAGCTCGTGCATCATGAAGTCAAACTCCTGGTCGCCTATAGTAGGCTGGTTAAGAACGTAATACCTGTAATTATGTTCGTGCAGCTCCTGCCGCAGCTGCAATATCCGCTGTTTCTCGTCCATCGTTCTGTGTATTAATAATGAAACGTTTTGCCGCTACAAAGTTAGCAAAAACAAGCGACAAACGCAACCAACAACAAACTTATTCGTAACAGCCTGTAATCCAGCATTTTGCAAAAGACCGTATTTTGCAATGCAAAAGGTGGCCTTTTACATTGTAAAAGACCACCTTCCGCAATGCGTTTTGCCGTCAATCAGAAGATAACAGAAAGATGATTATGACATAATGCCTGTCAATATGACCTCCGGCTACTTCTTTGTAAACTTCTTTATCGCACTGTAAGCATCATAAAGTCCCAATTCTCCGGCCTTGCTAAGGTCGCTTATACCAAGGTCGTTCTTGCCAAGGTTGATATTGGCTATACCCCTGTTATAATAAGCTTCGGCAAGTTTCGGGTCAATCTTTATCGCCTTGTCATACTCTTCTATCGCCTTGACATAATCCTTGTTGGAAGCATAAAGGTTGCCACGGTCGAAATAAAGATAGGCGTTGTCCGGACTAAGTTCTACCGCCTTGTCCAAATCAGAAATAGCTCCTACCGTTTTCAAACGTATGTCAACCCCACGTGAAGCGTCATACTCGTTGATGCGTGCCTGGCATACGGCACGCTGCCAATAAGCCAGCGACGACGTACTGTCGGTCTGGATGTAAGCCGTAAGGTCGCTTACAGCCTCGACATAGTTCTGCACCACGCTGTTTGCAATACCCCGCTGCAATATAAATCCCTTGTCTTCACGCAAATTACGTGAAGCGTCAATACGTGCCGACAATGTATCAATAAGCGCGAATATGTCTTTGCTTTCCTGCTCTGACAACTGCTTCACGCCACACCTTATATATATGTTGCGCAACGGCTTGCTGGTGAAATTGAACGTCTCAACTTCGTTGTGAAACGCCTGATATGCCTTGACAGCATTGTCGTACGGACTGAACGAAAGCTGGAACATAGGCTGGAACACAACGTCAATCTTCCGATTTTGCACACGACCGCGGTACACCGTGGAATACTCATGCTGCACGGTATTCTCATCTTCAACAACAAGCTGGTTATACTTGTCAAAATCAATCTCGCTCTTCTTGCGGACTTCATCTTTTTTACGGCGGCTCCACCTCTGCTGGCGGCCGTAATGCTTGTCCATCTGCGCCTTGAAGATGCGGAACTCGTCAAGTTCAGCTTTCGACGTCATACCTACCTTACGGTAACAACGTGCACGGTTGTTAAGCCCGGCCCAGAAATTCGGATATTGGTCGATTAATTTTGTATAATCACGTATGGCACCGTAAATGTCGCCCGTCCGCTCAAGAAGTATGGCACGGTTGTATATGGCCATTACATTGTCCGGTTCGAGGCTTATTATGTAATTGAAGTCCTCTATGGCCCTGTTATCATCGCCGACCTGAACACGCAACTGTCCCCTGTTATAATGCGCAAGGAAATTATTAGGGTCAATCTCCAATGCCTTGTCATAATCTGCCATCGCACCGTTGAGATTGTTGATGTTATAACGGGCCAAAGCACGGTTTACATAATTAGCAACGGTATTGGGCTTCAGATGAATTGCCTTTGAAAGCTGCATGTCAGCATCTTTCCATTTGCGCTGCGACAGGCTTATCATGGCGCGATAAGCCCACGCATCGCCGTCATAGGGGTCAATCTCAAGGCTCTTGTCAAGATATTTGGCGCCTTCTATAGTGTCTTTTTGTTGCATGCAGACCTCAGCTTTAAGCGAAAACGCCTTGGCATAAGTCTTCCACATGGTCATCATCGAGTCCAAATCGGCATTAGCCGCATCATAATCCTTCTTCTCAATCTTGCACAACACACGGTTGAACCATAGGTTCTTGTCGTAAGGATTGAAGTCTATTGTCTTGTCATAATCGGCTATTGCCTCATCGAACTTATGCTGCTTGATACGGCACAAGCCACGAAGCTCAAACAAGTCAGGCACATACGGATTAAGCCTTATAGCCTCGGAACAATCTTTTTCCGCCCCAACAAAGTCGTCAAGATAAAACTTTGCCACTGCACGCAAGAACCAAGGTTCGTACAGATAAGGCTTAACCATTATCACTTGGTTGAAATATTGTATCGAAAGAACATAGTCCTCATAATACAGCGCACTACGCCCAACGTCGATAAGCCTGTCTGTCCTGAACTGCGAACAAACCGGCAAAAACGCAAACAGCAGCAAAAACGACAATAAAAACTTGCGCATATAAAAAGAGGATGTCCTGAAATACAAATAAAAAATACGCGCCGGAACCCTGCAACGGCCACGACGCGAAAAACCTTACAGGCTATTTACGTGCAATCTTTGTACGATAATTGCAATTGAAACGGCCTTGCAGAATAGACTTCAGCTTGTTCTTGATAAGCTGCCGGCGAAGCGGTGACACGCGGTCGATGAAAAGCTTTGCGTCAAGATGGTCAAACTCATGCTGCATGACACGTGCCAAATAACCCTCAACCCATTCGTCATGCTCCACAAAACTTTCATCCATATACTTGACACGGATACGCGTAGGACGCTTGACGCTTTCGTGTATGCCCGGCACAGACAGGCATCCCTCCTCTGACGAGTCGACTTTCGTCTCATCATACTCAAGTATATGCGGATTGATGTACGCCTTACGGAATCCCTTATATTCGGGCAAGTCTTCCGAAAGGACATCAAGGTCTATTACCGCAAGACGGATGTCACGGCCTATCTGCGGAGCAGCCAGCCCCACACCGTCAGACGCAGTAAGCGTCTCGAACATGTCAGCGATTAGTTCTTTCAGATTTGGATAACTGCCATCTATATCCTGCGACACCTTGCGCAACACCGGATGGCCATAAATATAAATAGGTAATATCATCGTTTTCTTCTTGCAGATTCCAAATAACCTTGCAATATTATCGTTGCACTCAACTCATCGACAAGAGCTTTATCTTGCCTTTTCTTCTTATGCAAGCCACCGTCTATCATAGCTCTATGAGCCAAAACGGAAGTGAAACGTTCATCGTAAAACTCGACCGGAATATCAGGAAACTCCTTGCGCCAGCGGTTTACAAACGGCACTATCCTCGACATGTTTTCACTCGGACTTCCATCCGCCTGCTTAGGCTCTCCGACAACGATGCGTTCAACTTGCTCCCTGCCAACATAATCACGAAGAAAATCGAACAGTGAGGACGTGGAAACCGTCACCAATCCGCCTGCAATAATCTGCATCGGGTCGGTGACAGCTATGCCGGTACGCTTCTTTCCGTAATCGATAGACAGAATACGGGCCACGTATTTACTTTTGATTATACAACAACCAGGCATCAGGATACTGCGCCCTAAGCTCATTACGGCTGTTTACCGCATCCGCCTTAGTATCATAAGTTGCGGCAACAACACGGTACATCTGGTTGGAAGGATTGTAAGCCACCTGTGCATCATATCCCTGGCTCTTAAGCGTAGACTGCAAACCTTCGGCATTAGCCTGCATAGAGAAAGAGCCGACTATAACGCTGAAGTTCTTAAGTCCGGCACCGTTGACCACAGACAAAGCCTCTTGCCTAACCGGAACATTGTCGGCATTGTCAACGACAACAGTCTCACTGGCAGGTTTCTCTACAACAGGAGCCACTACGGCAATTTCCTCATTACCCTGATTTTGTTCTGTGGCACGGTTCTCTTCCTGCGCTTTAGCCTTCTCGTACATCTTCTTATAAGCACTTTCAGACGACTTGCAACTATTAAACGCCAAAGCCACACATAAGCCGGCACACATAACCATGTATTTCTTCATAATTTCTCGTGTTATTGTTTAGAAATCAGTTTATTTTTCTACATTTATCGTGCGAAATTACACAAAAACAAGCAAAACCGCCGAAAAGCGGCACATAAAGTTTGTTAAATCAAACAAATACATTGTTTTTAACAAAAAAGTCAGACAAAAACATTGGCTTTCGGGAAATTATCACTATTTTTGCTATCAGTAAATTCATTTACACGAACAGACTTTATTGTCAATAGAAACATTGTACAACATTAAACATATATTGATTATGAAAGCATTAGGTTACATCGGCGCATTCCTTGGTGGCGCCATCGCCGGAGCGGCTTTAGGCTTGCTTCTTGCACCGGAAAAAGGTAAAGACACTCGTGAAAAGATAACTGACGCCATTGACGACTTCTGCCAGAAGCACAACATCAAGTTGAGCAGAAAGGAAATGAACGACTTGGCTGAGGACATCACGGACGCAGCTGACACCGAAAGAGTCTAAATCACTGTTTCACACATGTTTTCAAGCGACAAAAACATTGAAACTATCGGCCAGCTTATACGGTTGGTAAAACGCAGTATCGGGCTTCAGGGAGAATACCTGAAGCTCGATATAATGGAAAAGACGGTAAGGATTATCACCGCCCTGTTGCTCTTTGCCATTCTAACACTGATTGTTATAGCAATCTTGTTTTTCATTTCAATATCGGCGGCAATCGCCATAGGAGAAGCCATCGGCTATCCGGCATCATTCGGCATCATAGCGGCTTTCTATGTAATTATATTCATTTTATTCCTCACCTTTAGAAAAAGCTGGATAGAGAGACCGTTAATCAGATTTATAACCAGCCTGTTAATGGAATAAACCGTTCAAAAGGACATGAGAAAACCTGAAACTTACAGCACACTGCACGAAATAAGGCTTCGCAAAGAAACCATCTTGTCTGAAATCAGAATGAACAATCAGCAAATAAACATTCTGTGGAAAGACATGTTCCGCAAGCCCGAACCAAAGAAAAAAGCCTTGTCGCTCTCATCCATCATGACAATGGGAACTGGCATGGCAGACGGTTTCTTACTAATATGGAAATTATACCGAAAATACAAGAGGAAATAACCTGAAAACAACAAGAAAACACAATACTTACAAAAGCATATAAACAAAAAAAGGAGTACCGCTGTACTCCAACCTTGTTAACCTTAAATCTAATACTATGAAAAACACGGTGCAAAGGTATTGACATTTCTGCTATCTACAAAATAATCGTATCCTTTCCGACCGCATTTTATCATTTATTAATCAAATCATACTGTATTTTGAGATATTTTTAGACTAAAAATCTATTATTTGTCCATCGTATGCAAGTTTGATGCCGTTTGGCAACATCTTGTTAACGTCGTCATGCAGACCTATATCGTGCCCCATGTGGGTAAAAAAAGTATGCTCAGCTCCTACCTTCTTGGCAAAAGCAACAGCCTGCCCGACAGTAAGATGTGAATGATGTTCAGGAGTAAAACGAAGAGCGTTTACAACAAGCACTTTAACTCCATGAAAGTACTCAAGTTCATTGTCACCAATGGTCTTCATATCTGTTATATACATCAAGTCCCCAAGCCTGTATCCCAAAATAGGAAGCTTGTCATGCATTACCTGAACAGGCATCACATCAATGCCGCCAATATGCAACAACTGGTGTGGCTTGATAACATTAAGACGTATGTTCGGTACTCCCGGATATTTATTTTCGCCAAAACAATAAGGTATCGAGCACTTCAATCTTTCTGAAGTCTTGAAATCTGAATATATGTCAATCCTGCCAAACGCACAAAACGGCCGTAAATCGTCAATTCCACCAACATGGTCGTAATGCACATGTGTCAATAAAACCGCATCGATTTTTTTAAACTCTTGCCCCAACATCTGCTGACGGAAGTCCGGGCCACAATCTATCAATATCCTCGTACCACCCGACTCCACCAAGGCTGAAGCACGCAATCTCTTGTCGTGCGCATCAACACTCGAACACACCTTACAAGTGCATCCGACAGTAGGCACACCAACAGACGTACCTGTTCCCAGAAACGTAAGCCGCATCGTCAAATGATATTAACTTCCGGAGTTATCTCTATTCCAAATTTGGCATAGACATCGCTCCTTACCGCATCACACAGTCTCAATACATCTTCACCGCTGGCTCCGCCGTGATTCACAAGCACCAAAGCCTGCCGCAGATGAACACCAACATTGCCAAGCGACCTGCCTTTCCAGCCGCATTGTTCTATCATCCATCCTGCCGGTATTTTTTCATGGTGCTCATCAACAGAATAATGTGGCACATCGCCGAACCGCACTGCCAACTCTTCGTATTTTGCCCTGCTTACAACCGGATTTGTAAAAAAGCTACCTGCATTGCCCTCCACTGCCGGGTCTGGCAGTTTAGCCTTGCGTATCTCTATTATGATATTTCTCAATTGAGACACCGTAGGTGAAGTTATGCCTTTCGCCTCAAGCTCTGCACGTATGTTTCCATAACAAAGATGCGGCACAAAAATGTCAGACAGTTTATATGTAACGTAGGTTATCATGTAACGGTTTCGCCATTCCCCCTTGAACTTGCTCCACCTGTAAGAATATTCGCAGTCTCTGTTTGAGAACTCGCAAATTTCTCCACTTTCCATGTCTACGGCCTCAACCTTTTCTATCAAATCCTTGGCTTCCACGCCGTAGGCTCCAATGTTCTGCACTGCAGTTGCACCAACCTCGCCGGGGATAAGCGACAGGTTCTCCGCACCATACATTCCATTGTCAACACACATCCTTACAATGTCGTCCCACGTCTCCCCGCTGCCGCAACGCAAATACACGCTGCCGTCCATACGCATTACATGGCGCCCTTTTATGGCTGAATGCAGCACCGTCCCGTCATAATCCTTCGTGAAAAGGACGTTGCTACCGGCGCCCAAAAACAACAGCGGGCGGTCAGCGTCAGCAAGCGACAAAACCACCTGACGCAGTTCTTCAACATTTGAAAACTCTATGAAACGGCGGCACTTGACATCCATTCCAAACGTATTGTGCCCTTTCAAGCTATAGTCATGCAAGTCCTTCATACCAACGATATTGACTGATTAAAAATCCAAAAGCAAACCGGTTTACTCCGACAGGCTGACCAGTTTCCACTCTCCGTCGATGCGTTTGAACGTCAACCTCATCTCCATTCCATTGGCGATGCCGCGCATCACAAATATCTTTTGATTGCCCTCGGCGTATTTCTGCCCATACATTATATTATATATAGCCCCGGAAGGCAGTTCTGGAGCAAAAGCAGGCCATGTTTCAGGAGCTATCTCGCCTGTCATCGTACTGAAATCGTCGTCGGGGTCCGGCCCGGTAAACTCTACCGGGTTGTTCAGACTTTCCAACTGAAACTCGGAATCGGTGGCAAAACGCTGGTAAAAAGCAAGGAATGACGCATTGGTATTATGCACCATATCGTTTGTCCTGACAGACGTCAGCATCCAACGCCCTCCAATCCTGTCGAACATATATTTCTCAACCTTTTCTTCCACAAGGTTGACCTTCTCTACCACAACATTGTTTATCGAAGTGTCTTTCACCACATCCATCTGCTTTTCGTTGTCGAATATCAACGTGTAATAGCCCTGCTCCATGAAGAAATGCTCCATCTTCCACTGTTTCTTTTTCACATAAGCTACACTTTCCCCATCGGCAACTTTCAGCGGGAACTTTATCCTGCTGAACTGCAATTTTCTGTTTGCGGCAAAATTGAAAATGAAGTCATCAAACAGCTCGTCGGCAGCCTTCGGCATCGGTTGTTCCGAAATTATTTCCTCGATAGTGTCAGCTGCAGCGGTGTCTGCAGCCAACGTCGTGTCTACGGCCGTGGTGTCTGCCGCCTCCGGCTTTTTGTCGGAGCAGCCTGTCGTCCACACCATCATCATTGACAGGCACACAGCAAAGAGCAATAAAAGACCCTTTCTCATAATTCCTTACTATTTCAGAGAATGCGGAAAAGCCGTCGCCGTTTTTTGCAATCTAAGGCGCGGCCGCATCATTCAGCCGGCACAACACCATCAAACCGCACCTTCAGCCTCGCTTTACACGCGTCTGTAACAGTCTCTCAAAATTTGCGCAAAAGTACAACTTTATTTTGGTTTATAGTATATATTCAAGCTAAAAATATTACCTTTGCATCAAGATTTTAATAAGCATCTAAATTATCTTCAAAATGATACTCGACAAAATTGCGAAACTGCTTGAAGAGGTGAAAGAACTTAACGCTTCAACGCCTGAAGAGATAGAAGCATTAAGACTCAAATACCTCAGCAAGAAAGGCGAAATCAACACCCTTATGGCCGACTTCCGCAATGTTCCGGCGGAACAGAAAAAGGAAGTGGGAATAAAAATCAATGAACTCAAACAGACTACACTCGACCGAATAAACACACTGCGCGAGCAATGCGAGTCAGAAGAAAGCAGGAACGACGACATCGACCTCACGCGCACACCTTATCCTGTAAGGTTCGGCACGCGCCATCCGCTCACAATAGTGAAAAACGAGATAATTGACATCTTCTCACGCATGGGCTTCACGCTCGCAGACGGCCCCGAGGTGGAAGACGACCTGCACGTGTTTACAAAGATGAACTTTGCTTCTGACCATCCGGCACGCGACATGCAGGACACGTTCTTCGTCGAGACAAACCCTAACGACGTTACCAAAAACATCATACTGCGCAGCCACACCAGTTCCGTTCAGGCGCGTGTCATGGAGACAACGCAGCCGCCCATCCGCGTAATCTGCCCGGGACGAGTCTACCGCAACGAAGCCATAACGGCGCGCGCGCACTGTTTCTTCCACCAGATAGAAGGACTTTACATCGACAAGAACGTATCGTTCACCGACCTGAAACAGGTGCTCCTTACATTCGCACGCGAACTTTTCGGGGCGGACACGAAAATCCGCCTGCGCCCAAGTTATTTCCCGTTCACTGAACCAAGTGCGGAAATGGACATATCGTGCCACATCTGCGGCGGCAAAGGCTGCGGCTTCTGCAAGCATACGGGATGGGTTGAAATCCTCGGATGCGGAATGGTTGACCCCAATGTGCTCGAACTGTGCGGCATAGACAGCAAGGTTTACAGCGGCTACGCATTCGGCCTCGGCGTCGAGCGCGTCACAAACCTGAAATACCAGGTGTCCGACCTGAGACTGTTCTCCGAGAACGACGTGCGCTTCCTGCACGAATTCGATTCGGCCAACTGACAAGGAAATTAAGAACCAAGAGTTAAGAATTAAGAAAGGTGTGGCGGTTGGCAAACCAGACAAGACACACGGCCTTTCTTAATTCTTAACTCTTTAATTATACGGTACACATGGAGGCGTGACATTTTTTCACAACGCTTAATCCTTAACTCTCAATTCAACACGATGAAAGAGCGCCTTTTCACCAGCAGCTACATATTCATTCTGGCAGCAAACTTCCTGCTGTTTTTCGGTTTTTGGATACTCATCCCAGTCCTGCCGTTCTACCTTAGGGAGACTTACAACTGCCCTGCGGCCATGCTTGGCGCAATATTAAGCTGCTACACGGTCAGCGGCCTGTGCATACGTCCGTTCTCCGGCTTCCTGATGGACAAATTTCCACGAAAGCCCATTTACATATTCTGCTATTTCATCTGCGCGTCAATCTTCCTCGGCTACATAGCCGCCGGAGTGCTGGCATGGTTCATCGTGTTGCGCGCCCTGCACGGAATTGCCTTCAGCAGCGTTACTGTCGGCGGCAACACGCTCTGCGTAGACATAACGCCGAGCAGCCGCCGCGGCGAAGCCCTGGGGTATTACGGACTTACCAACAACATCGCCATGGCACTCGGCCCCATGACCGGACTTTTCATGCACGGGCATGTTAGCTATACAAACATATTCCTCACCGGCATGGCCTTCAGCGCCGTGGGATTGATATGCGCCGTATGCGTAAAGCCGCGCACGCCCGAAACAATAAAAACAAGACTGAATGAAAAGCTACAGACGGGCACAACCCCGGCCAAGCCGACACGCAAACTGTCGCTCGACCGTTTCATCCTGCTGAAAGGGATACCCGTCAGCATAGCCCTGCTGATGCTCTCCATACCCTATGGCGCCACGACGAACTTCGTCGCAATGTACGCGCGCGAAATACACCTCGACGTGCCATCGGGCTTTTTCTTCACCCTCATGGCAGCCGGCATGGGCGCATCACGCCTCGTAGCCGGCAAAAAGGTAGACCAAGGTTATATCACACAGTGCATACACATCGGGCTATACCCCGTAGTGCTGGCTTTTTTCATGCTAAGCATGTGCCGCTTCGTAGCGCCTGCCTGCATGGTCGCCGCCGAGGCAATGTTCTTCGCCGTGCCGCTATTGCTCGGCATTGGCTTCGGCGTCATCTTCCCTGCGATGAACACGCTTTACATCAACCTTGCACCCAACAACCAGCGCGCCACGGCCACAAGCACATACCTCACGGCATGGGACGTTGGCATAGGCATAGGCATCGCCACCAGCGGACTCATAGCCCAGCACTTCACCTTTTACATGGTTTACCTCATCGGCTCCGTGCTTTGCCTCGTATCGATGATTTATTTCAACATGAAAGTTACGCCGCATTACAACCGCAACAAACTAAGATAAAGACACTCTTCCGGCCGCATGCTGCTTTTGGCGTCACCATTGGCCGTGTCTTACGTTGCAAAAAGCCACGTTTTACCCTGCAAAAGGCCGTGTTTCGCAATGCGAAACACGGCCTTTTGCAATGCGCTGTGAACCAGGATGTTACGCCATACGCTCCCGGCCACGGCCAATAACGGTGCAAGCCATATTGGCAACGGCCGCCTTGCGGCTGCACAGCCGCCTCCACGCCCGCTTTCAACACACGCAAACTTTGTGACGGAAAAACATCACAAAGAGGAACACAAAAAGCGACAAAATGTTAAATATTAGATTTTTAATGCGCAAAATTTGCATTTTACATTATAAAACGCTATATTTGCGACATCTTATTTATGATTTCGAAGATTTTAACGAAATCGTCAGAGGTTGGCTGCATCCTGCGTCAACCTCTTTTTATGAAACAAACATTTTCATCCGCTTTGTTTGGACGTTTGACGGGATTTACCTATTTTTGCGAAAGACTACACTCCGTTTACCATGAAAAGACTAAAAATAATCACCCTGATTCTGTCGGCCGCCATCTCATTAAGTTCATGCGAGAAGGTGGAGCTTGAAAACGAAAAAGAACAAACAACGCAGCCTGCCGACGACAGCGGAGGCTGGATTGAAGAAGTTGGAGGAGGCGAAGACGACGGCTTTCCCACAGGCAGCGTAGTGGATGTAGCCACTTTCCGCAGCAATGACATAGGCCGGCAGGTATGGGTCAAAGGCTACATTGTAGGCGCGGCAACCGGTGCGAACAATAAAATAAGATACCAGTTCGAACCGGCATTCACCTACCCAACGGCCATACTCATGGCCGACGACCCGGCAGAGACTGATTTCAACAACGTAATAGCAATACAACTGCATCAGCAAAAATACCGCGCCATACTCAACCTGAAGGACAACCCCGGCAACAAGGGCCGGCGCATAGCCATTTTCGGCATACAGAAAACCTACCTTGGCATACCCGGAATAAAAGACATCGACGCATTAGAATTTGACCCCGACTGAACTCCGGGATTGTTCTTACACGCCATAGGCACGCCACATTTTGTTAAAATATGACAACCTAACGCGCATTTTATTAAATATTTTTTTGCAAAGCAGACCAATATCCTTATCTTTGCATGAGATAAACTGCAGCCGGTAAATTGCAGGCAGGCTTACTTTCCACTCGTTTGCGCCGTCTTTGCAGAAGAAAACAACAATAATAACAATTGACAACATTTCTTGCCTATCGGAACATCATTACTTCAAGAACAAAAAAAGTAATAATGAAAAATTTGAACGTATTGACCGACGAGGAACTCGCCTTGGCCTACATTGACGGAGACAACAGTGCCTTCGATGAACTTTTGTCGCGCAACCAAAGCAAGCTATTCTCATACATCCTGTTCGTGGTAAGAGATGAAGACAAGGCAAACGACTTGTTCCAAGAGACTTTCGTAAAAGTTATAACCAAGCTCCATGAGAAACGCTACGTTGACAGCGGCAAGTTCAGCGCATGGATTATGCGCATAGCCCACAACGTAATGATGGACTGGTACAGGGAGCAACGCGCACGCAACCTTATCGAACTGTCAGAGGAAAACGACCTCTCGAACCTCAGCAAGAACGACATCCTTGACATAAACGTGGAGAACCGCTATGTCAACGACCAAATCATGACCGACGTAAAGAAAATGATGAACATGCTGCCGCCTACGCAACGCGAAGTGGTGTTCATGCGTTTTTACCAGAACCTGTCATTCAAGGAAATCGCCGAACTTACCGGCGTGAGCATCAACACGTCGCTCGGAAGGATGAGATACGCAATACTCAACCTGCGCCGGATGACAAGGGAACATAACATAGCCCTGCAATTGGACTGATATAAATACGAATTGAGAGTCGGGAAATTAAGAATTAAGAGTTAAGAATTAAGAAAAATACTCTTGCTGGTTGTTGCAAGGCATGTTTTCTTAATTCTTAACTCTTAATTCTTAATTTCCCGACTCTTAATCCGCAATCACATCAAAGCCTTTTCAGCTCGCTTATTTTAGCCTCAGGGTCGGCAGCCTTGAATATGTAACTGCCGCTCACAAGCACGTCAACGCCTGCGGCCACGAGCCTCGGCGCCGTCTCGGCCTGCACTCCCCCGTCAACCTCTATCAAAGCATGCGAGCCTGACTCCTCAATAAGCCTGCGCAGACGCTTCACCTTATTTATAGTGTTCTCTATGAACGACTGACCACCGAAACCGGGATTTACGCTCATAAGCAGCACCATGTCAACCTCGGCTATCACGTCCTCAAGCATGCACACCGGCGTTGAAGGGTTAAGAGTGACGCCGGCCTTCATTCCGGCAGAGTGGATTTCGTGTATTGTGCGGTCAAGATGTGTACAAGCCTCGTAGTGAACGTTCATCATCATCGCGCCCGTCTTGGCCGTGCGCGATACATAGCGTTCAGGCTTCTCTATCATGAAATGCACGTCGAGAGGTTTCTTGCAGACACGGGCAACCGCATCAATCACTGGAAAGCCGAACGAGATGTTGGGAACAAACACACCGTCCATCACGTCAAGGTGAAGCCAGTCGGCCTCACTCCTGTTAATCATTTCTATGTCGCCCTGCAGGTTGATGAAGTTGGCAGCCAGCAGCGAAGGTGATACCATTGTAGCCATAACCAATCCCGTATTGCGTCAGTTAAGACAATAAGCCTCGGCCTGCCCGTTCACTTTCACCACGCGGTACGTGTAGGCAATCTGCCTGATTAAATTCAACGTCTTGAACGACGGCGACTTTTCTTCTTGCGTAAAATACTTCATAGGCATGTCCATTTGGTTTACATTCTTTATTTATGTAACGCCTGCAACCGGGTTTTATTACACATTGCTCCATGTTTTTTTACCTCGTGCGGCTCATCCTGCGCCCCACCCGACCGGCACCGGCCGGCACCATGCAGCTACCCGCATAATATCCTGGTTGCCAACGCGTTACAAAAGGCGGCCTTTTAGAGTGCAAAACACGACCTTTCAGGCTGCAAAACATGGTCTTTTAGAATGCGGAACATGACCTTTTACGCCGCCACAGACACGGCAAAAGCATGAAGTACATCATTAATAGGTACAAATGCACATTCTCGCGAGCACAAAAATACCTATATATTATGATTGCACAATTCACGGAAAATAAGTTACTTTGCAACTGAAAGAAAAAAGGAAAACGAAGGCATAGGCTACAAAAACAGGCGGACAATGAAGAACAACAAGATGTACGAGGCTGACGACAAGATGATATCGCTTATCGCCGACAACTACAACATTCTGCAAAGCCTCGGCAGGTTCGGTATAAACCTCGGCTTCGGCGACAAGACAGTGCGCGAAGTCTGTGAAGACCAAGGCGTAGATACATACACGTTTCTCGCCGTGGTGAACTTCTCAATCAACGGACACCGCGACATAGACGACGGCGGACGCTTCTCAATTCCTACACTGCTGCACTACCTGAAGGCGTCGCACGAGTATTATCTCAACTTCCAACTGCCCACTATACGCAAGGAACTGGCCGCAGCTCTTGATGACAACGACAACCTGGCGCGCCTGATAATGAAGCTATACGACGAGTACGCCCATGAAATAAGAAAGCACATGCAGTACGAGGAGAAAACGGTGTTCCCATACGTGGACAACCTGCTGGCCGGAAAAGTCAGCGACGACTACGACATGGAGACCTTCTCGAAGAAGCACGGACAGACAGACCAGAAACTGCGCGAACTGAAAAACATCATAATAAAATACCTTCCGAGCGACATACAGCACAACAACCTGCTTACGGCCACGCTTTACAAGCTGTACAACAACGAAGAGTGGCTTGAAAACCACTCGCTCGTGGAAGAAAGCATATTCATCCCCGCAATCAGGAAACTTGAACTGAAATACAAGCAGAACAACGTAAGCGTAAAGATTTCGAAAATGATTAGCCGGAACCAGGACGGCAGCGAAGTGCTCAGCGACAGGGAGAAAGACGTCATCGTAAGCCTCGTGCAAGGCATGACGAACAAGGAGATTGCCGACCACCTGTGCATTTCCATCAACACGGTTATCACCCACCGCCGCAACATAGCGCGCAAGCTACAAATCCACAGTCCGGCAGGACTGACGATTTATGCCATCGTAAACAATCTTGTCGACATATCGTCAGTCAAGCTTTAGCCTCAAGTTTGCAATAAAAGGCAGGCCATGCGCCTTGCCGTTTGTAACAGTCCCCTATACGGACAACAAACGGCAAGGCGTATTTTTATTTTGTTTTTCAATTCAAAAACGCGTAAAAAGCAATCCTGTTTGAAAAACTTTTCATACCTTTGCATGCGAAAAGTTACCCAAAATAGAAAACTTTTGAAAATCAAAATATAAAAAAGTTTTCCCAAACGGACAACTTTAAGTACGATAAGCAATGACAATCTTACTCAAATAAAGACAATGAACACAATGAACTTCACCATCACCAAGCGCGACGGGAACACCGAACGGTTCAGCCTCGACAAAATCATGAACGCGATAATAAAGGCGTTCGACTCGGTAAAAGAACCGGCAGACCTGAACTGCATATCGCGCATAATAAGCCATCTCGACCTTAAAGACGGCATCACCGTAGAGGACATACAGAACCAAGTGGAAGAAGCGCTGATGCGCGAAGGCTTTTACAAAGTTGCAAAAAGTTTCATGCTGTACCGCCAGAGGCATACCGAAGACCGCGAAACGATGGAAAAGATGAAGTTCCTTGCCGACTACTGCACGGCCAGCAACGCCGCTACCGGTTCAAAGTATGACGCCAACGCCAACGTGGAACACAAGAACATAGCCACACTGATAGGCGAACTGCCCAAGTCGAACTTCATCCGCCTGAACCGCAGGCTGCTCACCGAGCGCATCAAGAAGATGTATGGCAAGGAACTGGCGGACAAGTATATCTACCTGCTTGACCACCACTTTATATATAAGAACGACGAAACGAGCCTTGCCAACTACTGCGCATCCATCACGATGTACCCTTGGCTGATAGGCGGAACCGTGTCAATAGGCGGAAACTCGACAGCCCCCACTAACCTAAAGTCGTTCTGCGGAGGCTTCGTCAACATGGTGTTCATGGTGTCAAGCATGCTCAGCGGAGCCTGCGCCACGCCCGAATTTCTCATGTATCTCAACTATTTCATAGGTCTGGAATACGGCAAAGACTACTGGCGCGAGGCGGAAAAGGTTGTTGACCTGTCGGTAAAGCAACGCACAATCGACAATGTAGTGACCGACTGTTTCGAACAAATAGTATATTCAATCAACCAGCCTACAGGCGCAAGGAACTACCAGGCCGTGTTCTGGAACATCGCCTATTACGACAAGCCTTACTTCGAAAGTCTGTTCGGCGAGTTCCGTTTCCCGGACGGAAGCCAGCCCGACTGGGACGGACTTAGCTGGCTGCAAAAGCGCTTCATGAAGTGGTTTAACCACGAGCGGACAAGAACCGTGCTGACGTTTCCCGTCGAGACCATGGCCCTGTTGACAAAAGACGGCGACGTGATTGACACCGAATGGGGCGACTTCACTGCCGAAATGTACGCCGAGGGGCACTCGTTCTTCACCTACATGAGCGACAATGCCGACTCGCTAAGCTCGTGCTGCCGCCTGCGCAACGAGATACAGGACAACGGCTTCAGCTATACGCTCGGCGCGGGAGGCGTGTCAACCGGTTCGAAAAGCGTGCTCACAATCAACCTGAACCGCTGCATTCAGTACGCGGTGAACAGCGGCGTTGACTACAAAGAGTTCCTTTGCGGTATCACCGACCTTGTTCATAAAGTGCAACTGGCATACAACGAGAACCTTAAAGAACTGCAACGCGCCGGCATGTTGCCGCTGTTCGACGCAGGCTACATCAACATCGGCCGCCAATACCTCACCATTGGCATTAACGGTTTGGTGGAAGCGGCTGAGTTCCTCGGCCTCGAAATCAACGACAACGCCGACTACCTGTCATTCGTCCGCTCAGTCCTCGGCATCATCGAAAAGTACAACAAGCAGTACAGGACTAAGGACGTGATGTTCAACTGCGAGATGATACCGGCCGAAAACGTAGGCGTCAAGCACGCGAAATGGGACAGGGAGGACGGCTACGCAGTGCCGCGCGACTGCTACAACAGCTACTTCTACGTGGTGGAAGACCCGTCGCTGAACATCCTCGACAAGTTCAAACTGCACGGAGCGCCCTACATCGAGCACCTTACCGGCGGCTCGGCGCTGCACATGAACCTTGAAGAACACCTGTCGAAGACGCAGTACCGCCAGCTACTGCGCGTCGCGGCGAAAGAGGGATGCAACTATTTCACGTTCAACATACCCAACACCGTGTGCAACGACTGCGGCCACATAGACAAGCGCTACCTGACGGAGTGCCCCCATTGCCACAGCAAGAACGTTGACTACATGACCCGTGTCATAGGCTATCTGAAACGGGTCAGCAACTTCTCGGCGGCACGTCAGGCGGAAGCCGCGCGCAGACATTACATCAAGGCTTAACTGATTGCGGACATGTTGAAATACGTTGACACAGACATTGTGTTTCAGGAGATACCCGACGAGGTGACAATCGCCGTGAACATATCAAACTGCCCGTGCCGATGCAAGGGCTGCCACAGCAAATACCTGTGGGCAGACACCGGCAAACCGCTGACGACCGACACCGTAGACGGACTGATGTCGAAATACGGAGGAGAGGCTACATGCTTCTGCTTCATGGGCGGCGACGCCGACCCTGAAGGCGTAGCGTCGCTCTCACGCTATGTAAGAGGACGGTATCCCGGCATGAAGACGGGATGGTACAGCGGCCGCAGCCGGACAAGAGAACAGGCAGTACTCGACGCATTCGACTACGTAAAGCTCGGGCCTTACGTAGAAACGCTTGGCGGACTGAAGCAGGCTACCACCAACCAAAGGCTGTACAAACGCCATGACGACGGCCGTTTGGAAGACATTACAAACCGTTTCTGGCGCAGACAATGACAGGCAGCAAGGCCAAAGGCCACCTTTTGCCTTGCAATATGCCACATATCACCTTGCAAAAGGCTATCTTTCGCATCGCGAAAGGTGGCCTTTTGCATTGCATTAATTTACAGGGAGTTACGCCATCAACAATACATACCTTAACAATACGCCGCAACCTGTCTGTTGACGGAAGCTTTGCAAACATACCTTAATTATATAATGACAATACGAAAAATAAGTTTATAAATTTCAATATTCAGATTTTAATCACTACATTTGTACCCGAATATACCCAAAACTACGAAATCTGTCAACTATAAACAAATACTCTTACAAACTTAAACCTATGAAACAAATACAGACATTGCTGCTATGCCTGTTGTTCCCGTTTGCGGTTTACGCATCGGGATGGGACGATGCCAAGTACAAACAGATTGAACAAAGCATCAGGACTCCACAGTTCGCCGACCGTACTTTCGACATTACGAAATACGGAGCGTCGCTGAAAGCCACGCCGGCACAGAACCAGAAAGCCATCAACAGCGCCATCGAAGCGTGCTCGAAGGCCGGAGGCGGCCGCGTGGTGATACCCGAAGGCACGTGGAACACCGGCGCGATAAGGCTCAAGAGCCACGTGAACCTTGTGATTGAGAAGGGCGCCACGCTGCTGTTCGCATTCGACAGAAGCCTCTATCCGCTCGTGGAGACGCGCTGGGAAGGGCTTGACTGCATGAACTACTCGCCCCTAATCTACGCTTACAAGGAAACCGACATAGCCATAACCGGCGAAGGCACCATTGACGGCAACGCCTCTGACGACACTTGGTGGCTGATGAGCGGAAAGACGCCGAAAAGCAAAGACGTGCCCGTTGCAGAGAAACAGCAGAACCCAGGAGGACGCGCCGACCTGCTGAAGATGGCCGAAGACGGCGTACCCTTGGAGCAACGGGTGTTCGGCACGGGCAAGGGCCTGCGCCCACAGATGGTAAACCTCAACCAGTGTGACGGCATATTAATAGAAGGGGTGACAATGGTGCGCTCGCCGTTCTGGGTGATGCACCCCCTGCTCAGCAAGAACATTACCGTAAGGAACGTCACCGTACACAACGACGGACCTAACGGCGACGGCTGCGACCCTGAGTCGTGCGAGAACGTCTTGATTGAGAACTGCGTGTTTGACACCGGCGACGACTGCATCGCCATCAAGAGCGGACGCAACGAAGACGGGCGCGAAGGCGGCAAGGGACGCTACACCGGACTGCCCAGCAAGAACATCATTGTGCGTAACTGCATGATGAAAGACGGCCACGGCGGCGTGGTGATAGGCTCTGAAATATCAGGAGGCTGTAACAATGTGTTCGTGGAAAACTGCAAGATGGACAGCCCCAATCTCGACCGCATACTGCGCATCAAGACGAACTCTGCACGCGGAGGCGTGATTGAGAACATATACATGCGCAACGTAGAGGTTGGCCAGTGTGCCGAGGCGGTGCTGAAAATCAACCTCGACTACGAGCCGAAGGAAATAGCGAAACGTGGATTTTACCCCACGGTGCGCAACGTTTACATGGAGAACGTAACCTGCCAGAAGAGCAAGTACGGCGTTATGATTGTGGCGTTTGACGACCGCACCAACGTAAGCAACATAAACCTGAAGGACTGCCGCTTTGACGGCGTATACTCAAAGCCCGTCTACATCACCGGCAAGACGGAGGGAGTGAACTACGACAACCTTGTCATCAACGGCTCGCTCATCCTCACGGAATACCCGTACAAGCATTACAGCGAGTGGATGACGTACTCTGAAATGAAGCGCGTGCCCCTACCCTACATGCTCGATTTCGCCAAGAAGCCGCGATGGAACTACGCCAGCGGAATAGAACTGGAGGCAATGCTCGACACTTACCTGGCGTATGGCGGCGACAGCATAATAAGCTATCTGAAGGCTTACCCGGCCAGAATGATTGACGAAAAGGGAAACATCACGGGCTACAAGTACGAGGATTTCAACCTTGACAACACCCGTCCGGGACGCTTCATACTGCGCATGAACCAGCTGTTCCCCGAAAAGAAGTCGGACAAAGCACTGAAGACAATCTTCAAGCAGCTTGAAAAACAGCCGCGGACAAAGGACGGCGTGTGGTGGCATAAGGCCATATACGCCCATCAGGTATGGCTTGACGGCGTGTACATGGGGCATCCCTTCTACACGATGGCAGCCCCGATACTGAAAGGGGAGAAGAAAGCCAAGAAGTATTATGACGACGCTTTCGAGCAGATAAGCAAGACTTACAACCGCACTTACGACGAAAAGACCGGCCTGTGGAAGCACGCCTGGGACGAAACCAACAGCATGTTCTGGGCAAACAAGGAAACAGGACTGTCGCAACACACATGGGCAAGGGCGCAAGGATGGTTCGCAATGGCTATTCTCGAAGTGCTCGACGCCGTGCCGCAAGACTACGAGAACCGCGGCAAACTTATCGAAATGCTGAACAACGTGATGAAGGCCACCGTGAAAAAGCAGGACAAGAAGACCGGCGTATGGCGCGACGTGCTCGACGTTGACGACCCTCGCAACTACTTTGAAGCCACAGCTTCGTCGATGTTCACATACGTTCTGCTTAAAGGTTCGCGCCTCGGCTACTTCGGCGAGGACATGAAGAAAGCCGGCATCAAAGGCTACATGGGCATTCTAAAAGAGTTTGTCAAAGTGAACCCTGACAAGACCGTGTCGCTCACTCGATGCTGCGAGGTGTCAGGACTCGGGCCTGACAACCCCAAGAGCCGCCGCCGTGACGGTTCGTTTGAATACTACATCAGCGAACCGATACGCGACAACGACGGCAAAGGCATAGCTCCGTTCATCTGGGCTTCGCTCGAAATGGAGAAAATGGGTTACGACGTTGCAAGCCTGAACAAATAAAAACAAACCATAAACAAAAACAGACAGACTGGCAAGCAGCGCGCACGCAACGGGACAAACCCGGCACGCCGCTTGCCAGTACGTCTGCAATAAAACTAAAACAAACAACAAATGAAAAAACAAATTTTACTCTTTGCCGCGGCAGCATTGACCTCTACCGCCGCATTCTCACAAACCGGCGCCCCCGCATTCCCCGGAGCCGAAGGCCACGGACGATACGTTACAGGAGGCCGCGGCGGAGAAGTTAGGGTGGTGACAACACTTGAAGACACAGGGAAAGAAGGCTCGCTCAGATGGGCTGTCAAAGGCAACGACCCAAAAATCATTGTGTTCAACGTTGGAGGAACTATTTTCTTAAACAAAGATCTTGAAATAGGTTCTAATACAACAATAGCTGGACAAACTGCACCCGGCAGCGGAATAACTATCTGTTACTATACGGTCGACCTTACAAAATGCGACAACGTCATAATGCGTTTTATCCGTATACGTCGCGGCAATGGCAAAAATGTAAATGATGGCGCAGACGCGGCATGGGGAAGACGTCGCAAAAATATAATCATAGACCATTGTTCTTTCAGTTGGAGCATTGATGAATGTGCATCCTTCTATGACAATCAAAACTTCACACTACAGTGGTGCACTGTGGCAGAAAGCCTCAACTATGCCGGGCACAACAAAGGAGCGCACGGATATGGCGGAATTTGGGGAGGCAAAAGCGCATCATTCCACCACAATCTTTTAGCACATCACAATAACCGCAGTCCCCGACTGAACGGAGCACGCTACGGTTGGTTGCCAGAAAAAGGTGCAGCAGCTACAACAGAAGACGAAATAAATCAGTCAATCAACGAGGAACAAGTTGACTACCGTAATTGCGTCATATACAACTGGGGACAGGGCAACGGAGCTTACGGCGGCATGGGTGGCTATCACAACATTGTAAACAACTATTACAAGTACGGCCCCGCCACAAAAAACAAGGACAGAATATTTGAAGCCGACCCGACAGAAGGAAAAGACGACGAGGCTCTACCGGCAGGTATTTACGGACACTTTTACGTTAACGGGAACTACGTCCGTGACAAAGGAGACAATTATGACTGGGCTGGTATTTACGTAAAAAACGGTAGTGAAAGTGATGTCAAGCTAAATGAGCCCATCGAAACTGGCGATATTACCACCCATGATGCAGAAACAGCATTCAACAAAGTACTTGCATTTGCAGGTGCATCACTTGTACGTGATGTTTATGACGAAAGATATTCAGAAGAAGCTGAAACAGGAACAACGACATATATCGGCACTGTAACGGAATATAAAAACGAAGATGACCAAACTGTAAAAGTAGAAAAGCACTATAAAGGGCTTATTGACTCACAAGACGAAACAGAGGGCTACCCTGAAACCAATCTTGTTGAGCGCCCTGCCGGCTTCGATTCTGACGGCGACGGCATGCCGGACGAATGGGAAACGTTGAACGGCCTCAACCCCAACGACCCGTCTGACGCAAGTTTGAAGACTGTAGACACGAAGGACTGGTACACCAACATCGAGGTTTACGCCAACTCACTCGTTGAAAACATCGTCAAGGCGCAGAACGCTGACGGCGAAAGCAACTACGAGGAGTATTACCCCGAGTGTGAGTCTACCGGCATCGAGGACATAACCACCGGCGCATCGGAAGTTGAGAAGATAGAATATTACACTCTCGGCGGCATGAAGCTCAGCGAGCCTGTCAAAGGCATCAATATCCGCAAGATAACCTTCACCAATGGCAAGACCGCCACAGACAAAGTGATTAAATAAGTGAAGAACGAAGAATTAAGAGTGAAGAATTAACAAGCAAACCGCCCGGACGCATTGTCCGGGCGGTTTGCTTGTTTGCCTTTAGCAGCTTAAACAGATACTTTAACGGTTTAAGCAAAGAACCTTAACAGTCTAAACGCATGGTTTCAACGGTCTAAGCGAGCGGTCTCAACGGCCTAAGCGGCGGCTTTTGACGGTTCTCACCGTCTCACTTTCCCACCGTCTCACCGTCAACTGTATCACCGTCTGATGCTTTTCTTTCCGCCTTGTATTACTATGCCCTTGGCATCCTTACCAATACGCTGCCCGGAGAGGTTGTAAACAGGAGCGTCTTCGTCCGCTTCACCGCCAGCGGTCACGCTGCCGATGTCTGTTGTAACATTCTCCACCGACACAGGCAAGAACTCCAGATATTTCACATACTGGTTGCTGTACACGGCCGTCACATCATACTTGTTGTCGCCGGAAACGCCGCCCGGCGCGTTTTCAGTGCCATACAGCCTCACCATTCCGCTGCCGTCAGAAGCGTAAAAGTCAGCCGCAGCCTCTCCGTCTGTTCCGTCGTTGCTTTCAGAAGACACATTTACGTTGCATATCTTCACCAAGTCACACTTGTATTTTCCGGCCAGAACATCCTCCAACGTGGCGGTCATCGGCTGCGCCTCAACACTGCTTTCGGTTATCGTAAGGGCCGACGCGTCGGTCAGTGCGTTGGCCATCACCCCGGGCATAGAGCCGTTGCGCATCTCGTAATCAACGTTGACCGTCCCCTTTACCGTGGCGTTCAGCTTGAACGGGATGTCAGTTCCATAGAACATTACAGCCTTGCCGCCGTCGCGCACAAACACGTTCGGTTTGTCGCCCCTCGTGTCGATAAACACCACCTTGCCGTCAGTGATGGTAAGGTTTACCTGCTCTTGGTTTTCCGTCAGCTCATGGAGTTTGGCGATTGTCATGTCGGCCGGCCGTGCGCCTACGACGCATCCTACAGCTATTGCCGCCAGAATAATCCGTTTTTTCATTTTGACTACTTGTTTTTCAGGTTAATGATGATAATGTTGTTTTTCTTAATGGTACGGCAAAGATAACGATTTATTCCGTTAAACAAAACATTTTCCCGGATATTCATCCAAAATGCGACAACCCGTCTGTCTGCACAAAGAAAAACGGAAGATGCACACCGCTGCGCATCTTCCGCCTTTATCATAAGAAAGGTGTAAGTTTTTCTCACCTTCTCAATTCCTCACCTTCTCACCTCCAGATGTATTTCTTTCCGTTCTGTATAACGATGCCCTTTGCATCCTTGCTTACGCGCTGGCCTGCGAGGTTGTAAACAGGAGCATTCTCGTCAAACTCCTCGTCAACGGCTACATTGCTGATACCTGTAGTTGTACCTGTTACAGAGAAATTCTTTATTTCCCATGTACCTGCAGTTTTCGAAGTGCCAACATATTTGAAACCAACCTTGATTTTCTTGCCTGCATAGCTGGTGATGTCAACAGTTTGTTTTTCAAACGAAGTCCAACCTTTAGAATTGAATTCCGCAGGATATGTTATTACAGCCTGTTCCCATTCACCGCCGTCAACCTTAATCCAAAGGGTTGCTTCATCGTCAACACTGCCAAAGTATTTATTTATACATTGCTCAAACTCCAGCGTAGCTTCGTCAATATTTTCAAGATTGATTGTCGGAGATACAAGCCAACTTTCAGCATCGTTGTTTTTCTTATCTACATAAGATGTAGCTTTCATATATTTATATGTGGCATCATGACTCCAAACATAGTCCAAGTCTCCTTTATTTACATCGTCAATGGTAAATGAACCGATGCCATATTCAAAGCTTTCCGAATAAGGTACTGTGACTTCCGTCAACGCCGGAGCTGTGACGATGAGAGTATAAGAAGTCGTGCCTGCGCTATACTCGTCGGTCTCTTCAGCTGTTGCCGAAATCTTTGTTGAGCCTACGCCAACTATAGAAACCTCGCCTGTCGTAGCGTCAACCGTAGCAACATCCTCGTCGCTTGAAGAGTAAACCACATCCGCATCAGTGTCTTTCGTCAACACTGGAGCGGTAAACTCTTCGCCCAACACCACTGTTGCAGACGTTTCACTGAATACCAAGTTGGCATCTTTTTTGGTTACTACAGTGCCTTCATAAGTGATTTCAATGCTCTTGATGTAGATGGCCTTCTCAACCTTATTTGTGTATATCAGCTTGATTTCGCCAGAGGCTGAACCTGTAAACTCCACATCCGCCTTTGTTTTAGTAAGCTCGTATTGCTCGCCAAAGGCTTCTCCGCCGACAGTTACATCCAATGTGGCGTTTATGCCAGAAGCCCCACTGGTATTCACTTTAATTGACGTAATCGTTCCATTTATTCCTCCACTTGAAAGTACAGCAGTCGTCGCAGGATTACCGCTACTTCCTATTTGCTGTCCTTTATCATTTTGGTTGTCATACCCGAAGTACCCGGCATCCGTAGTGAGAGTCCACATTATTCCGTTCAACTCTTGCGTACCTGCTTCTTTAAAAACCGTTTCCTCAAACGTATATGAATACGTGTCAGCAAAGGCGGTTGTACCTATTATTGCAAATAGCACAACCAATGATAAGCGTAAAAATTTCCTCATAGTCGTAAGTTTTTAAAGTGATTAATATTGAGAATTAGTTACATTGATGTCATTTAGGAGCGGATTTAACATTCCGTGTTTCATGTTTTTTGAAGCATGGCATGCTGCATGAAAATGTAAAAGGTGACCTTTTGGCATCTAAAAGACGGTCTTTTACAATGCAAAAGACCGTCAATTACAACGTAAAAGGCCACCTTTTGCAAGGCCACAAGTAAAGTGTTGAACGTCAATATGTTACAAGACGGTTGTCAACTGCTTGCCGCCAGTACCGTAACGGCATGGAAAACGGCTACAAGCCAACGGCTTGCGCCATGCCTTCCGGCCTTGTCCAAAGTTTCCTTTTTATTGTTCCCTAAAACATCTTAACCGAATTTTAACTCAAAAACATTTTGCCATTAAAACAAAAACATTATATTTGCACACATCAATGTAACTAATTCTCAATATTAATCACTTAAAAAACTTACGACTATGAGGAAATTTTTACGCTTATCATTAGTAAGTCTGCTGGCGATGTTCTGCGGAACAACGTTCGCACAGACCGTATTTAATTTCGCCGAGCTTTATGGTACTGCAACAATTCAGGACATCAGCAATCAGCCGCAAACGATTGAAGCCGTCACAATTTCCTTTGCAAAAGGAAATTCAAGCAATGCACCTGCATTTAACAAGGCTGGAGAAGTACGCCTTTATGGAGGAAAAAGCAACACTGTATTAGATGGTTGTACAATGACTGTAACCGCAGCATCTGGCACAATAACATCCATCATACTTGAAGCTGGAACAATAGACAAATGGGGAGTATTGACATCTAATGTAGGAGAAATTACCGAAGATGCCGACAAGAATGTAACATGGACAGGCAATGCGCAGGAAGTTGTTTTTACTGCTTCGCGTGATGCTGCCTATGCTTCTGTTTCAACACAAAACAGATATACAAAAGCGACTGTGACTGTTACAGGCGGAGAAGTAAAGAAATCTGCCGACTTGAAATTCAGCGAGACAGAGATTGAAGTAGAGCAAGGTGCACTTTTCACTTCTCCTACATTCACAAAGGCAACCACAGCAGAAGTAAAATTCTCTTCTGATAATGAAGGAGTGGCTTCGGTAAACAGCGAAGGCAAAATATCGTTGGGCGGCGAACTCGGTACGGCCAAGATTACAGCCACAGCAGAAGAAAATGATGACTATTACGCAGGAGAAGCGACATGTACCATTACGGTATTTGCCTACAACACATACAAAAAGGCAACTGAAATAGTAAGTGGCAAGAAGTATCTCATCGTTGCAGACAACGACGGTACGCTGAATGTGGCAAAACAAATTACGTCAAATTACGGATATTTGTATGTAGACGAAGTAAATGCCGAGGCTGACGGCAGCATAAAGGTTCGCAAGGACGGAGGCAACGAGTTTACCATAACTGAAACTGATGGCGGATATACCATTATGCAGACTGACGGTCGTTACTTCTATCAGACTGGAACGTTCGATAGTTTCAATGTATCAACTAATCCTTCATCTGGAAATATCTGGTCTATTGAGACTGCAACAGACGGCACGTTCACCATCACCAATGTAGATGTTAAAAAGTACATGCAGTTCGACACGAAATACAGCTCGTTCGGTAGTTATGAAGATGAAAGAGGATTGCTGCCCTACCTTTATGTAGAAGACGAGATTGGCACAGGCATCAACAATGTTACCGTTGACGAAGAGCTTGACGAGAACGCTCCTGTTTACAACCTCGCAGGCCAGCGCGTAAGCAAGGATGCAAAGGGCATCGTTATACAGAACGGAAAGAAATACATCAGGAAGTGAGAAGGTGAGAAATTGAGAAGGTGAGAAAAACTTACCTTTCTTATAATAAAGGCGGAAGATGCGCAGCTGTGTGCATCTTCCGTTTTTCTTTGTGCAGGCAGACTGGTTGTCGCATTTTGGATGAATATCCGGGAAAATGTTTTGTTTGACGGAATAAATCGCTATCTTTGCCGTACCATTAAGAAAAACAACATTATCATCTTAACCCTAAAACCGTAACATTCAACATGAAAAAAAGAGCCACTGTAGTTGCGCTGGCCTTCGCCTGCACTGTCGGTGCAGGCGCGCAGACGCCACCCTACAAGAACCCGAAGCTGACGGCACACGAACGCGCCGTTGACCTGTGTTCGCGCATGACGCTTGAAGAGAAGGCCGCCGTAATGATGAACAACTCGAAAGCCATACCCCGGCTTGGCATTCCGCAGTTCGCATGGTGGAGCGAGGCGCTGCACGGCGTGGGGCGCAACGGCGTGAGCACGGTGTTCCCCTCGTGTATCGGCATGGCCGCGTCGTTCGACGACGCGCTGATTGAGCGCATATTCACCGCCGTGAGCGACGAGGCACGCGCCAAGAACACGGCACAGCGGCGCAAGGGCAGCGTAGACACTTACCAAGGACTGTCGTTCTGGACGCCCAACATCAACATATTCCGCGACCCGCGATGGGGACGCGGACAGGAGACTTACGGCGAAGACCCGTACATGAACTCGCGCATGGGACAGGCCGTAGTGCGCGGACTGCAAGGCCCGGCTGACGGCAAATACATGAAGCTGCTGGCCTGCGCCAAGCACTTTGCCGTACACAGCGGTCCGGAAAAGACGCGCCACAGCTTCAACATAGAGGCCCTGCCGCCGCGCGACCTGTGGGAAACCTACCTGCCGGCATTCCGCGACCTTGTGCAACAGGCCGGTGTAAAAGAAGTGATGTGCGCCTACCAGCGCGTTGACGGCGACCCTTGCTGCGGCAGCAACCGCCTGCTTCAGCAGATACTGCGCGACGAGTGGGGCTTCAAAGGGCTGGTTGTGAGCGACTGCGGAGCCATCAGCGACTTTTGGGAACCTGGCGCTCACGGAGTGTCTGAAGACGCGGCGGCGGCATCGGCCAAGGCCGTTATAAGCGGCACCGACGTGGAGTGCGGAAGCGAATACCGCCACCTGCCCGATGCGGTGGAGGCCGGACAAATAACCGAAGAGCAAATCAACAAGAGCGTAGTGCGTCTGCTTGAAGCGCGTTTCGAACTTGGCGACTTCGACCCCGACGAGCTTGTGCCATGGACAAAAATACCCGAAAGCGTCATCGCCTGCAAGGAACACAAGGAACTGGCACTACAGATGGCACGCGAACAGATGGTATTACTGCATAACAGGAACAATACCCTGCCGTTGGAAAAAGATGCAAGCAAAATAATGGTGATAGGCCCCAACGCGGCCGACTCACTGATGCTGTGGGGCATCTACTACGGCCAGCCGACCAATTCGGTAACCATACTCGAAGGCATACAAGCCAAAATCGGCAATGGCGTAAGGTTCGCCAAGGGATGCGAGATAACCCAATTGACCGAAAGCGAAAGCATCTTTTCACGACTGAAAACCGCCAGCGGCCAGCCCGGCGTAAGCGCACGCTTCTGGAACAACACCAAGATGGAGGGCAAACCGGTTTATGAAACGACATACGCCACGCCAATACACTTTGACAATGGCGGCAACACGGCATTCGCTCCGGGCGTCAACCTGAGCAACTTCACACTCAGCATGAACGGTACGTTCACCGCCGACAAAGACGAGACGCTCGACATCACGCGCAGCAATGACGACGGTTTCAGGATGATTGTGAACGGCGACACAATCATAAACAGATGGAAGGCCGACCGCCTGCGCAAAAACAAGACCAAACTGAACGTGAAGAAAGGACAGCGCTACGACATACAGTTTGACTACATGCAGCTTAAGAACGAAGCCGTACTGAGCCTCGACATAGCATCCGTACACAACGTCACGGCAAGTGAGATTGCAGAGAGGGCGAAAGACGTGGAGACGGTAATATTCGTAGGCGGCATATCGCCAGACCTTGAACGCGAAGAAGCAAAGGTTTCAGAACCCGGCTTCGACAACGGCGACCGTACAAGCATAGAACTGCCTGCGGCTCAACGCGAAATACTGAAAGCCCTGCACGAGGCAGGAAAGAAGGTGGTGCTTGTAAACTGCAGCGGCAGCGCCGTAGCACTGACACCCGAACTTGAGACGTGCGACGCAATCCTGCAAGCATGGTATCCCGGCGAGCAAGGCGGACACGCCGTGGCCGACGTACTCTTCGGTGACTACAACCCCGGCGGAAAGCTGCCCGTAACATTCTATAAGGACGACAGCCAACTGCCTCCGTTCGACGACTACCGCATGACAAACCGCACATACCGCTACTTCCGCGGCACACCGCTATTCCATTTCGGTTACGGACTAAGCTACACTACATTCACAACAGGCACACCGTCATACGACAAGGCGACAGGGAAAATAACCATAAGCGTTACCAACACAGGCAAACGCGACGGCACGGAGACCATACAAGCTTACCTCCGGAACCAGGCTGACGCTGAAGGCCCAATAAAGACACTCCGCGGATACACACGCGTAGAACTGAAAGCAGGGGAAACAAAAACGGTGACAATAGACTTGCCGCGCCATGCATTCGAATGGTGGGACGCAGAAACAAACACCATGCGCGTAAAACCTGGCATGTATGAAGTACTCGTTGGCACATCAAGCATGGACAAAGACCTAAAGAAGTTGGCAATAAACATGTGAGAAAACGCATGCGTAAAAAGTTTGTATTTCTACAGTCACACCATCATACGGCATGACGCCCTGTGTGTGTCAACGACTTATCGTATGACAACAGGTGTGGCAATGATAAAAGAGGGGATTGTTGACCATGTTCGTTTGTCACATTGTAAACCGCTGTATTGCAATGTGTTACAGACTTGATGACAGTGTGACAGCGAAAAACAAAAATTATAAACAAAGCAAAAGGGCATGTTTTACATGCCCTTTTGCTTTATAAATTGCCGCACTTTACCGCGCCAATTACAGCATTTTGCAAACCAATATGCCGCATCCTGCATCCATACAGAATGCAAAAACTAAAGGCTTGCAATTTCATCCTCCGACAGGTTGGTGCATTGTGCTATCGTCTCAACAGGCAAACCCAAGGCTTTCATCTTCCGCGCCACCTCTTTGGCGTTTTCAACCATACCTTCGACCCGCCCTTCGGCAAGTCCTTCCGCCCGACCTTCGGCTCTGCCTTCTTCCCTACCCTCAGCTCTGCCTTCCGCCCTACCCTCAGCTCTACCTTCCGCAAGCCCATCGGCGTGCCCCTCGTCCCAGCCGGTCTTGATTACGCTGCGCTGATAGCGCAAAGCCTCCATGTCGCGGTAGTAAGCATGCTTTTCACGGTCGGGAAGGGCGTCTATGCGCAGGCGTTCACGCGCCTCGGGCAGTCCCTTGGCCGTGGCCGAGGCATCTATTTCGCCAGTCTTGAGAAACTTCACCCACTCGTCAAGCGGTGTGCGCGCCACCTTGTCAAAATCGTTGACGCGCAACACGTAATATTCGGGGAAGATGTCGCCTGCATCCTTGCCAATGAATATCTCACGCTGGCGAACGGACAGCTGCAGGATGTCGTCCTTATCGTGCAGGCCGCGAAACTCCGTCTTGCCGTGGTAAACATAGTCCTTTCCCTGGCCGAGGTCGAAGTACACTATGTTGATAGAGTACACCTTGCGAACCTTGTCATAGTCGTCACCAAGGTTGATATACTCAGATATGGTCTTCGACACGCCGTAGAGCATACGGTGGAAGTAATCAAGCTCACGGTTGTTCTGCACCTCGATGATTAGCAGCTTGCCGTTGGTGTCCTCCACAAGCATATCGGCGCGGTTAAACTTGTCGGTGGCGTCCTCCTGGTTGCCCTCGCTTTCGAGGAAGCGGCAGATGCGCAGGTCTTCGCCGAGCAGCGTGGAGAGGAAGCCCTCCAACACCACGTAATTGCTCTTGTCGCGCAGCAGGCGTTTCATCGCCCAGTCGAAACGTATCAGATTGTCTTTCATTTCATATCCTCCTTATAGTTGTGTGGGCAAAGATAACGAAAATATGCTTACAGGCAAAACGGTTAGCATGAAAAAACAAAAAGAGGGGCCAATGCTTGCCCCTCTTTAATGTCAATATATAAGGTGATTATTGAGTTGTGTACCAACGCGGGTCGCCAACCTGCTCCCTGATAAGGTCGTTCACCTTGAGAGTGAAGTCACCTGATGCTGGGTCAGTGAATACGTCTGAAGAAGAACCATTGTATGTATTAAACATATCAAGCTCATTCTTTTCAAAGACAAAGTCTGAAAGCAAATAAGAGCTTGGCGCAGATATTGTGATATTGTCGCCCTGATATCCTCTTGCCTTTTCTGTATAAGTCTTGGCCAGCAGAACTTTGAAGAATGTTGCGTTCACGCTACCTGTAACACCTTTTGCACTTATCAGATATGCTCCGTCTCCAAGAAGATTGTAGAATGTACAGCCCTCAACGTTGATGTTTGTGTTATAAGCTGAATTTTCTAAGTCGATAAATGTCTTCTTGCCCTGGCAAATCTTGTTAAACGTCGAGTTTGTAATTTCAATATCGTCTATCTTGAAGTCAACCTTAGCGAAGCAAAGGAACTGATATGCCCCGGCATGGTTCGTAACAATACAGTTGTCAATCCGTAACTTGTTTATCTCCTTATAATCTCCAGATTTGATACGAACCAATGCGCTGTTCAAATTGGAAATGTTGCACTCTACGAAAGACAACGAATCTATAGAACAAGCCGCTTCCTGGTTGATGACGTATTCGCAGCCTTTTACTCCAGCGTCGCCGTCATACATACCATCGACATTGATGTGCTCAAACCTTACATATCCGTGGTTTCCTGCAACGTCTAAAGACTTGTAAACCTGGAGAGTCGGCACTTCGCCAGCCAAACCGAAGAATGTCACTGACACATTTTCAGGAATTGCAAGACCTTCAGCGTCTGTTCCAAGTGTCAAAATCTTGCCTGCCGGCACACCAATGGTTACGCTGGCAGTGTCTTTGCCTTCTGCCGCCATTATGTCGAGAGCCTTCTGCGCAAGCATGTCCATGAGTTCCTGGTCAATCTGCGTAACATCGTCACCGAGTTCCTGGCGCACTGTAGCCCAAGGCATGGCCTTAGCGGTCTTGACAGTCTTGGTACCGCGGAGTACGTCGTTGTTATAGATGGCAAACTTGTAAGTCTTGTTCTGCTCAAGTCCGGTTACGGTGCATGAAGACGCTGCTATTTCCGCATCGGTAAGTGTGCGTGTCTCGGTAACTTCCTGCTCGCCAACCGTAGTTGTATAAGTAATGTGTGTAACCTCAGCCCCTGCTATCCACCGTAACGTAACACTGCTTTCAAGTATGTCTGACGATGGAACGTCATAGATAATTCCGAGAGTCTTGAACGATTCGCCCATGTTGTAGTAAACCCAATGGCTCTCAGCCGAGGTTGACGACATGGTCTTTATTCGCATGAAATAATTGGTTTCCTCACGCAAGTTCGTCAGGTTTGCGGGCGAAGTGGTAATGGTCTTGTCCTCACCGAACACCGTAGCGTTGTCGCCGCCCATGGGCACATCGTCATAAAGGCTGTCGGTGCTCACTTCCATCACATAGTATTCGGCCCCCTGAATAGGTGTGAACGTAACCGTTATTGACGAAGGGTCTTCCTGGTCGGTCTCAATAGAGATTTTATTGCTGTTCACGCCGAACATCCTGTCGTATGCAGGATTGGTTTCCCAGTCGTTGGCGTCGGTGCACGCGGTGACAGCTGCTCCCGCTGCAAGTGCCGCCAAGGCTAAACCGTATATGCTTTTTAGTTTCATTGTTTTACCTTGTTAAAGTTGTTGTTGCCATTAATTGCTGTAACCGTAAGAGTTGTACAAATGCCCGTTAGACGCGGAGATTGTGGTAGATGCAATAGGCATTATGTAGCGGTTTTTCACCGTGACATTGTCGCCCACAAGTCCGCTTGATATTGACGGGAGGTTGACATCTCTCTGCGTGTCAGATTTGCCGTCACCCTTGTCAACAGACTTGCCGAACGAGTCTGTGCTTGCCGCATAGTCAGCCTCCGTACTTCCAGTAGGTATGCCATACCATGTTATACTTGACATATCAAGCTTGGTCTTTGCATCGTCGGTGTAGTTGTAGTACACTTTCTCCTGATATGTGCCGTCAGCCAGTTCTGCAAGATAAGTCTGCTTGAACTCGTTGATTTTGTCGTACAACTTGCCCCAGCGGATAAGGTCCCATTTGCGATACCCTTCGCCTGCAAACTCCCATGCGTTCTCCTGCATGATAGCATCGAACAAGCCCTCTTTCGTCATTGTTATTGAGTTGAGGAAGGTGTTGGCGTCGCTCTCATTCTCAAATGCACGGCGGTGAACCTGAGCCAGTGCGTCGAAAGCCGTAATACCGGCGTCACCTGTATACGAACCTTGCGGTCCGGCCAGTTCGTTGAGCACTTCAGCATAATACAGAAGAACCTGTGAGTAACGCATCTTCACGGGGTTGACGCCCGTCATGTGCTTTGCCGTAGCAACAAGGTTCTCGCTAAGCCACTCTTCAGACATTTTCCTGGGGTCCCACTTTGCGCAGTAGAGACCAAACGGAGCGTTGCCCAACATACTTTCTATGGTATTGTTGCCGTCCTGCTTGATTTCAAACGGAGCAACGGTGACGTCGCGGCGCAAATCCTTCTTATCGTAAGAATAGAGCAACGGTGCAGTAAGCTTAAGTTTTCCTGTAGAGTTTCCGTAGCCGTATTCCGTTGTTACGCCGTTGAGACGCACGCCTACGGTATAACCCAACTCGCCAGTAACGTTGCGTCCCATCGGGATTTCAAACAGGTTCTCATGATAGGTCTTATCAAGCGTGAGCTGGTTTACGAGATACCACTGATTCTCAAACGACGGGTTCAACTGGTGCGTACCGTTTGATATGATTGCGGAAAGGTGTTCCAGCGCCCTCTTATACAATTCTGTACGCTCTGCCTCTCCAGGACGTTCTGTCGGATAGGTGTCGTCAGAGTAAGCAGCCTTCTCATATCCGTCCTTATGCTGTTCACGTATGGCATATCCGGCGCGTGTCATGGCGATTTGTGCCAACAGTCCGTGGGCGTAGCCCTTTGTGATGTGCTCTGTTGTGTAGCCTGACACTTCGTCAGCCCAAGGTAGATATTCAATTGCTTCGTCAAGCTCGTTCATCAAAGAGTCAAGGATTACGTCACGGTCGGTCTTGCTGAGGTATGCGTTGCTAAGGTCTGACTTTGACGACTCCATCTTAAACGGCACGTCGCCGAAAAAGCGTACGAGGTCAAGATAGCACATAGCCCTCAGCGTAATAGCCTCGCCAAGATAACGTTCCATGGTTGTTTGGTCTGAGCCACCGCCTGTTAAAAGAGGGCTGGTGCGTATTCCTTCAACCACGAGGTTTGCATCCTCAATTACGCCATAGATAGCATCCCATACTCCGCTGATTTTCGACCATGCGGGACTGATGTTGTAGTTCATGTTTCCACGCTCGCTGGTGGTATTGGTTGCATTGTCGCCGAGACCGTCTACAAGCTCTATATCACTGTTCAAGTTCCAAACGATGGCCAAATCCTGTGAATATGTACGGTCCTGCGTAAGTCCGCCATATATCTTGTTCACGCGCAGGCCGGTATAGTAAGTCGAACCATACACCTTGTCGGAATTAAGTTCAGACTCCGACGTCTGGTCAAGAAAGTCTTGGCATGACGTTGCGGCCAGAACTCCGGCAGAAAGCGCTATTATTGAAAATATCTTTTTCATTTTATTTTAGGTTTTGTTTAGTAGTAAGGAGGGAAGTAGTAAAGAGTAAGTATATATGCCTACTCTTGTAATCTACTTATTACTTTACTCCTTTTTCTCCTTTACTCCTTGTTTTTAGAATGTTACATTAATACCTCCAACGAACGTGCGGCTCTTCGGATAAGCTGCGTAGTCAACACCGGGGCACATCGGATTTTTCTTGCTGCTGGTGTCCACTTCGGGGTCGTAGCCGTCATAGCCGGTGAAGCAGAAGAGGTTGTAGCCGGTGAAGTAGATGCGGATGTTCTCTATCTGCAGAGCCTTTGTCCACTTCTTTGGCAACGTGTAACCTACTGTGATGTTCTGCAGACGCAGGAACGAAGCGTCCTCGACAGCATAGTCAATCAACTGCATTGCGGTTACACCTGCAGGGTTGTATATTCCTGCATTTTCATTAAGTTCGTTCAAGCGTGCCATGACAGCTCCAGCTCCGCCGTACGCTTCGATTGTGCTTGACGACGGACGACCGAGGTTGAGTCCGTTTGCAGGGTCAATCCAAGTATAACGGTTCGACAGGTTGAAGTCGGCCACGAGGTTGTAGTTCTTGCTTGAACCTGCATAGAACGAGTTGGCCAGCTTCGTGCCATTTATCAACTTGTTGCCAAGAGAATAGTTGAAGAAGATATTGAAGTCGAAGTTGCCTACGCGGCCGTCGAAACCGAAACCACCGGTTGTCGGGGCCACTGTGTTGCCGAGACGCTGTTTAATGGGGTCGCCATTCTCGTCAACCTGCACTTTGGGCACGCCAGGATACAAGTTTCCACCGAAGAGGTCCTTGCTATTGTCTTTCTTGCCGTCAACGAGCGCCCACTCACCTTTATCGTTAAGCACGAGGTCGCCGCTAAGATAGTTACCGTCGGCATCATATTTAGCCACAGTGTAAAAGCCGTTCATCTTGTAGCCCCATATTTCACCCAAGCGTCCGCCTTCCTCCACACGGAAGTCTTCATATTTGGAAATGGTAGAGCCTGACCAGTTGGAGCTTTGCCAAGGATTGTCGAGGTTAAGCTCGTCAATTCTATTGCGGTTGTAGGCAATATTGAAATTGAAGTTCAAGCCAAAGTCCTTCTTGTCTACGAGCACGGCGTTCAAAGCGAACTCTATACCTTTATTAGATGTCTGTCCGAAATTCTGATACTGGTAGCTGTAACCCGTGTTTGAAGGTATCAGCGTCTGCATGAGCAGGTCTTTCGTTGTGTTCCAGTAGAAGTCCAACGTACCGCTGATGCGGTTGTTCCAGAAACCGTAGTCGATACCGATGTTACGGGTGATGGTGGTTTCCCACTTCAGGTCGGGATTGTACAAGTATGTACCATGTTCAAGCATCGAGTTCCTGTTCTCGTCGAAGAATGGAGCTTTTGACGTGTTGCTTGCCATAGAATAAACGGTCGAGATAAGTCCGCTATTGATGCGGTTGTTTCCGGCCATACCGAAGCTCAAACGGAGTTTCAAGTTGGAGAGCCACTTCTGTGTGGATTTCATGAAGTTTTCCTCGGAGATACGCCAAGCCAACGCCACAGCAGGGAAGTAACCCCAACGGTTTCCTTTGCCGAACTTCGACGAACCGTCGGCGCGGAACGTCACAGTGGCAAGATATTTGTCCGCCATGGTGTAGTTGACACGTCCAAAGTAAGAGAGGATGTTCTCGTCGGCTGCAATATCCACCTCATTGGGCAATGCCGTGCCGGCAGAAGTATTAGAAAGCACGTCGTCAACAGAGAATGACGTAGGATAAGCTACTGACGTGTTTGTCCTTGTAGTCTGCTTGTTGCTGCTCCACTCATGTCCGACAACGACATTTATATGGTCGCGTCCGCCGAAAAGTTCGTCGTTATCGTAAGTAACGGTGTTGGCGTTGCGCCAGTTCTGCTTGTTAACCTTTACAAACTGCGCCTGCGGCATACCGTTGTAGCCGTACTTCGAGTTGGTGGTTGCGTTGCTACCCCATACCTGGTCTGTATTGTTATAGTCCCAGCGATAGCCGAACTCCGTGCGGAAAGTCCACCCCTTAAACGGCTTCCAGTTCAAACCGACATTGTAGTTCTGCTGGAAACGCTCCTGATACTTATAGGTATCGTCAATACGCTCTGTCGGGTTTCGGCGCGTAGAAGTGCTGTTCTCCTCGTCATCATCAGTCTGCACAAGCGGCTCTACAGGATTCCACTTTACAGTATTTGCGACAACAGAGTTGGCGGCACTGCTCTCATTCGTGTCCGCACCGCCGTTAAGTCCGTCGAGCTTGGTGAAGGCCAGACGGCCGGTGAAGTCCATCGACAGCCACTTGTTCAGATTGGCGTTCAGCTTGGCGTTCACGTTGTTCTTGGCATAACCTGAACCTTTCATTATACTCTTCTCGTCAGAATGAGAGAAGCCAACGTTGAACTTGACATCCTTTGAGCCTCCGCTAACGTTCACGTTGTACATCTTCTGCTGGCCGGTACGGCCGAACACCTCGTCCTGATAGTTACGGCCTTCGCGCGACTTCCAGATTTCCAAGTCGTCATAGTTACCGTAAGACTCGCCGTTGCCAATCTCATACTGATAGTAGGCATAGTTGTAGGGGTCCATAACCTTTATCTCCTTCGTCATCTTCTTCCATCCTATAGAAGCGTTGAAGTTGACCTGCACCTTGCCTTCCGAACCGCTCTTTGTCGTTACGATGATGACACCGTTCGCACCGCGTGCACCGTAGATGGCGGTTGACGAAGCGTCCTTGAGCACGTCGATGCTCTCGATTTCCGACGGGGAGATGTCGCTGATGCTCTCAACGGGGAAGCCGTCGACGATGTACAGAGGGGAGTTGTCCTGCGACAGTGAGCCGCCTCCGCGGACGCGGATTTTGATGTCGGCGTCGGGCGAACCCTCTGTGGTGGTGATGTTCACGCCGGCCATCTTACCGGTGAGCGCCTCGCTCACGTTCGACACGGGTATCTGACCTATGTCCTCGGCGCTCACCGAGGTCACAGCTCCCGTCAGGTCGCGCTTCTTTACCGTACCGTAACCGATTACAACGAGGTCGTCCAAGGCTGTGGCCTCGTCCTCGAGGGTCACGTTCACAACGCTCTTGCCCTTGGCGTCAACGCTCTGAGCCTTCATTCCTATGTAAGAGAACTGCAGCTGCTGGCCGCCGGAGAGCTTCAGGGTGTAGTTGCCGTCGAGGTCGGTCACCGCGACGTTCTTCGTCCCCTGCTCCTGAACCGTCGCGCCGATTACCGGCTCGCCGTTGGCGTCCTTGACGGTTCCCTTGACTGTCTGCGCCGACACGCCGAACGCGAACATCGCGAACAACGCTGCAAGCGCAAGTCGAAAAGTTTTTAATTTACCAGACATAAATGTTACTATTTTAGTTGATTAAAGATATATTCTGTCGATATTTTTCCTTTGACTGGTTACGTTTTCATGAGCGCATAATCCCCGTATTAATTGTTTCCATTGGTATCAGACACTCAGCTACAACCATTCCAAACAGCTGATTAACAGCAACTTAGCAAAAGGAGCTGATGGGTGTTAGGACTGAATCGGGTTAGCTTTTTTAATATTAGTTTTTAATAATTTGATTGTTTTGCCGACAAAGTTAGCAATTTTTTATATACTGCGAAATTTTTTCTGTAATTTTTTGTATAATGAAATAAAAAAGCAATGTAACATCCGTTACACGGAGATGCGGTTTTGCCAAATTCAAACTACAACACATACATCTAAAGAACAAATGATGATTGCATTGTCCCTTATATTTAAAATATGTGTAAATGCAAATAAAGTAAAATGATGAATGCGGCTTCAACAGATATTCAACATTTCCCATTTCATATTCATTAACGTTTTTTGAAGTGGTATTTAACACACGCCTGGCACATAATCCAGAAACGCAATGTTAATTCTTTTAACACGTCTTGCTGCGAATGGCGTATCAGAACATAAATCCTAATGCCTATTCACGTTGATTATGGTAAAAAGCCATGCAAAAGACCGCCTTTTGGAGTGTAAACAACCGTCTTTTAACGTATAAACTATGGCTTTTTACGATGGCAACAGATACGTTTTCTTATGTAATTGACATGTCTGTATTTTGTAACACGTTGACAGTCAAAGGTTTTACGACGCGCTGAGATTTGAGTATTTCGGACTTATGATGACTTGTTTGAAAATCTTTTAAGCATATAATCCAAGCTTTAACATTTGCAGCAGAATAAGAGTTAACAAACGTTTCTACGGTGCACGCGGTGCGAACGGTGTCATCATCGTAACGACAAAGAGCGGACACGAAGGCAAGGTGCAGGTCAACCTGAATGCGTCAATAGGCTGGAAAAAAGTAACCAAGTTCGTCAAGACAATGGACCCGTACAACTACGCCTACTATCAGTATGAGCTGGGCAATGATGTATATGGCAACTTTGAAGACCTTGACATCTGGAAGTCTGTTGAAGGCACTGACTATCAGGACGAGCTGTTCGGACGTACCGGCTCGCAACGGCAGTACAACGTGAACGTTAGCGGAGGCTCAAAGGATGTCAAGTTCAACGTTGACTTCTCCCATTCTGACGAAACGAGCATAATGATTGGCTCCGGCTATGCAAGGAACAACGTGAACGCCAAGCTGAACGCCAATCTGAACAAATGGCTGTCGATGGATTTCACCGGCCGTCTGGCCTTCACTAAGCTCGACGGACTTAACGGCGGTGCGGACACCAACGAAAGCAGTGCTTCAAACTCGATTGTGGCAAACACTGTAAGATGGCAGCCGGTAGAGGCGCTCGTGACAAGCGACACGGAAGATGAAGACCAAACGTCAAACACACGCCGCACACCGCTTGAGCGCGTCACTGACACATACAAGTATCAGGAGCGTTTCTCGCAGAGTTACAACGTGGGCTTGAACTGGAAACCCATCAAGGGACTGACCTTCCGCACGGAATTTGGTTACGGATGGAAATATAACAAGACAGACCAGGTATGGGGAGCACGTGCCGTAACAAACTCAACTTATGGCTATAACGGCAGGCCGCAGGCTTACTTCGAGCGTGTTGAGAACAAGAACTGGCGCAACTCCAATACCGTCACATACGATAATGACAAGCTCTTCGGCGGACGCGACCACCTGAACGTGCTCATAGGACAAGAGTGGACAAGCACGCAAGACATTGAGCGCACTAACGTATCCGTGGCTTTCCCCGCGACAATAACCATCGACGAAGTGCTCGCCAACACAGGTACCGGCACGGCTCTGCCAAACAACGGAACAATTGAAGCCGAGGAAAACATACTCTCATACTTCGGCCGTATCAACTATACCATGGCCGACAAATATCTGGCAACATTCACGCTGCGTGCCGACGGTTCGTCGAAGTTCGGCAAAGGCAACCGTTGGGGGTTGGTTCCCGTCTGCAGCATTGGCATGGCGTATCTCCGAGGAAAACTTCATGAAATCCACACAGAAGTGGCTCTCCAACTTGAAACTCCGTTTGAGCTTCGGTATGGCAGGAAACAACCGCATTCCGTCAGGCTCAATAGCACAGCTGTATTCTGTAGCTGAAAGCGGCGCAAAGTTCCCCGAGTGGAACAACGGCAACAACGGCTACACCATCCCGACCATGCTTGAACATTCGTCAAACCTGTATAACCCCAACCTGAAGTGGGAAACAACCATCACCCGCAACATCGGTATTGACTACGGCTTCTGGGACAACCGCATCAGTGGTACTGGAAAAGCCACGCGACTTTGACCCTTTTGGCCAAACAGGATTGTCCCCTTTGGCTACAATATGATTGACCCTTTTGGCCAAAATAGTATTGACCACTTAGCTCACCTATTTGTTATAGATTTTTTTTGTGTAGATTTGAGTACCCGAGTCCTGGTGTAACGGGGGTGATAATAAAATCTATACAAATGGATAAACGAATCAAAAACATTTTAAGATGTTATGCGGCCGGCATGGGAATCAAGGAAACGGCGTCCACGTTTTGTATCTCC